>MDTG01081080.1_pt1 | contig 17836 bp, 14 predicted proteins | sample 811421 | NCBI WGS metagenome assembly MDTG01 (sample SAMN05326645, study PRJNA326480) | marine metagenome | isolation source: seawater | place: Pacific Ocean: South East | collected 2011 | reverse complement strand
TTGATGGACCCACCGCGCCCCGAGGCGATCGAGGCTATCGCCATGTGCCGGCAGGCGGGTATTCAGGTCAAGATGATTACCGGTGACCACCCGGATACTGCCGTGGCCATCGCCGGCATGCTTGGCATGGGCACCGACTTGCGCGCCATGACTGGCCATGAACTGGAGGCCATCGACGACAGCGAGTTGAAGTCGCGGGCCATGCAGTATTCAGTGTTCGCGCGGACCAGCCCCGAACACAAACTGCGGCTGGTGCGAGCTCTGCAAGCGAATGATCAGGTTGTGGGCATGACCGGCGATGGCGTCAATGACGCGCCGGCGCTGAAGCAGGCAGACGTTGGCATCGCCATGGGTATCAAGGGCACCGAGGTGACCAAAGAGGCCGCCGACATGGTGCTCACCGACGATAACTTCTCGACTATCGCCGGAGCCGTGCGCGAGGGCCGGCGGGTCTATGACAACCTGAAGAAGACGGTGCTGTTCGTCTTGCCAACCAGTATGGCGCAAGGGCTGATCATCGTTATCGCCATTCTCGCAGGGATGGTGGTTCCGCTTTCGCCGCTGCAAGTTCTGTGGATGAACATGGCGACTGCTACCACCTTGTCTTTCGGTTTGGCTTTCGAACCCGGCGAATCGGGGATGATGCGGCGCAAGCCGCGCGACGTTCACGAGTCGATTCTTGGCGGCTTTACTCTGTGGCGGGTGATTTTCGTCGGCATCCTGCTAACGGCTGCGGCGTTCTCGGTAGATACGTGGATGCTGGCCAACAATGCCGACACCAACCACATCCGGACCATGGTTCTGCACACGCTGGTTATTTCGCAGTGGGCTTACTTGTTCAACTGTCGCCTGCAGGAGGAGTTCTCCCTGAACACCGCCATGCTTCGCAACGGCGCCTTACTCGCCGTAACGCTGGCGCTGATTCTCCTGCAATGCCTGGTGCTGTATGTACCCTTCATGCAGTCAGCCTTCGATACCCAGCCTTTGCCATTCAGTAACTGGTTGGTTGCCATTGGCATCGGCGCTTTGGTCTTCCTTGCAGTGGAACTGTAGAAGTGGGTGATTCGCAAATGGAAGGCCCGCCGTGGGCGTTGACGTTTGAGTGGTTTGATCAAACTCTGGCATTGATCAGCAACCGCGAAGACGCAGTCAAAACGCGGTGATCCACAAAGTGGAGGGCACAATAGTTGAGGCGCAGACTCCGAAAAGTCTGCGCCTCAATCGTTTCAGGTGTGCACCAAACGTCCGTGCTTTCAGGTTATTGATCCGGGCTTTTCGCAGGCTGTGGATAAGTCACTTGTCGGCTGGCAGTGTTCGCATAACTGATAAGCCAGTGCACCGGGGTGTTATTGAAACTATAGTTAGTTGAAATGATTGAAAAAATTACGTTGTAAGGTTGGTTTTATATAGCCAATAAGAATTACATGTTTTATCAACAGGGCTATATTTTCATGCTTTGTTGCTGGCAGTGATTGTTTATTTATAGATGCAGTTATTGAAATTGCTGTTCTTATTATAATTAGTTACATGCCGTAGTTGAAATTCTGGCCGGTGTTTTCTGCCTGGCGAGGGTTATTCGAAACGACAACTACATGATTCTAGGGAATCACTATGCGCGATGCTGATCCATCCTGCCGTCGTCTTCTGGTGATTGATCCGTGCGAGGCGTGCAGGAGCCTGATGCCTGGCTTGCGCTCGGCAGGTTGGCAAGTTGAGTGCGCCGTACTCGATCAAGCTGAAAGCCGTGACTGCGATGTGGGCCTCATCCCCATCGGGCCAGACACTCTGCGCGATCGTGAACCTCTAAAGCAGTTGCTCGGAAGCAGTTCGGCTGAATGGATAGCCGTACTCAGCCCTGAAGTGGTTTCAATGCCGGAAGTTGCCGAGTTTGTTGGCGAGTGGTGCTTCGATTACCACACGCTGCCATTCGATGTGTCGAGGTTTCATGTCACCTTGGGCCGTGCATATGGAATGGTGCGTTTGCGCGCCCGTAAGAGCTGCAAGCTGCAGGATGACAACGATGAGTTACTAGGTGAAAGCTCAACTGTCGATGACCTGCGCAAGCTGATCAGCAAGCTGGCGCCCACGCAGTCTCCGGTGTTGATTCGTGGCGAAAGTGGCACCGGCAAGGAGTTGGTTGCGCGCACGCTGCACCGGCAATCCAGCCGTGCCGATAAACCGTTTATAGCGATCAACTGCGGGGCCATTCCCGAGCACCTGATTCAGTCCGAGCTGTTTGGACACGAGAAGGGCGCGTTCACCGGGGCGCACCAGCGCAAGATCGGGCGCATAGAGGCGGCTGATAACGGCACCTTGTTTCTCGATGAAATTGGCGATCTGCCGTTGGAGATGCAAGCCAACTTGCTGCGGTTCCTGCAAGAAATGCAGATTGAGCGTGTGGGCAGCACCCATCCGATCAAGGTTGATGTACGGGTGCTTGCGGCTACTCACATTGACCTGGAGCTGGCGGTGCGCGGAGGGAGCTTCCGCGAAGACCTGTATTACCGCCTGAACGTCTTGCAGGTGCATACCGCACCGTTACGAGATCGGTTGTCTGACGTGCAGTTTCTTGCCAGCCACTTCGTCAACCTCTACAGCCAGGAAATCGGACGCAAGCCCAAGCGTTTTAGTGAAGATGCCCTGCGCGCAATGGTTGCCCATGCATGGCCAGGCAATGTGCGTGAGTTGGCCAATCGGGTCAGGCGCGGTTTGGTACTCGCCGAAGGCCGGCAAATAGAACGTGTCGACCTGGGGCTGGATAAAGTTGAGTTGATCGACGTAAACCTAAATACGCTGGAGCATTACAAGATGCAGGCCGAGTGCCGTGCCTTGCAGCACGCCATGGCGGTTTACCCGGAGAACATGACACTCGCTGCACGCGGCCTGGGCATCTCACGCCCGACGTTTTATCGGCTGCTGCACAAACATCAGATCCGCTGAGTTGTGGATAAAAAAACGCCCGGCATGCCGGGCGTTTTTGCAGGGGACGTTCAGAAGTAGTAAGGAAATTTCACGCTAAAGGTGAAATCAGGTGAGTCGGGCGTCAGGCCGACAGACAGGTTCGGCACAATGCTCAGGTTCTGATCGACTGCAAAGGTCATCCCAATGTTGTAATAAGCGGCGTTGGCATCGCTGCTCGGCACTGTGTTCCAACTCTGGCCGTCCTGTTTGATCTTGCTTTTCTGCGAGATAAGTTGCGAGTAAGACATCGCCAGGCTCATGCGCTCGTTAAGGGCAAAAGCAATGCCCAGGCCGTATTGAAACCAGTTACCCAACTGAACTTTGCCGGGAATGGTTACGCCTTGCTGAGCGCTGATATCGTCAAACGATTCCTCAAAGTTATAGGTGTATGAGAGGTTGCCGAACAGCACGGCCGGGTCGACTGTCTTGACCAGGGAAATTCCCGGGCTGACCGACCAGACTCCGTTACCACTGGGTAATTCTTCTGGCACGGTGAGGTTGTCATTGCCCGGTACGGGCCGCAACTTGATGCCGTAAGGCTCGTTACCGGTCGGCGCTTTAACCCGCAAGCTGGCAACAGCGTCGGGCAGGGTGTCGGTTTCGGTGATGAATTTGTAGGCAACCCCGAAACTCACATCGCCCAAGTCCGGGTCACGCGTAACCGTTTCTTCGGTAATTGCATTCGAAGCGCCACCTGCGCCAGCGGACTCAAACGTCGAGTCGCGGTAAACCACCGGAACGTTGACATCGAACTGCCAGCGGTCACGCCAGTTATAGCGCCCGGTAACATCGAGGGTGAAGGTGTCGGCATTAATCTGGTCGACGCCAATGTTGCCAAGAAAGATGGTGTCCAGCGCCAGGAAGCCATTCAAGAACAGTTGTCGGGTGTCGTAATGGCTGTAGGTCAGGCCTGTTTCCACGCTGAACGAGCCGTTACCAAAGAAGCCGCTGGCTTCGTTGTAAAGGTTCTCGACGCTGCGCGCAGGCGCGCCGTCATCCTGTAGGTCTGCGCCGTATCCGGCACCTTCTTGTTTGGCAACTGTTGTCGTACCACTTGGTGGCGTCACCGGCGCCACAATAGGGCGTCTGTTGGGTGTTACGGGTTGTCCTTCAACTTGCTTCAACCGTTGCTCAAGCACCATCAGTGCATTTTGTTGGGCTGCATAGTTTTGTCGTAATTGTTCTAATTCTTGTTTGAGTGCATTAACTTCGGCATCAGTTGCAGCCATCACAACCGATGCCGGGAAAACAGTCGCAGCACATAAGACCAAGCGCAACGAAAAGTGCTTTTGCATTGTTACGGCTTCCCTTTCGTTATTAGGTAAAACCAGCCTAGTTCATAATCAGAGACCTGTCGGACGTAAGGCGTTTAGTTGGTTCCAATTACAATCCAAGCCACCGGCCGCAGCCGAGTTTTCGCGCAACATGACACTTAAAGCCGCGATATTTTCCACGCGATTACCGGAACTTGAGATGTCTGTTCTTTGCATCACACCCCCGGCGCCCAGTTGCTGCAGGCTCACACCGTGGTCTTTGGCATTGATGGCGAGCTGCAGGCCGCCATTGGTTGGCGAAACGCTGACCATGCCGGCTTCGCTGCTGGTTGATGAGGCGTTGAGGAGGGGTTGGCCATTCACCGCGGGTGCAGTGTTGCCATGCGCAACCTCAATGTCTACGCCGTTATAGCTGCTGTTGTAGTCGCCTGCAGAGCGGGTGCTTTGCACAACTCCCTGCACCGCGTTCAGCCCATTGCCTCCAGCTATCTGGCCGTTGCCTGAGTTGCTGGCCAAGGTATTTTCACTGCTGTTGCCGGACTGGCTGTAGGTTTGCACGTTGAAAACTGGCTTGGGCATGTTCTGCTGAATCTGCATGCTCACATTGGCGCCCAATACTTGGCCGCTGGCGTTTTGCCAGGAGCTGCTCATGGTGATGCCAAAGTTGATTATTCTGCCCGGTAATACGTAACGACCACGCAGTTGTGAAAGCTCCTGGTCGCTGAGCTCAACTGGGACAAACGGGTTGGCCGCATAAATGGGTAAGCTGGCAGCTAAGCAGGCTGCTGCCAGGCAGATTTGAAATTTCATATTGTGCTCCTTGGCATTGCCTTACATGCCATTAGAAGAAGTCACTCTGAATGAATCCGAATTCCATCAACTCGGCGTCATTAACTGGTTTGAAACGATCCAGTTGATGCTTGGCGGTGAGTGGAACCGGCGGGTCCAGCAAAGCGTTGGTCTTGTCATATCCGGCGCCGATTACGGCAAAGACGATGCCATTCCAGCCGCTCTCGAAATCTTCAAGCGTATAACGCTTGTGGCCTAAAACCGGGTCGCCGATATAGACCCAGTTGCCCTCGGTTTTCTGCAGAACAACAAAGTGCTTGTAGCCGCGTACATCGAGGAGAACGACTACCGGGACTTTGATCTTTTCCAATTCCTTGGCCGGGATCCGGTAGCCGCGTGCGCGCATACCGATACCTTCCACATAGCGCTTCATGTCCAGCATCGAGAAGCCCTGGCTTTGCACCAGATCGTGGTCAGCATTGACCAGCATTCCCTGGATCACCATGTCCTCGTCTATATCAAAACGGTAGGCCTGATACAGCACTGTGGCGAGTGAGGCGGCGCCACAACTGAAGTCAGTTTTCTGCTCGATCAGATTGCTGAACTTGCGCTCGCGAATACTTTCAACGGACTTGTACACAAGGCCGCCACCCTGCATGGCAGGTATGCCTACTTGGGCTGAAAAGGCCGCAGGACAGGTGAGCAGCAGAACGCTGAGCAGTAAACCGCGCATGAGTCAGTCCTTTGATTGGGAGAAGGGCTCCAGCCGAAGCCGGAGCCTTGGTTCACCGGGTGCTAAAAGGAGAGTCTTTCACCTCCTCCATTACCTCTCGGTATTGAAGGAGCTGTTACTCCCCCCCGGTTGGGCACGAGGTGCAGCCCGCTGCTATAGCCAGCGAGTTGCTCTGCTGGTTACCGGAGCCTGCAGCAATGTTCACACCGACGTTACCGGATACACGGTTGAGCGAACCGGACAGGTCAGCAGTGTTGACCACCGGTGCTTTGAACCCTGCAACAACCGGGATCGAGCCGGTTACAGAGCCACCAAGGGTAATGTCGCCAGCCTCGTCGAAGAGGAATGCGCCTTCACCATTAGGGCCTGCCTGAGCACCCTGAGCGTCGCTGTCGACGTCAACGTGGCCAGTGTTGTTGCCACCGGTATGGCTTTGGCCTGACCAGGTATCCAGATACACATCGCCAACCTGATCAGAAATACCAGTGTAGGAACCTTCGCCTTCAAGGGTCAGGTCAACTTTTGCCTTGCCGTAGTTGAGCGTGGCGTAGTTGTTGGTGGTATTACCTTTGATGCTTTGAGTCGCACTGCTGCTAGCAGTAGAGAAAGCACCGGCAGACACAGCGGCAGCCATGTCGTTCTTCTGTTGGTTGTAAGTACCAGCACCTACGTTGGCACCGACATTACCGCTCGCACCGTTAAGCGAGCCTGTGAGTGAGGCAGTGCTTGGGTTTGAGTAGTTTTTGACGTCGTTGTTTTTGAGGTTCTGGGTCACTTTGGTAGAGGCTTCAGCGGTACCAAAGATGAACTGTGCGTCTGCACTGGCCAGAGCCGCAGCGTTGGCTTGTTGGTTATTGGTACCGGCAATAACGTTGACTCCAACGTTACCCGATGCCGATTGACCCACATCGTCAACAGTCGCAGTGTTTTCAGTGCCTTCGTTGTTTACCTTGTTATTTTGGATCAGCTGGCTGTCTTTCACGGTTGCCGAGGCACCTGTTTCAGGGAACCAGGATTTGCTTTTTTCGGCATATGCGGAAGTGGCGGCCATGGCGGTTGCCAATGCAATAGCGATCGGCGTCATTACTACCATTTTGGTTTTCATGGTGTATCTCCTTGCCTTGCTGTGTTGGACTTACTGTTGGGTGTTACTGCAGGGTCATTCCACAACCCTGATGCTGAGGGAGTTGGCCATTCGGTTACCTACCCCGGCACTCTGGTTCAGCTGCACCACGCCACGACTGCCTCCAAATGCGCTGTCGTCAGTAACGACGCGCCTCTCCCCTGTGGCTGATTCACCTGCTCCTGAGATTCCTGAAACAGCGATGCTTTGGGCCAGAACCGAGTCGTCGATGCTCTCGACGCCGGTGCCCACACTGATACTCATCGCGTTGACTTGTTGAGTTGCCGCGCCAGCAGACTGGTTGACCCCAAGGGCACCATTACCGTTGCTGAAGGCAGAGCCTTGAATAGCGGCGCTGGTGTTCATGACTGAATCCAGGCCGTCTATTTGAATATCTTGTTTTTGCACAATGGCGGCATTGGCGCCTGAACCGACAGCCAGTGCCCGGGCATTGCTCTGCTGCTGCATATCACCAGCGGCTTGATTGACTGACAGCGCGCCGCTGTAGGAACTGCCGCTGTTGGCAATGGTTGAGTTATGGGTCGGTGCTGTGTCTGCCAATGTCAACGCAGGCACGCAAAGCAGCACGATGAGCGGCCAATGTTTCATTTTATTGGCCTCCACCCAGCATATTCAGCGGCGCAAGCCCGCGTTGAATCGTACCGTTGATGGTATTGCTCAAACCCGCACCGGCACCGCCCGCATGGCCGACATCATTGCCGCCAGTATTTTGTGTGCTCGTGGGCGTGGTGCCGAATGTGCTGAGGCCAGTCAGGTTGCCGCCGGGCATGATGGTCGACTTGATGCTGGAGCCACTGGTAACACCGGCGAAGTCGCTGTCACTCAGCTCAGCGCTGACCCGATTGCCGCTGGCAGAGCCATTGAGCAGGTTGTTGACGTCACGCGAAATGTTGGTGTTGACCACAGTAGGATTCGGGTCAGGCATGTCGGTAGGATGAGTCGCAACGCGAGGTTGTACTTCCCGGTTGAGTACGATGATGCCATCTGCAGCAATGGCTGGCGTTGCGATACAAATCGCCGCCGCCACACTGATAAGCCCTAGCAAGCTCGTTCTTCTAATAATTTCCATGACATGCGTTCCTTGTTCTTCCCTACAAAACCGCACAAATCGCAAAATGGATGTCACTGCTCTCTGGTGTTAATGCGCGGTGGTACTCGCAGAACTCATGCCGGAAATGGTTTTATACGGTTAATCAGGTACTTATAAAATTTCTCCTAAGTTCAAAACTTTTTACTGTTGCGCTGGTGATACACATTCAGCGCATTCATTGTGTTGACCCCCCGTTTTCATTGACCGAACGGACAACACAGACGGCTGTATCAACTATGAAACACCGGCCTGGGTATCATCCTGAGCTAGCGTATATGCGGGGTATAGAGCGCTGGCTTGTTTCATTTTTGAAACAGCGTCGAGAAATCTCGATTCAGCAATAGCGCTTTGCCATTAGTGTGAGTTTTTTTGCGAAGCCTCTAGCACAGCGGTTTTAGCGATTCTGGTAAAACTTCTGGCAAATAATTTGATTGGTGCTGTAACGCAGCGATTAGCGCAGGCTCTAATTTCCTGCCAGAGTCATGAGCAGTTCTGCTCGACTGGTTTTAACAACAATTTGAGGATGAACTTATGTCGACTAAAACAAACGTTGCTGCTACTGGTGCTGCTATCGCTTTCGCTGCTGCCACAATGTTTGCCACCATGGCGAGCACGGTTGTAGTGGCTGAAGAATCTCCAGTCCATTGCTTCGGCGTAAACTCCTGCAAAGGCCAGAACGACTGCAAAACAGCTAACAACGCTTGCAAAGGCCAAGGCATTTGCAAGGGCCAGGGCTTCAAAGCGATGTCACTGGCTGAGTGCAATGCCGCTAAAGGTACTGTTGGCGAGTAATGCACAAACGCAGCGGTTCTTCAAAAGAGCCGCTGCGGCTTTTATCTGATTGTTTCAGGCGCCTCTGAAAAGGCAGTCAAACCAAAGCGCTGGCTCGCTGTTTTTTCAGAGGTTCCTTGAGGAGTGCCAATGCCGGCTGCATCTCAATTTCTGGGCTTCGGCCTGGGTTTGCGTACCAACTACTATCAGGAAATTCTCGAACAGCGCCCTGCGGTCGACTGGTTCGAGATCATTTCCGAAAACTACATGGTCGAGGGCGGTAAGCCACTCTATTACCTCGATGCCATCGGCGAGCACTATCCGCTGGTGATGCATGGCGTTTCGCTGTCTATCGGCGGCCCGCATGATCTCGACAACGATTACCTGAAACGCCTTAAAGCGCTTGCCGAGCGGGTCAAACCGCAATGGATCAGCGATCACTTGTGCTGGAGTCGTGGCAGCGCTCATCACCTGCACGACCTGCTCCCGCTGCCCTTCACCGATGAAAGCCTGAGCCATGTGGCGAGTCGCGTGCGCCAGGTTCAGGATGTTATCGAGCGGCCGCTGGTGCTGGAAAACGCCTCGACTTATATCCGCAGTGCGGGCGACAAATTCACCGAGTGGGAATTTCTCTCAGCGCTGAGCGCCGAGAGCGGCTGTGAGTTGCTGCTGGACGTCAATAACGTCTATGTCAGCGCGCGCAACCATGGCTTTGATCCGTGGGAGTTCATCAGCAGTTTACCGGCCGACAAGATCCGCCAGATGCACTTGGCCGGGCATACCGATTACGGCACATACCTGATTGATACTCATGATCACCCCGTGTGTGATCCGGTATGGGAACTCTACGAGCGCACGGCCAGCCACTTTGGCCCCGTTGCAACCATGATCGAACGCGACGATCACTTTCCGCCGTTTGCGGAGTTAATGGACGAGCTGGAAAAAGCCCGCAGCATTGCCGCCCGCGCCTTTGCCAAGGAGCCTGCATGCGTCTGATCGAATGGCAGAATGAAATCGAGAACTACCTGCTCAACGCCGACTCGGTGCCCAATGCCGCGCTGCGCGACACGCTGATTGGCGGCCCGACACTGGATGTCGATCTGGGACTGGCGATTTATCACAACGCCTATCGCGCGCGCTTGCAGGAAGTGCTGCGCGGTGATTTTGAGGCTGTGCATCAATGGTTGGGCGACGAAGAGTTTGCGGCCCTGGCTCAGGCGTATATCGATGCCCATCCGCCCAAGCACTTCAGCTTGCGTTGGCTTGGCGCTGACTTTGCCGACTTTATCGATGCACACCTGATACCTGAACAAGCGCAACCCTTGAGCGAGTTGGCGCGGCTTGAGTGGGCATTCACTCTGGCGTTTGATGCGCCGGATGCACAGGCCTTGCTGTTCGAGCAGGTTGCGGCATTGCCAGCAGAAGACTGGCCGAACTTGCAGGTGCGTTTGTTGCCCAGCGTGCAGTGGCAAACATTTACCTTTAACACGCTGGACATCTGGCGAGCGCTGAAGAATCAGGGTGAATTTCCAGGCAGTGTAAAACTTGAGCAGCCCAGTGTATGTCTGGTTTGGCGGCAGGAACTGGTCACCCGCTATCGCAGTTTAGGCGAGGCCGAGACTGGGGCGTTGCAGAGTATGGCTGTGCAAGGCATGAACTTCTCCGGGTTATGCGCAGCGTTGACTGAACTGGGTGATAACGCGCCGGTTCAAGCCGTTACCTGGTTGCGCCAGTGGCTCAGCGACGGCATTTTGCAGGCTCATTAAGTTTGGCTATCGCGCTCATTAGCTGAATAATTTCGTGAGTGGGCTATCCTTTTTTTCAGGTGTTGTTGACTGAGAATTGGAGGCCCTAATGCTCGCGCATCTTCCGCAATCATTCGATAATCTCAACCTGCCGCTACGCCTGCGCTTGTGGGACGGTAAACAGTACGATCTTGGCCCCAGCCCCCGTGTGACGTTGGTGGTGAAAGACCCGACGCTGATTGCCCAGCTCTCACATCCGGGCCTTGATACGTTAGGCGGTGCCTATGTTGAGGGGCGCATCGACCTTGAAGGCTCAATGCGCGATGTGATTGAGGTGGGAGACGCCCTGAGTCAGGCGGTTTTGGGCGATGACGTGTCAGCCGAGCCTGAGCATCAAGCTCATGACAAGGAAGTGGACGCGGCGGCCATCAGTTATCACTACGACCTTTCCAACGACTTCTATGCCCTTTGGCTCGACCCGGACATGGTCTATTCCTGCGCCTATTTTCCTCAGGGTGATGAGACGCTGGCGCAGGCTCAACAAGCCAAGCTTCGCCATATCTGCCGCAAATTGCGCCTGCAACCAGGCGATAAATTACTGGATGTAGGCTGCGGCTGGGGCGGGCTTTCGCGGTTTGCGGCGCGTGAATTCGGCGCGCAGGTGCTTGGCATCACGTTGAGCAAAGAGCAGCTGCAACTGGCGCGGCAACGGGTTAAGGAAGAAGGTCTTGATGGGCAGGTAAACCTCGAGTTCATGGATTACCGCGACCTGCCGCAGCAGGGCCAGTTCGACAAGATTGTCAGCGTCGGCATGTTCGAGCATGTCGGCTTGGCCAATCTGCCGCTGTATTGCAGTTGCCTGTACGGCGCATTAAAGCCGGGCGGGCTGATGCTCAACCACGGTATTACCTCCAAATACACCGACAGCCGCCCTGTTGGCCGGGGCGCTGGCGACTTTATTGGCCAGTATGTTTTTCCGCACGGTGAATTGCCGCATGTCGCAACCATGACCAGCCTGCTCAGCGAAACCGGATTGGAAGTGGTCGATATCGAGAGTTTGCGCCTGCATTACGCCCGCACGCTGGCCATGTGGAGCGAGCGTCTGGAGCGCCAACTCGATCGCGCCAGCAAGCTGGTGCCGGATCAGGCGCTGCGAATCTGGCGGCTTTATCTGGCTGGCTGCTCGTATGGCTTTGCGCATAACTGGGTCAACATTCACCAGATTCTAGCCACCCGGCCGTATCCCGATGGCGGGCATGATCTGCCCTGGAGCAGGGCTGATATTTACCGCTGATCGCACGGCCAGCGAATGACCTGACCGCGTGAGGGCAGGCGATCACCCTGCACAATTCAGCGCATTGCCTTACCATGCCTGAATTGCCGAGTGATGAGTTGCACATGCCTGCCTTGTTTGTCCGTTATCGGGTGTTCTGGATTGTTCTGCTGATCGTCATCGGCTTGCTGTTGAGCATGCTGGTGGCTGGGCGTTATGCGCAGAATCAGGCCTGGAAGGACCGCAGCGTTGAAGCGCGGGATCAACTGCAGTTGTATGCCCAGTCGGTACACGCGCTGGTTGAACGGTTCCGTTCGGTGCCAGAGGTATTGGCGCTCGACAGCGACATTAAAACCCTGCTGCATGCGCCCAAAGATCGCCTGCTCCGCGAAAAACTCAATCAGCGCCTCGAACGGCTCAACCTGGCCGCAGGTTCCAACGTCTTGTATCTGCTGGATATGCGCGGGCAAGCGCTGGTGGCGAGTAACTGGCGGGACTGGAGCAGCTTTGTCGGCAACAATTACGCCTTCCGGCCGTATTTTCAGGATGCGCTCAAGCAGTCTGCCGGACGTTTTTTTGCCGTTGGCGTGACCACCGGAATTCCCGGTTATTTCCTTTCGCATGCGGTGCACGATGACGATGGCAGCGTAATCGGCGTGCTGGTGGTCAAGCTTGAGTTCGAGCAATTGCAGCGCGAGTGGGCAGGGCAGAGCGGCGTGTTGTTGGTGGCTGACGGCTATTCAGTGGTGATTCTGAGTAACCGACCGGCCTGGCGTTTCCGTTCGCTGCAGCCGCTGAGTGACAGCGTTCGCAACGAGTTGGTGGAGGTGCGCAAGTATGCCGAGCAGGCGCTCAAGCCCTTGCCCAGTACCTTGCGCCAGCAGATTGATAACGATGCCCAGCGGCGCACAGTAGATGGCCCGGATGGTCAGCGTGACTACCTGTGGCAGAGCCTGTTGATGCCCGAAGAGGGCTGGACGCTGCACTATCTGGTCGAGCCTTCAAGTTTTGACGAGAGCATTCGCAGCTATCGGCTGGCCGCCGCCGGCGTATGGATGACCCTGGTATTTTTGCTGCTGTATCTGGTTCAGCGGCGCAAGAATCAGCGTTTGCAGATCGGTATTCGCGAACGCCTGGAGCGCGAAGTGGAGCTGCGCACCGCCGAGCTGCATGAAGCGCAGGAAGGTCTGGTACATGCCGCCAAAATGGCCGCGCTGGGGCAGATGTCGGCGGCAATGGCCCACGAAATCAACCAGCCTCTCACAGCCATGCAGATGCAATTGGGCAGCCTGCGCCTGTTGCTCGATAGCGGTCGCCAGGCAGATGTACATGAAGGGCTGCAACGTATTGATGGGCTGTTGCAGCGTATGGCCGGGCTTACCGGACACCTGAAAACTTTTGCGCGCAAGAGTCCGTCCGGGCTTAAAGAGCGCCTGCGCCTGGATGATGTGCTGGAGCAGGCCCTGCAATTACTCGCCCCACGCATGCGCAGTGAAAATGTGCAGCTCAGACGCGAGACAGACGACAACGTAATGGTCATGGGCGATGCCATTCGTCTTGAACAGGTGTTGCTCAATCTGCTGCATAACGCCCTCGATGCGCTTACGGATCAAGCGCATCCGCAGCTGTGGATAACTATTGCGCAGGAGGGCGAACACGCTGTTTTGCGGGTTGAGGACAACGCCGGCGGGATTAGCAGCGATCAACTCGCGCAGGTTTTCGAACCCTTCTTCACCACCAAGCCAGTGGGCCAGGGGCTGGGTCTCGGTCTGGCAGTTTCGTACGGGATCGTGCGTGAAATGGGCGGTACGCTGGAGGCGGCAAATGGCGCGGCGGGCGCTGTGTTCACCCTCAAACTGGCAGCCATCTCCTGAGTTGACTGTGACTGATTGCGCCGTGCAGATGATTTTCGCACTAGAGAATTTTGCGGTTGGCGATACACTGCGGCCGGTCAGTCAGGAGGTGATATGAGCGGTCAGGTTTTGGTAGTCGATGATGAAGCGGCAATCCGTGATGCGGTTCAGCAGTGGCTGGAGCTGTCCGGCTTCGAGGTCACTGCCTGCGCCAGCGCGGCCCAAGCCCTGAATCTGGTCGATCGCGAATTTAGCGGCGTGGTCATCACCGATGTACGCATGCCGGGCACTGATGGTTTGCAGTTGCTGGATAAACTGCTCGCCCAGGATGCTGACCAGCCGGTGATCATGGTCACTGGCCATGGTGATGTGCCGATGGCGGTTGAGGCCATGCGCAACGGCGCTTACGACTTCATCGAAAAGCCCTTCACCCCGGAACGTCTGCTCGACAGCGTGCGCCGGGCTGTGGATAAACGTCGGCTGGTGTGTGAAAACCGCGAATTGCGCCAGCAGTCGGCGTTCAAAAACCGCATAGAAAGCCAGTTGCTGGGCGTTTCCAAACCGATGGTCAACTTGCGTCGGCAGATCCTCGAGCTGGCCGGAACCTCGGTCAATATCCTCATTCGCGGCGACACCGGTAGCGGCAAGGAGCGCGTTGCGCGTTGCCTGCATGACTTCAGTCCACGCGCCGACAAGCCGTTTGTTGCGCTCAACTGTGCGGCGATTCCAGAGCACTTGTTCGAGAGCGAATTATTCGGCCACGAGAGTGGTGCCTTCACGGGCGCCCAAGGCAAGCGCATTGGGCGCATCGAGCATGCACACGGCGGAACGCTGTTTCTCGACGAGATCGAGAGCCTGCCGCTGGCCCAGCAGGTCAAGCTGTTACGCGTGTTGCAGGAGAAAAGCCTTGAGCGCCTGGGCTCCAATCGCAGCATTCAGGTTGATCTGCGGGTCATCAGTGCGGTCAAACCTGACTTGCTGGACGAGGTCAAAGCCGGACGCTTCCGCGAAGACTTGTACTATCGCCTGAATGTCGCGGACTTGCAGTTGCCGCCGCTGCGCGAGCGACGGGAAGACATTCCGCTGCTGTTCGAGCACTTCGTTCAGGCGGCGGCCGTGCGCCATGAACGCGCGGCACCGGCGCTGGCGTCCAGCGAACTGGCGCGGCTACTGGGGCATGACTGGCCCGGCAATGTGCGCGAGTTGATCAACGCAGCAGAGCGTCATGCACTGGGGTTGAGTGCGCCGGCCGAGCACGTCGAGAGCAGCTCGCTGGCCGAGCAGATGGAAGCATTCGAGGCGCAGTGCCTGCACAACGCATTGCTCAGTTGTCAGGGCAACATCAATCAGGTGATGGAAATGCTGCGTCTGCCGCGGCGCACCCTGAATGAGAAGATGCAACGCCATGGGTTGCAGCGCAGCACCTATCGCCCGGTTGGCAGCGTGGATGACGAATAGGCGGATTTTTGCCTATTGGATTTTTCGTATAAGCGGTTTTCCGCCTGATATGGCTGGTTTTTCAATCGAGATGGCTCTAGCACGGGTGTTTAGCCGCTTGGCACGGCATCTGCTATAGCTTTAGTCAGGCCGGTGCATCTGCGGCCACGAACAATAACGATCACAGGCCTGTATTCAATGCACAGGTAGTCGCCTGTCCGGTGACGTGCTGACTGATCGTCTACATTGAAAACTCTGCATAAAGCCATAACAACGACGGAGCTTCTTCCATGCGAATGACCAAACGTTTAAGCCTATTTGCTGCTGCCGCAACGCTGACTGCCAGCACTGCCGTACTCGCGGCGCCGACTTTCATCAACATCCTCACGGGCGGCACCAGCGGTGTTTATTACCCGATTGGCGTTGCGCTGTCGCAGCTCTACAGCAATGGCATCGAAGGTTCGAAAACCTCCGTACAGGCCACCAAGGCATCGGTTGAAAACCTCAACCTGCTGCAAGCCGGTCGCGGCGAGCTGGCGCTGGCTTTGGGTGACTCGGTTGCGGATGCCTGGGCAGGCGTGGAAGACGCAGGCTTCAAGGCGCCGCTGAAAAAGCTGCGTGCAATCGCCGGTACTTACCCGAACTACATCCAGATTGTTGCCAGCAAAGAGTCCGGCATCACCACGCTGGCTGATCTCAAAGGCAAGAGCATTTCAGTGGGCGCACCCAAGTCCGGTACCGAACTCAACGCGCGTGCAATCTTCAAGGCCGCTGGCCTGAGCTATGAAGACATGGGCAAGGTTGAATTCCTGCCTTATGCCGAGTCGGTTGAACTGATCAAGAACCGTCAGCTGGATGCCACCCTGCAATCTTCGGGTCTGGGCATGGCGGCGATTCGTGACTTGTCTGCAACTCTGCCAATCAACTTCGTTTCGGTGCCAGCCGACGTTGTCAGCAAAATCGGTAACGACGCCTATCAGGCTGCTGTGATCCCGGCCGGTACTTACGACAACCAGACAGCTGATGTGCCGACTGTGGCCATCACCAACATTCTGGTCAGCCACGAAGGCGTGTCGGAAGAAACGGCGTATCAGATGACCAAGCTGATGTTTGAAAACCTAGACCGTCTGGGCAACGCCCACGCTGCGGCCAAGGACATCAAGCTGGAAACTGCTGCCAAGAACCTGCCGATCCCACTGCATCCAGGTGCTGAGCGCTACTACAAAGAAGTTGGCGCGCTGTAAGCATCGTTTGCCCAAAGTGACCGGGTGGCTGTTGCCGCCCGGTCCAAAGCAGCCTTGGCGCGGCACTCCGCACCTGGGCTAATCGCAATAACCGATGCAGCCGAACATGCTTAACGTGTGATTGGTATCGGCTGCAGGCGTTTTGCAGAGGGAGCCTAATAAAGCCAGTGCCGCCTTGGCAGTCGGTTTTGTTAGCACCTCTATCGCAGTAGCAATATTGAGAGTGTTTGCGCCATGAGCGAGCAAAACCAGGGCCTGTCCGCTAACCCCGGCGAGTGGCCAAAAGCGCTGTTTATCGTAGCGCTGCTGTTCTCTGTTTTTCAGATCATCACTGCCGCGTTTCATCCGGTTTCAAGCCAGGTGTTGCGCGCCGTTCACGTTGGCTTCTTGTTGCTGACGGTGTTTATCAGTTTCTCCGCCACTGGCAAGGGTCGCCCTTGGCAACCGCTGGCCTGGCTGCTGGGTTTGGCCGGTATGGCGACGGCGGCGTATCAATGGATTTTCGAAGCCGACCTGATTCAGCGCTCCGGCGACCTCACCAGCATGGATATGTTTGTCGGCCTGGTGCTGGTGTTCTTGGTGTTCGAAGCCGCGCGCCGCGTCATGGGCATCGCCTTGCCGATTATTTGCGCGCTGTTTCTGGCTTACGGCCTGCTTGGCCAATACTTGCCAGGTGATTTGCAGCACCGTGGCTATGAGATCGACCAGTTGGTCAATCAGTTGGCCTACGGTACTGAAGGCCTGTACGGCACGCCGACCTATGTGTCTGCGACCTATATCTTCCTGTTCATCCTGTTCGGTGCGTTCCTCGAACAAGCCGGCATGATCAAGCTGTTCACTGATTTTGCCTTGGGCTTTTTCGGCCACAAGCTCGGTGGTCCGGCCAAGGTGTCGGTGGTGTCATCTGCGTTGATGGGCACGATCACCGGTTCCGGCGTTGCCAACGTGGTAACCACCGGCCAGTTCACCATTCCGCTGATGAAACGCTTCGGTTATCGCCCGGCCTTTGCCGGTGGCGTTGAGGCGACCTCCAGTATGGGCAGCCAGATCATGCCGCCGGTGATGGGTGCGGTCGCGTTCATCATGGCTGAAACCATTAATGTGCCGTTCTACGAAGTCGCCAAGGCGGCCTTGCTGCCGGCCATTCTGTATTTCGGCTCGGTATTCTGGATGGTGCATCTGGAAGCCAAGCGGGCCAACCTGCTGGGCCTGCCGAAAGATCAGTGCCCGGATCCGTGGGCCGCGGTAAAAGCCCGCTGGTACCTGCTGATCCCGCTGTTCATTCTGGTTTACCTGCTGTTCTCGGGCCGTACGCCGTTGTTCAGCGGTATGGTCGGCTTGTCGCTGACAGCGATTGTGATTCTTGGCTCGGCGATCATCATGCGCGTCTCGTCACTGGGCCTGCGGATTGCCTTCTGGATTGCCCTGGGTCTGCTCTGCGCCGGTTTCTTCTCGATGGGCATTGGTGTGGTGTTTGGCGTTGTGGCTCTGTTGGTGGCCATCTGCTGGTTCATCAAGGGCG
>MDTG01302905.1_pt1 | contig 17837 bp, 16 predicted proteins | sample 811421 | NCBI WGS metagenome assembly MDTG01 (sample SAMN05326645, study PRJNA326480) | marine metagenome | isolation source: seawater | place: Pacific Ocean: South East | collected 2011 | reverse complement strand
TGGTTTTTAGAATGAAAACGATTCAAGAAATAGATACACAGGAAATTTGTAAGGAATTAAGCATTAGCTCGTCAAATTTATGGGTAATTATACACCGAGCAAGAATGCAGCTGAGAAAATGTTTAGAAGATAACTGGTTTAATAATTAGAGAATGTTTAAAAAATTAAACATAACGTGTAATCAAGCAACAAGCATCTGTGATAAAAGTCAGTACGGAGAAGCGTCTTTTTTTGATAAAATAAAATTACAAATTCATTTTATTGGTTGTAAAAGCTGTATAATGTATACAAAACAGAATGTACTATTAACAAAACTGTACAAGAGCAAAGCAATAACCACCAAAAGAAAGCAAGACTCTTTATGCATGACTTATCAAGAAAAAGAAGTTTTAAGAAAAGAGTTTGAAAAACAAAATGTATAATATAGTATGAACTTTCTGCCTGAAAAAATAGATGATTATTCAGTATCTCATTCTCAAAAAGAACCACAAATTTTACAAGAACTTACCAGAGAAACGTGGCAAAAAGTAGTAAATCCTAGAATGCTAAGTGGTGCTTTTCAAGGACGAGTACTCTCCATGATTTCCAAACTAATTCAACCAAAAAATATTTTAGAAATAGGTACATATACCGGGTATTCTGCTATTTGTATTGCTGAAGGATTGCAAGAACATTCAAGTATAGATACCATCGATAAAAATGAAGAGCTAGCAGATTTACAAAACAAATATTTTAAAAAATCAGGATATCGAAATAAAATTACTCAACATGTAGGGTTAGCATTAGAAATTATTCCGACCATAGACAAGAAGTTTGATTTGGTTTTTATTGATGCAGATAAATCTAATTATAGTAATTATTTTCATTTAATTATTGACAAAATGAACAAAGGAGGGGTTATTTTATCTGACAATGTTTTATGGAGTGGTAAGGTTGTAGAGAAATTAGATCCTAAAGATTTAGACACGAAAGCGCTTTTAGAATACAACATTTTATTAAATGCAGACAAAAGAATAGAAACAGTCTTATTACCTGTAAGAGATGGGCTCACCATCAGTAGAGTTCGGTAAAAGGTGAAGATAAAAAAGAGATACTTGTGGTGATTTTTATTCTAAGTGAAACATTTTTTGGTAATACTAAAATCCCGATACAAAAATTTAAAGATTTCTTTTAATTGGCCCAGTCATTTTATCTAGGCTTTCTTTTACATCACTAATTTCTTTTTTGATGTCTTTTGTTAAATCGGTGTCTAGCCCCTGGCCTTTTGCACTGTTATTAATTTCTTTTTTAATATCATTTGTAGCATCTTTTACTTGACGCATACCCTTGCCGAGACCACGTGCAATCTCAGGAATTTTGTCTGCACCAAAAACCATAACGACAATAAGAATGATGATAAAAATTTCTGGGCCACCAATAAATAAAAAAGTTCCAAACATAAGATAGCAAAGGTAATAAAGATTGAATATAAAAAACAGAATAATTATAGAACTGTTATTGCAATTATTTTTTTATCAACATACGCTTTATTTCATTCAATTTCATGAGCGCTTCAATGGGAGTTAAAGTATCTAGATTGGTTGACAAAATTTCATCTCGTAAGTCTTCAAGCAAAGGATCATCTAATTGAAAAAAGCTCAGTTGCATATCATCTTGCTGCACCCCTTTTAATGTTTCTTTCACATCCTCGCCTGTTTGTTTTTTTTCTAATTGTTTTAGTATTTTTGAAGCTCTGTGAATTACTTGATTAGGCATTCCTGCCAACTTTGCTACATGAATTCCAAAACTATGATTGCTTCCTCCAACAACCAATTTACGTAAAAAAATGATGGTATCCTTGAGTTCTTTTACAGACACATTAAAATTTTTGATGCGCTCAAAAGTGGTGGTCATTTCGTTTAATTCATGATAATGCGTTGCAAATAATGTCTTTGCTTTAGAAGGGTGTTCGTGTAAATATTCTGCAATGGCCCAAGCAATAGAAATACCATCATATGTAGAAGTTCCTCTTCCTATTTCATCTAACAAAACCAAACTCCTTTCAGAAATATTGTTAAGAATTGAAGCTGTTTCATTCATTTCTACCATAAAAGTAGATTCGCCCATAGAAATATTATCGCTTGCTCCTACTCTAGTAAATATTTTATCAACCACACCAATTCTTGCGTTCTGTGCAGGAACATAGCTACCCATTTGCGCTAGCAAAACAATGAGCGCTGTTTGTCTAAGAATGGCAGATTTACCAGACATATTTGGCCCAGTAATCATAATAATTTGTTGCTGATTTCTATTTAACACAAGGTCATTTGCAATATATTCTTCACCAATAGGTAATTGCTTTTCTATAACAGGATGACGACCGTTTTTAATTTCTATTTCTGTGCTTTCATCTACCACCGGACGAACATAATTGTTAGAAATAGCCAATATAGCAAAAGACAACAAACAATCTATCTGTGCAACCGTTTGTGCGTTTTGCTGAACAGGTTGAACAAATTGAATAATATGTTGAACTAAATCTGCAAATAAGTGCTGTTCTAGTTCATGAATTTTTTCCTCGGCACCTAGAATTTTTGTCTCATATTCTTTCAGTTCTTCTGTAATGTATCTTTCGGCATTTACCAGAGTTTGTTTTCTAATCCATTCTTCTGGAACCTTATCTTTGTGCGTATTTCTAACTTCAATATAATAACCAAAAACATTGTTGAAAGCTATTTTCAAGCTAGGAATGGCTGTTCGGTCACTTTCTCTAGCAAGCATGTTGTCTAAGTACTCTTTTCCAGAATTAGAAATAGCTCTTAAATCATCTAATTCTTTAGAAACACCATGTGCAATAGCTCCTCCTTTGTTAATGTTAACAGGAGCATCATTAAATAGAATTGTTTCAATTTTTAAAATAACCTCAGAACAGTCTAAGATATTGTTTCCTAAGGCATTAATAGACTTGTTTTTACTATCTAAAGCCTTTTGCTTAATTGGTAAAATTGCTTGTAAAGAGTTTTTTAACAAGACTGTTTCTCTAGGAGAAACTTTTCCGGTGGCTACCTTTGAAATTAACCGCTCTATATCGCTAATCTGTTGTAATTGGTATTGAATTGTTTCTAAGAAATCATCATTTTCAATACAATGCTTCACTAATTCGTGCCTGTAATGAATTTTTTCAATGCTTTTTAATGGAAGTGCCAACCACCTTTTTAACAAGCGCCCTCCCATAGGGGAAATTGTTTTATCAATAACGTTTAGTAAGGTAACTGCATTGTGAGATGTAGAATTATATAGTTCTAGGTTACGAACCGTAAAACGATCCATCCAAACATACTTATCTTCTGCAATTCTACTAATATTTTTAATATGCTGTAGTTTGTTGTGCTGTGTTTCTGACAAATAATACAAGACTGCACCTGCTGCAACTATTCCTTCAGGCATTTCTTGAACGCCAAAACCTTGTAAAGAATTTACACCAAAATGATTGTGCAAGGTTTCAACTCCATACTCTTTTTGAAATACCCAATCATCTAAAAAAAAAGTATAAAACCGATTGTCAAATAGTTCTTTAAATCGCTGTTTGAATTGTTTTTGCACCAATACCTCAGAAGGGCTAAAGTTTTGCAATAATTTATCAATATATTCTTCGTTTCCTTGGGCTAGAAGATATTCACCTGTAGAAACATCTAAAAAAGAAACACCTAATAAACGTTTTCCAAAATGAACAGCCGCCAAAAAATTGTTAGATTTAGCCTGTAATACTTCGTCATTTAAAGAGACTCCTGGAGTTATTAATTCTGTAACACCACGTTTTACAATGGTTTTTGTCATTTTTGGATTTTCTAACTGATCACAAATAGCAACTCGCATTCCTGCCTTTACCAATTTTGGCAAGTAGGTGTTTAAAGAATGATGTGGAAACCCCGCTAAGGCTGTTTCAGTTTCACTACCAGCGCCTCTTTTGGTGAGAATAATTCCTAGAACACCAGCCGCTTTTTTAGCATCTTCTCCAAAGGTCTCATAGAAGTCACCAACACGAAAAAGCAACATTGCATCCGGATATTTTTCCTTGATAGCATTGTATTGCTTCATTAGTGGTGTTACCTTTTTGGTGGTAGATTTTGCCAAATTTTAGAATTTTTCAGTTAGATTTACTATTGTTTACTATAAGCGTTTAAAGATAGAACTTTTTATGAGAAAACTAAGAAATAACGAACTAGGACGAATCTCCGTTTCTACGTTCAAAAAGACTAAAAAAACACCAATTATTGTAGTACTTGACAATATTAGAAGTTTAAATAATGTTGGTGCTGTTTTTAGAACAAGTGACGCGTTTTTAATTGAAAAAATTTATTTGTGCGGTATTACCGCGACTCCACCTCACAGAGAAATTCATAAAACAGCCTTGGGTGCAACAGAATCTGTAGATTGGGAATACAAAGAAAATACTTTAGCGCTTGTAAACGAATTAAAGGCACAGGGAGTTGTTGTGGCAGCTATAGAACAAGTAGAAAACAGTGTGATGTTAGATGAATTTTCTTTAGACGCAACTAAAAAAATTGCCATCGTGCTTGGAAATGAGGTAAAAGGAGTGCAGCAAGAGGTTGTTTCTACAGCTGATTATTGTGTTGAAATTCCTCAAAAAGGAACCAAACATTCTTTAAACATTTCTGTGAGTTGCGGAGTAGTACTTTGGGATTTGTATCAGAAATTTCAGTAATTATTTAAATACCCAAAATAAGCTTGGCTATCATAAAGTAAATTAAGATGCCAAAAATATCATTGCTGGTTGTAATAAACGGTCCGGTTGCAATTGCAGGATCTATTCCTCTTTTATTCAAAAACAACGGCACAAAAGTACCTATTAAGCCGGCAACAATAATAACCGCCACAAGAGAAACTGAAATGGCTAAGGCAGTATTTATTTTTCCTTCATAAAACCAAACAAATACAAATAAAAATAAAGCCAACACAACTCCGTTAAGAGCTGCTAACAACATTTCTTTTATTAATCTACTATTAATGCTTCCCTTTACATCATCATTAGCCAATCCTTGCACAATAATTGCAGAAGATTGTACCCCTACATTTCCTGCCATGGCTGCAATTAATGGAGTAAAAAAGAATAAAACAGCATTTTCATCAAAGGTGTTTTCAAACAGTACCATAATCAAAAAAGCACCTACCCCTCCTAAAAGCCCTAAAAATAACCAGGGCAACCGTGCTTTGGTTAATTGTAAAATACTATCATCTGCTTCTACATCTTGTGTTAAACCAGCAGCCAACTGGTAATCTTTATCGGCCTCTTCTTTAATAACATCTACAATATCATCAATGGTAATTCTACCTAGTAAAATACCGTCATTATCAACTACAGGGATGGCCTCTAAATCATATTTTCGCATTTTATTAGAGACCTCGTCTAGGTCATCATGAACATTTACAAAATCAACCTTAGGGATATATACCTCTGAGATCGCTGTTTTGGTAGAGGTTATTAGTAAATCTTTTAAAGACAATCGACCTTTTAATTTATCATTATTGTCAACAACATAGATAGAATGAACTCTTGTTACTTCTTCTGCTTGGGCGCGCATTTCTCTAACACATTTAAGAACCGTCCAGTTTTCATTTACTTTCACCAGTTCTTTTGCCATTAACCCCCCGGCAGAATCTTCATCATAAGCAAGTAGCTCTTCAATTTCTTTTACATGTTCTTCATCTTCAATTTTAGATAGTACCGCCTCCTGTCTTTCTTCTGAAAGTTCTCCTATAATATCTGCAGCGTCATCAGAATCTAGTTCTTCAACTTCTTCAGCAATTTCTTTTGCCGAAAGATTTTGAAGTGTTTTTTCACGAATGTCTTCATCTAGCTCCATAAGAACAGCAGATGTTTTTTCGCTATCGAGAAGTTTTATGATATAAACAACATCGTCAAAAGAAAGCTCATCTAGAATCTCAGCAATATCTGCATAGTGCATCTCTTCAAATAAAGCAACAATTGCCTTATCATTAGAGACTTCTATATATGAAGTGATGTTTGCTAAAAGTTCGCTTGTAATTTCAAATGACATCAGTTGCTATTTTATGCGTGAGTTTAATAAACTCGTTTACAGACAATTGTTCTGGGCGCATCGCAAATATAGTATCTTCTTTTAAGGTATCCGAAAGATTGAAAGACTTTAAACTGCTTCTCAACATTTTACGTCGTTGATTAAAAGCCGTTTTTACTACCCTAAAAAAAAGTTTTTCATCTACAGATAATGAAAAGTCTTTTTTTCTAATAAGCCTTATTACTCCAGAATCTACTTTTGGTGGAGGGTTAAAAACCGTTGGAGGAACCGTAAATAAATATTCTACATCAAAAAAAGCTTGTGTTAATACAGAGATAATTCCGTAAACCTTACTCCCTTCTTTTTCTGCAATTCTTTTAGCAACTTCTTTTTGAAACATTCCAGAAAGCTCTGGAACAAACTCTCTGTATTCTATTGCTTTAAAAACAATTTGAGAAGAAATATTATATGGGTAATTACCAATAATTGCGACTTGTCGATTATTAAAAAAAGTAAAGAGATCATGTTTTAGAAAATCACCTTCAATAATTTCAAAGTTGTTAGCAGATGTATCTAAGTTGATGTATTCGTTTCTAAACTCTTCCTTTAAAAATACAACTGAATCCCTATCAATTTCCATGACAGTGATTTTTGCTTTTTTATCCAAGAGGTACTTTGTTAGCATTCCCATTCCTGGGCCAATTTCCAAGATATTGTCGTAACCAACTTCTGTTAAAGTGTTGGCAATATTTTTGGCAGTGTCTTCATCTTTAAGAAAGTGCTGACCTAGATGTTTTTTTGCTTTTACAGTCATTTATTTTTTTTACTAATAATATAAAATAACAATAGACTAAGTCCTGTTCCACAAAGTAAACCTCCAATTGATTCTTGTGGCTCTAAACCCCAATATAAATACCCCGTAAATCCTCCCGAAATAAGAAGAGTGATTCCTGTATAAATAACTAATCGCTTAGAAGAGAGTGTTTTTAAATTCATATTTAATTATGTGAGCTAGCCGGATAAAACTCTTTAATAACTTTTAATTCTGTTCTAAACGAAATCATTTTATCCGCAAATCTCTGCATGCTTTCATTTCTCAATTTAGGAGCATAAGTGGTATAATATTCATTTAAATCCTCTCTACTATTAGCAGTGTATTGAACAGAATAAGTAACGCCACCCATTTCTTCTTCCACTAAAACTTGAGTTAGTTTAGCGGCAACAAAACTACCAGTAGCCAATACATCTTGTATGTGGTCTTGAATCCAAGAAAGCCATTCTTCATGAACGCTTCCTTCTATATTAATTGTAACATTGTATATGTACATAGGTTGGTTAAGTGATAAGAAACGATTAAATGAGGTCTTCTAATTTATGATATCTCCTCGGATTTCTCTGTATTTTCTTCTAGCATCAACTAAATAAATGCTTGATGGTTTTTCAAAGATAATTTTTTGGTAATACTCTGATGCTCTTTCTGTGTCTTTTATCTTATTTTTATAAACTTCTGCTAATAAATAATAAGAATCATCTACTAAAATACCTTCGGCATCTGTAGAAATTATTTTTAAAAGATTGCTAATGGTATTTTCATACTGGCCTTCTTTAAGATAAAGAGCTGCTTGATTAAATAATACTTCATCTTCAATATTTTGTCCTTGATATTTTTGTGCCAGAGCGCTATATATTGCTATCGCTTCAGTATTTTTATTTTGATAGGCCAATAGGTCTGCTTTCGCAAAATCTAGTAAACCAGAAGGAATAGAATCTTTTGGCTCGTTGTCTGAAATAACCAAAAATAAATCAACAGCATCATTGGCAATAAGTTGTGTTGTAGACCCTTTTAAAATTTTTAATTGAGATTTCGCCCATTTAAAATCACCTTTAAAATAAGATGTTTGCGCAACTTTAAAACGCGCTTGTTGTGATAAGGGATGATTTTTTAATTGAGTTTGTACTTGAGAAAAATAAAGGAGCGCTTTATTAAATCTTCCAGTAAAAACTAACACCTCTCCTAATTTTAGTTTTATTCGTGCGTTTTTAAACTTTGAAGTAGAAAGCAACAATGCTTTTTCTAGCACTTCAATTGCTTTTGAGGGATTGTTTCTTTTGAAAGTTAAATAGTCTGCAAATTCTAGTTGAATTTCTAATGAATTTCTATTAACGCCATATTCTTGAAGAGTTTTTTCAAACAAGGAAGTGCTGTTTCTAGTCGTATTTTTTACGGCTATTTTTAGAAGATATAATTCTGCAGTGATTTTTTCTTCAATAAAATTGGTCTTTTCAAGAATAAAGTCAAAGCTTTTTTTTGCAGCAGTAGTATCATTGTTTTCAAAGGCAATCTTTGCCAATCTAAAAACAGTTTCAATATAAGCAGGGTTTCTATTAAAGAGTGCTTTTTCTTGAATAAAAGCTTTTCCATAGTCTTTTTGCTTGGTAAATAACCAGCTTAGCAATTCGTTCCAAGCATTTTTTGGATTGCTTATTGATTTTTTTAGTAAAGCTTTTTTAAAAGCAATATTATTGCTGTAGGTAGCGTCTTCGTTTATATACCTACTGATGTAGCGCTGCACCCCCTCTAGATAGTTTTCATCTTTGTCTATGAGCTGTATATAGGAATCAAACATTTTTTCAAACTCACCCTTCTCACCGTAAATTTGAGCTATCTGAAATTCATAACTAGCATTTTCATGAAGCCTCATTGCTTTAGAGTACGCTTTAATAGCATAGTCTAATAAATTATTTTGCTGAAACATTCTACCCATAATTCCACCCAAACTAGGGTTAGAAGTAATAGACTCAATAGCAATGTCATACTCTTTTTTTGCTAGTGCTGTTTTTTGCTGACGATCAAAATTATATCCAATTTCTATTCGAAGGTAGTGTTGAGAAGGATTATTAAGTAACTTTTTTTGAAGAAGATTTGCTGCCTTTTCATAATTACTTGTTTCTTGATAACAGGTAATTAATCGTTTTAGATACCTTGTATTAAAAGGATTGTTTTTTTCTAGTGATTCATATATTTGAGAAGCTTTCTCATATGCTCCTTCGCGAAAATAACTTTCTGCTAAGGAGGAACTGTTTTGACACAAGACAAAACTAACTGAAAACAGCGCTATTATGAGGAGTATATTCTTCATCTATATCAAAGATACTCAACTAAAATGTTAATTTTTTATTAACTCCATCTATTTTAGAAAAGCAACTAGATTCTATTTTGGCACAATAGTTGTTTTATAGTAAGCAATAAATAAAAATAAAGATGAAAGAATTAACCAAACAATACGAAACAGCAAAACAAAACTCAATAGAGTTTATGAGAACAGGCCAAATAAGTGATTATTTTAAGGCGCTTTTAGAAATGAACAAATATAAGAGGTTACTTGTTGCTGTTGTTGCTAATTAATAATTGAAAAGCCAGTGTAAGGAACCAAAACTTCAGGTATTTGTATTCCTTCTTCTGTTTGGCAATTTTCTAAAATTCCGGCTAAAACTCTTGGCAATGCTAAAGAGCTTCCGTTTAACGTATGCGCCAAATCATTTTTACCATCGCTATTTTTAAAACGAAGTTTTAATCTGTTTGCTTGAAATGTTTCAAAATTGGAAGCAGAACTAATTTCTAACCACCTGTTTTGAGCTGTAGAAAACACTTCAAAATCAAAGGTTAAAGCAGCAGTAAAACCAGTATCGCCACCACACAAACGTAGGATACGATATGGTAGTTTTAATTCGTTTAAGATTTCTTTAATATGCGCTACCATGCCGTCTAAAGCTTTGTAAGAATTATCTGGGTGCTCTACTCTAACAATTTCTACCTTATCAAACTGGTGTAAACGATTTAAACCTCTTACATGAGAACCATAACTACCTGCTTCACGACGAAAACAAGGTGTATAACCAGTAGCCATAATTGGTAAATCATTCTCATTTACTAAATTTCCACGATACATATTTGTGATGGGAACTTCTCCTGTTGGAATTAAATACAAATCATCTACTCCTACATAGTACATTTGCCCTTCCTTATCTGGCAGCTGTCCAGTTCCTACCCCTGAAGCTTCATTTATAAGATGCGGTACTTGATATTCCGTATAACCAGCAGCGGTATTTTTATCTAAAAAATAACTAATTAAAGCCCTTTGAAGCCTTGCTCCTTTTCCTTTGTATACAGGAAAACCGGCTCCTGTAATTTTTGTTCCTAATTCAAAATCTATAATATCGTATTTTTTCACTAATTCCCAATGTGGAAGCGCTCCATTGTGAAGCTTAGGGATTGCTCCTTCTCTAAAAACCTCTTCATTATCTTCTTCAGATTGCCCTGAAGGAACTGATGTGTGTGGGATGTTAGGAATTTGATATAATAATTTTTGAAGGTCTTTTGAAGCAGTATTTAATTGATCGTTTAAACCTTTAGATTGTTCTTTAAGCTTTCCTGTTTTTTCTTTTACAAGCGTTGCTTTTTGTACTTGCCCTGTTTTAAATAAAACTCCAATTTCTTTAGAAAGAGCATTAGACTCTGCCAATGTATCGTCTAATAAAACTTGAATTTTTCTTCTAGTTTCATCTGCTTTTAAAACGCTTCCTATAATTTCTTTAGCATTTGCAAAATTTCTCTTTGCCAATCCTTCTAAAACTAATTCTTGATTGTCTCTAATAAACGGAACCTGTAACATAGTGTGTCTTAATTATAAGAATTCAAAGATAAAGTAAGTGAATCAATATCGCAATGAGTTATAAAGGATTGTTTGAAAGGTAAGAAATAGCATTTTCTTTGTCAATATTTAGTTGAACAACCAGTTCTTCAATGGATTCAAATTTATGTTCTTCTCGGAGAAAATAAATAAATTCAATCATTACTTCTTTACCATAAAGATCTTCACTAAAATCAAATAAATGCGCCTCAATGGTTTGATATTTCCCAAGAACCGTAGGATTAAACCCAATATTCATTATTCCGGTATATAAAACAGTATTTATATGTGTTTTGATGATATAAACCCCTGTCTTTGGAATTAATTTATAAGGTTCTTTTATCTCTAAATTAGCAGTGGGAAAGCCAATTGTACCTCCTAGTTTTTTTCCGCTCACAACAGTTCCATTAAGCATATAATGATAGCCTAGGTAGTTATTTGCTGTTTTTAAATTGCCTTCTTTCAGGGCAGTTCTAATCTTAGTTGAACTTACCGAAACATCATCAATATCTTGGGCAGGAATTTCTTCAACCTTAAAATCATATAACAAACTATATTCTTTTAATTGATGAATATTACCCTCTCTATTTTTTCCAAAATGGTGGTCATAACCAATAATTAACCTAGAAGTATTAAGCTTGTTTACTAAAATATCTCTAACAAAGTCTAGGGCAGTAAGTCTAGAAAACTCTTTACTGAAGGGGTGTATAATTAAATAATCTAAGCCCATTTTTTCTAGTAAGCCTGATTTTTCTTCTATAGTGTTTAGTAATAGAATTTTGTTGTCTTTTTGTAACACCATTCTTGGATGAGGGAAAAAAGTTAAAAGAACTGATTTTTTTCCTTCTTTTTTAGCCGTTTTAATAAGGTCTTTCAGAATTTTCTGATGACCAATATGAATACCATCAAATGTGCCAATAGTAACAATGGTTTTTTCCGAAGAATTAAAAGCTGTAATAGATCGAATAATTTTCAAAAGGAGAATAATTAAAAGACAAAGTTACAATTCATTAATTGATTAACTCGACTCTATGATAAAATAAGATTTTGATAAAAATCACCCAAGAGGTCATGCAATAACTCAAAAAAAGTATAAAAATATTACAAAAATCAAAAAAAATCGTACATTCGTCTTGGTTATTAAACAATTTATATCATGATAAAAAAGACAATTTTCTTTGCATTTGTTATGCTTGCTAGTGCAACAATGCTAGCTCAAACTACCATAACAGGTGTAGTTAAAGAAGCAACAACAGGTGAAACACTTTTAGGAGCCAATATTAAGGTCTCTGGAAAAGCGGTAGGAACAACCACAGACTTTGATGGTAAATTTTCACTCAAAGTGGCAGACGCTCCACCTTTTACTATTGAAATTTCTATGTTAGGCTTCAAGGCTGTAAGTGTAGAAATAACAAAAAACAATCAAGAAGTGATGGTTAGTCTTGAAGAAGACGCTACTTCACTAGAAGAAATTGTGTTTTCTGCCTCAAGAAGAAAACAAAAAGTACAAGAAGCACCAGCTTCTGTAAGTATTATAACACCTAAAGACATCTTAAATTCTGCCGCAGCGGTAGATCCTATTATGAATTTAGCAAATATTGTTGGAGTTCAGATGCAACAACAATCTGCAAACACTGTTAATATAGAAATGCGTGCAGGTTCTGGAGTATTTGGAACCTCTACATTTCCAATTTTAGATTATCGTTACTTAGTAACTCCTTCTGCCGGAACTTTTCAAAGTTTTCAAACAGGAATGTCTAATATTGATATTGAGAGAGTAGAAGTTGTAAGAGGTGCTGCATCAGCATTATATGGCCCTGGAGTTACCTCTGGAGTTGTTCACTTCATGTCTAAAAGCCCTATTGATCATCCAGGAACAACAGTAGAATTTTTAGGAGGTACACTAAATACTACAGGAATGACTGTTCGTCATGCATTTAAAAATGATAACGATAAATTTGGATTTAAAGTTAACGTACGTTACATGAAAGGAAATGATTTTGAATTAGATCCTGTGGCTGATGCTGACTTTATTGCAGCTCAAAGAACCACTATTTCTCAACCAGCAATCGTTGATGGTAGAGTAGACCCTACACAACCAGGAGAGACCTTATTAACGTTAGCAGATTTAGATGATAATGGAGATGGAAATCCATTAGCAACAGAATATAAAAATTATTCAGCTAACGTACATTTAGAATTTAGACCAACAGATGAAACTACTGCATTTCTTTCTGCTGGATTTGCAAATGGTGGAGGTTTGTTCTTTAATTCACAAGGAGCAGGGTATGCACAAGGAAATGATTACTGGGTTCAAGGTAGAGTTCAGTCTGGAGGATTATTTGCACAAGTATACTACAACTACAATGATGGTGGTAGTGCAGAAAACCCAACTTTTTTATATGCATCTGGTTTAAGACAAGTAGCAGAAAGAAATTCATTAGAGGCTCAGCTGCAATATAACTTTGATGTTCCTAAGTTTTTAAACACAAACTTTACGATAGGTTCTGATTATAGAAATTCTAAATCTATGACAGCAAACACATTGTATGGTATTAATGAAGATAGAGATGATTATATTATTACAGGAGCATACCTTCAAGGAACTTCTAAAATTAGTGATAAGTTAGATATTACCTATGCAGGAAGATATGATAAGTTTAACTTTATAGACGAAGGAGCTTTTGCACCAAGGGTTGCGATTGTTTACAAAGCAAATGAAAACCACACATTTAGAGCATCTTTTAATAAAGCAAACACTGGACCTTCTGCTTTACAGCAAAATATAGATTTCCCTGTGTCTGTTTTAGCACCTGGTATTGCAGATGTTTGGTTATCTGGTCAGTATGCACCATAAGAATTTCCAGCAAATCCAACAATAGATTTAGCGGTACCTGGATTACCTGACCTTCCTTACGGAGCAACTTCATTTCCTTTAGCGTATGCTTACGGGGCTGTTGCTCAGCCTACATTAACTGCACTATATGAAGGCTTAGCAGGAAACCCTTTATTGCCAGTGGTTCAAAATTTCTTCAACGGGTATGCACCTTCAGGAGGATCAGGACAACTAGTAGGGTATAACTTATTTAATGGAGAGCCAATGGATAATTTGGTAGGTACAGGACGTTCTCAAATAGAAACCTTAAATTCTTTTGAATTAGGGTATAAAGGACTAATTGCAAACAAATTGTCTGTATCATTAGATGTATATACCTATGAAAGAAAAGGTTTTACTCAGTTTACAGCTATAGGGCCAACATTTTCTTTACAAGGAGCAAATATTGCTAGTGATTTAGGCGCTCAAGTAGGAGCAGATTTTGCTTCTGACCCAGGAGTTATTGGAGCAGTAACAGGAGCCGTACAAGCTCAGTATACTGCATTAGGAATTCCTCAATCTATTTGGGCTACAGGAGCGCCAGCAGATGCTCTTTTCCCTGGATCTCCAGCGATTGCGCCAATAGGACAAGTAATTGGAGGAACAATTGCAGGAGCAGCAGCTTCAGTTGGAGGTGCATTTGTTCAAGGTGGAGCTGCTTTTGAAGGAGCAGTATCACCATTATTTCCAATTTTTGGAACCGTAGAAACAACGAGTGTACCTCAAGGAGATGGTTTAATGCATATTCCTGCAGGATACCGTCGTTTTGATGGCGCTACTAGAAGCCACGTAGGTGCAGATTTAGCAATGGAATATTTCTTAAACGATGAAGTAACCTTATGGTTTAATACTTCTTGGGTGAGCCAGAATGAATGGATTCCAGGAGAATCAAATGATGATGGATTACCATTTTCATCATATTTAAATTCTCCAAAGATGAAATATAGAGTAGGAGCTCAATATTCAAAAGATAAAGTAAGAGCGGCTGTTGCTTATCAACACGATGATGCTTTTTATGCAAATCAGGGATTATTCTCTGGAGATGTACAAGAGAAAAACTTGTTTGATGTGAATGTTGGATACAATGTTTCAGACAATCTTAAATTAGACCTTTCAGCAACGAACGTGTTTGATCAAGAGTATAGAGCTTTTCCAAACATGCCTGTAATAGGACGTAGAACAGTTTTAAAATTAACTTTTGATTATTAATTTATAAGAAGAAGAATTTAATTAGATAAAAAAGGTAGCCATTTGGCTGCCTTTTTTATTTGACCAATGCAACTAAATAATGCAGGAAAGGTATTAGTTCTTTTGGCGGATTATCATCATCAAAGCCAACACTTTTGTATATTTTATTATCCCAGACTACTTCTATAGTTGTATACATTGCACCATCATATTGGTGCTTTTCAGAAGTTGATTTTAATTGATGAAGCGAAGTAAGATTAAGTTTTTCAAGAAAACCATTAAAGGTGTTTTTGATTTTCTTTGTTATAATTAAAGAACGAGTTTCTCTGTTATTTTCAAAATATCGTATGCTGTCTTTTTGTAAAATAATATGTTTTGAATATCCACGAGTAATTGCCTTGTACTCTATTTTTTGAAAAGTAGCCACTTCTTTTTCAGTAGAGCAGCCAACCAACATTAAAGAGTAAGAACAGACAAAAATAATTAGTAGTTTCATATAATTGTTTTCGTGAAGATAAATAAAAACAACAAATCTAATTTTAAAAAAGAGCTTAGCAGCGTAATTAGCCTAACATCATTATTGTTTTTTGTAAGCCTTTAATAAAGACATCAATTTCTTCTTTAGTGTTGTAAAAAGCAAAAGAAGCTCTTACGGTTCCTGGTATTTTATAAAATTCCATAATGGGCTGGGCGCAGTGATGTCCTGTTCTTACGGCAATCCCTAGCTTATCTAAAATTGAGCCAATATCATAGGGGTGAATTCCATCAACATTAAATGAAATAACAGAAGTCTTGTGAGCAGTACCATAAATTCTAACTCCATCAATTTTTAATAATTCTTGAGTTCCGTATGCTAACAATTCTTGCTCGTAAGCACTAATGGCATCAAAACCAATAGCATTCATATAATCTATGGCAACACCAAACGCAATTCCGCCACAAATGTTTGGGGTTCCTGCTTCAAACTTATGAGGCAAGCCGGCATAGGTTGTTTTTTCAAAAGTAACTGTATCTATCATTTCACCACCTCCTTGGTAAGGAGGAAGTTTTTCTAACCATTTTTGCTTACCATATAATAGACCCACACCTGTAGGCCCACATATTTTATGTGCAGATGTAACATAAAAATCTACATCTAAGTCTTGAAAATCTACTTTCATATGAGGCGTAGATTGAGCGCCATCAATTAAAACAGCAGCACCAACTAGATGTGCTTTTTTAATAATTTCTTCTATAGGGTTTATGGTTCCAAGCGCATTTGAAATATGATTGCAAAAAACTAATTTTGTGCTTTCAGATAATAATTTATCATATTCACTCATAATTAATGAACCTTCTCCGTTCATAGGAATAACCTTTAATTCAGCCCCTGTTTTTTCACACAGCATTTGCCAAGGAACAATATTAGAGTGATGCTCTAAAGCAGAAACAATAATTTCATCCCCTTTTTTTAGCATAGAGGAGAAGCCAGAAGCAACCACATTAATACTATGAGTTGTTCCAGAAGTGAAAATTATTTCATAGGCATGTTTTGCGTTAAAATGCTTTTGAAGGGTTATCCTAGCTTGTTCATATAAATCTGTTGCTTCCTGACTTAGGGTATGAACACCTCTATGAATATTTGCATTGTAATTGCTATAATAATTTACAATAGCATCTATTACAATTTTTGGAGTTTGTGAAGTAGCCGCATTGTCAAAATATACCAATGGTTTTCCGTTTACCGTTCTTTGTAAAATTGGAAAATCTGCACGGATTTTTTCTACTGGAAACATTCTATTGATTTTGAGACACAAAGGTAGGGCATCAAAAATAAATCTTTTAATAAACCTGTTATTTTATTCTTATTTTTGTAATTACCGAACCCTTGTTATATGAAAACTACTAAAAGAATTCTACTGATTTTATCAGTAACACTACTACTTGTAATAATAATAAATTATCCTAAACTTAATATTATTTCAGGGTATGCAGCAAAAAATACTAGTTCTTCAATTTTTGTAGCGAACAGAACAGTAGCTTTTACAGACGCTACAGATAATAATTTTTCACCTATAAACTTGGCAAGCACCGCTGTAAGTCTTGAAAATAATTTTGCATCAGCGTCTACGTTAGGCTTATTAACTAGAAAAGCAGTTTATAGAAACGGTTTAGGGAGCGTATTAATTACAAAAGGGTATGATGCTAGTAAAAAAGAATTAATTCCAAAACGCTTCATTAGAAACACGTCATTAGCCTACCCTTTTGGGAACAAGCCTCAGAAAGACACTCTATTTAATACTATAAATTATGAAAAATTAGACTCAGCAGTTTCTTCAATTTTTGAAAATTCATATCAAACAAGAGCTGTTCTAGTGTTGTATAAAAACCAACTAATTGCAGAGAGGTACGCTAAGGGTTTTACTAAAGATTCTAGAACACTTGGATGGTCTATGACAAAAAGTATTTTAAGCACTGTTTTCGGAATCATGCAGTACCAAGGAAAGTTATCAGTTCAGGATAGAGCACTTATTTTAGAATGGGAAAATGATGATCGAAAAGAAATAACTCTTCATAATTTGTTGCAAATGAATAGTGGATTAGCCTGGGATGAAAACTATGATAAGATATCAGACGTTACAAAAATGTTGTTTTTAGAGGATGACATGACTAAGATGCAACAAAAACAACAGTTAATAGACTCCCCTAATTCTTCATGGAATTATTCTTCTGGTACTTCAAATTTATTGTCAGGAATTTTAAGGGAAAAGTTAGGAAACCAGCAAGAATATCTAGACTACTGGTATCGTGAATTAATCGACAAAATAGGCATGAATTCTATGATTATTGAAACTGATGTAAAAGGTCATTACGTAGCTTCTTCATATGCTTGGGCAACTGCTAGAGATTGGGCAAAATTTGGATTGTTATATTTACACAAAGGGAATTGGAATGGTACCCAAATTTTCTCTCCTGAATGGGTAGATTATGTTACACAACCAACCCCCACCTCAAATAATAGCTATGGAGCTCATTTTTGGTTAAATGCCGGGAATAAAATGAAAG
>MDTG01407411.1_pt1 | contig 17839 bp, 9 predicted proteins | sample 811421 | NCBI WGS metagenome assembly MDTG01 (sample SAMN05326645, study PRJNA326480) | marine metagenome | isolation source: seawater | place: Pacific Ocean: South East | collected 2011 | reverse complement strand
CTTTAGGTCGGCGCACGAATAACGCAATAATGATTAATATACCTGCACCGATGGCAAGATAAACAGCCCAACGCAACAACGTGAAGGCACCACCTAAAGTGAGCCATTCGAGTTGATAAAGCGGGCCGGACAAGCCGATTAGAACAAGAGAGAGTAAACCAAGAAAAATTAAAATGGAGTGCAACGCTTTCATAGTCTGTCCTGAACAAATTATTGTTTTATAAGATATTAGACTACGAAAGCGCGGTTAAGCCAGATCAACGAATAATGGGTTGCGTATTGGGTTCGTCCAAACGCTCAATAACAGAGCTTGGAATGTAAACAGAGCCTGTGCTCACCACATGTTTATTGTTAATGTCCACCAAGCGCGCGCTGGCCAACACACCATCACGGTAGTGGCTATAGGTACCTACAACAACATGGGTAATGGGTAGGATCTCGTCAATCTCAAGGTAGTCGCGCGTTAAAGCGAAATCCCCTTGCGGTGTGACACGGATAAATTCCGTCGTTTTGTAGTCGATAATCGGAACCTGACGATAAGCAAGTTCTCCACGTAATTGCTCAGACATCACTTGCGCGAACGGTGTCGCATTATTATAGGACGACTGGACCCCGACTAAGTCGGTAACGGCCACGTGCGCCTTTGCTAAATCAACGCGACTGTTGTTTACCAATTGCTCCGCCAGTTGCACACTAAATGTATTGGTTGGCGCAGGCAAGGCGGTCGATGTTGTTTCAGTCAGCTCAGCTTTCGGCTCGGGCTTCGGCAACACCGTACAAGCGCTCATTGTCAGTGCTGTCATGACGATTAACGTAAAACGCATAACTCTCTCCTAACGACTTCTCTGCAAATGCCCATTAACTATCTCGGCACCCTTGTTAGTCCAGTACAAATGCTTAGGCACATAGTGATTTGCCGCGGCCAGCACCGATTGCGAACGACGGTCGAGCACACGCACACTGAGCATCACACCGTCATCTTCTCGACTCATGGTTCCCACTAATACCCAGTCTAAGTTCGGATTAAGGTTTAACTGCTGTTTATCATTGGTCAGCATCGTCGCACCCGCGGATGTCAGCGTCACACCATTCTGAGCGCGAAAGTCGATAAGCTTGACCTTGCGTTCGGCAAGATGACTATACAACGCTTCGCTCAATTCATGGCTGACTGAGTAAAGCGCGTTTTCAGGTTGAGGCAACGCCAGCGTATCCGACATCACCCAACGGGTAATGCCTAACTGAGCATGTTCATGACGGGCAGGATGGTCATTTAACTGTTGCACCAGTTGCTGAGACAAGCGATCAGCAATTTCATCATAGGGACTAATTGAGTGTGCCTGTGCCGGCAGAATCATTAAGCCGACTAAAATAGCCAATACACGCATAGGACATCTCGTTATTAAGAGTAATGGTATCCTATCGGCTTGAGATGAAAAAAATTTAGGAGTTTAGCTCGCTGAAGAAATTCCCAGTCGTTTAAACAAACTGTCGCGGTAAGATTGACCAATACGCACTTCATCACCGTTACTAAGCACCAATAAAGTCAGCCTTCCTAACTCACTGGTGATCTCTCTTACATGATTTAAGTTAACAATGACGCTGCGGTGAACACGATGAAAATCCGCGGCACTGAGCGTGTCGGCTACATTTTTCATGGTGTCGCGGTGAAGCATACGCTCTTGCGGTGTATGAACCTCAACGTAATTGGCAGCCCCTTTGATACAAATAACATCACTTAAGGGGACAAAAACGATTTTACCGACCATCCTTACGGGAAATACGTTATCCATTGCACGCCAGCATCCATCAGGCTCATAAAGGTTTAGCACATGATGGTATGGCACCCAGCTTAAGATGGGATATTTTGTGACTAACAAGACAGTATCACCATTAAAGACCTCTTCAACAGGGATTAAACCAACTCAATATAGCAATATCAGTGAGTCTGCCGAGAAGCCGATGCCGTCTTGTCTGTAAGAAAAAACAGCCAGCAAATGCTGGCTGTTGTATGGAACGAGAAAAGCGGATTATTCGTTGATATATTTATCAAGGAATACGAGCATTTTGTTCCAACGTTCGATGTTATTTTCTGGCTTATAGAAACCATGGCCCTCGCCTGGCTTAAGCAGCCATTCGTAGGTATGGTTGCGCTTCTCAAGCGCGTCACGCAAACGGAACGCATGTTCTTTCGGCACACGCACATCGCGTCCACCTTGGATAATGAACACCGGCACTTCGAGTTTGTCAACTTGATGCACAGGTGACTGAGATTCACGCTCTGCTTTATCGGTTGGCAACACTTTACTCAAGTAGTTAACACCCGCTTTAGCTTCAGAGATATCGCCCTCTTGGAACATCAAGTTGAGGTCATATACACCGACAAACCCAATGGTACATTTGTACTTTTTGGGTTCACGGATAACGCTCATCAGCGCAGCATAGCCACCATACGAGGCGCCATAAACACACATCCGCTCCGGATCTGCGATACCTTTCTCGATAAGATAATCGACACCGTCGGTCATATCATCGATCATCGTTGTTCCCCACTTTTTATAACCTTTAGTGAGAAATTCATTGCCGTAACCACCTGAACCTCGGAAATTTGGCTGTAATACTGCATAACCATGCTCAGCCAATACTTTCGCGTCAGTATCTAGGTTCGTCAGTGAATCACGAATACCGTGAGGTCCGCCATGAGGTAAAAGAATCAACGGCAAGTCTTTCGCCTCTTTACCCGGTGGCAATGTCAGCAAGCCGTGAATTTTCAAGCCATCACGCGCCTGATAGGTGATAATCTGCGTTTCCGGCATGGCCTGTTTGTCTAACCAAGGACGCGCCTGAGTGATTATCGACAGCGAACCTTTTTCTGCGTCATATAGATAAAATTCAGCTGGATGATTAGCAGACGAAACGGTAATCACCATTTTAGAGTTATCGAGCGTTGCCGAACGAATTCCGACTGAACGGTTTGGAAATGCTCGAATAATGCTCTGCGTAATATTAGCGAACTGCTTATCTTTTACGCCTTGGAAGAATACCGCATCAATGGCATCGTACTCGTAAGCACCACCAATTAACTCGTTATTACGTCCGTTTTTCAAACTGAAAATCGGCGCGATATCGGTTTTAGGATGCTCAGCAATGACTGTGCTTTCATGCGTGTTCAGGTCATAGCTCACAATCGCGGAGGTATCGCTTGAGCGAGTCGACGTACCGATCACCGTATGTCCATCGGGCATGATCTCCATCGGAGTGAAGTGGCCTTCCTCTTCGAAGTACTTGTTAGCGACTTCCCACTCCTCGTTTGCACCGTCACGAGTCATCATAACCAACTGGTTACGATTATCCGGGTCGGTACCTACAGCAATACGTGATACACCCTCATCATCGAGTAGGACACTGACATTCGTACTTTTATATCGGCGCAGCGGAATACGGCCTTCAGCGCGCTTACGTCCCGAATCAAGCTTCATTCGGTACAGGTCGATGTAGGGTTCGTTAGACATCATACGAACACTATAAATCATCACCTGATTAGGCTCATCAGGTAAAAAGTCGATAATCTGAGCAAAACGATAGTCACCATCATCAGAACGCGGTCCAGTCAATATCTTCTGGTTACCACCGTCGGCATCCATCGCAAAGATTTCGCCCGTTGGAATAGGCGCATCGAGCGAGCCAACTTCTCGTGCCATCGACATAACAAGACGATCATCATTGGCCCAATTAAAGCTAGCGACAGACTCGTTACCTTGTCCCTCTGTCATCGACAGTACTTTTTTATCGTTGATATCAAGCACTGTCAGACGAACCTTACCTTCATCCGTACGTGAGGTAGCGGCTAGATAATTGCCCTCTGGTGAAATTTTGATATCCAAAAACTGCGAAGGCTTTGCGTACTTGGTAAGCACGTCCTCTTTTACTTGTGCCATCACTGAAACCGGCAAAGCCACAGCCGCAGCGACAACAAAAGAAATGAGCTTTTTCATAAGTTCACCCTAGAAATAATAAAAGAGCCCCCGCAAGCGGAGGCTCTACCTTTACTTCATCATTGCTAAAGAATGATTAGAAGTTATAAGTTACGTTCGCAAATACGCGACGACCTAGGTTGTCATACTGTGAGTAAAGAACCGCATTACCTACTGCACGTACGTATGCAGGAGATACATTAGGTGGCTCTTTATCAAACAAGTTAGCAACACCGACAGTCACATCAAAGTTGTCTGCGAAGGTCATGTTACCTGACAATGTGTGATAGAACACACGAGGTACGTCAGCTACGAAAGTCACAGGGTCGCCCCAGTAAGTGGTTTCGTTAGTGTCGCCGTAGTACTCGTAGTCGTTAACTTTATCAACGTAACGAGTAGTCCACGTTAAGCTCCAGTCATCACGCGCCCAAGTCGCAGTAATCAAACCAACGTGCTTCGGATAACCGATTTCGCCGATGTACTGGTTGACTTCGCTGTCTGAGAACAACTGGTAAGTTTGGTCGATTTGAGCAGTGTGCTCGATATCGAAACGTAAAGTACCAAACTCGAAGTCATCTTGGTAAGTGAAGTTGAAGTCAACGCCACGTGTACCTTGGCTAGCAACGTTCACGTAACCGCCGTTAACAACATCGATACCCCAGTCACCGTCAGTACCGTCACGACGTGTGAACAAGTCACACAATGGATCGTTCGGGAAGTCTTGTGAACGGTAACAAGTACCAGTGATTTCTGAACCGCCCAGTGAAGTGATTTGGTTGCTGATGTCAACGTTGTAGTAATCAACAGACACTGCGAATACGTCGTCAGAGCTTGTCCAAACGATACCAGCGCTTTCTGCAACTGAAGTTTCAGCTGACAAGTTGCCTGCACCACCAGAAGTTACCAAAGTAGCACTGCTGCTGTTAGAACCGTCATAAGTTTCAGGAACGCCTGAAGCTAAACAGTTTTGGTAAACAGTTTCAGTTACAGTACCTTGCTCGTAACGGTTGCCGTAGTCATAACAAGGGTCAACAGACATCTGGCCACCGAAACCTGTCTGACCAGCTAAGTATAGCTCGAACAATGCAGGTGAACGGAACGAAGTACCACGTGATGCACGGATACGCCAGTCATCGTTGATTTCCCAGTTCAAACCAAGTTTAAACGTGGTATCGCTGCCGTAAGTTGAAACGTCAGTCCAACGTGCAGAACCAGTTAAGTCAATGCGGTTAGCATATGCGGTGTCTGCAACGACAGGTACACGAACCTCACCAAATACAGCGCGTGAGTTTTGTGAACCTGCGGTACGGCTTGCACTTGAAAGACCCCAAGAGTTGCCGCTTGAGCTGTGTACGCCCGGTTGGTCATCGATTTCATCACGTTGATATGATGCACCGAATGCCGCACCTACAGCGCCCGCTGGTAAAGTGAACAAATCACCTGTGATATAAGCTTCAAGTGTTTGTTGCTTATAGATAGTCTCGCCTTCTTCATAGCCGAACAAGAAGTTACGTACTTCATCAGAAGGGTTGCCATACAAGAACTGTGGATCGGTCCATGGAACGTCTACACAGGTTTTGCCTGAGATAGCAGTCACTTCGCCATTACAGCTAGTGCCGTTTGCTACGTGACCTTGAGCCATCAACATAGAGTCACGGAAGATAACCTTGTTTCCGTAAGTACCTTTGTTATAGCTGTTCTGATACGAGATATCCCAATCCCAGAAACCGATGCTACCTTCTAAACCACCTACGAAACGAGTGTAGTCAACAGTAGTATCGCTACCATAGTGATCAGTCAATGCTACAGGCATGATACCTGCGTTACCTGACCAGCCATCATACGCGTCTGCGAACTGTACAGGAATATCAGCAGTCCAGAACTGACGATATGCTTGGGTTTCGGTGTTACGTGAACTGTGCAACAACTCGCCGTAAGCATTGATAGTGTCAGTCAGGCTGTAATCACCTTGAATAAATACTGAAGCCGTTTTGGTTTCAGGAACCATTGATTCATTATCAAGGAATGGGTGACGCAAGTTCCAAAGGCCTACTGTTTCTTTGCTGTAGTTACCTTGATAGAAACCGTCAGGACCCATTAAGTCGCCTGGACCTTGAGCTGTTTGGTTAATGCTGTCATAGCCATTTGCAGCCAAGAAGCCGTCGTAGTCAAAGAACGCTTTACCGCCAGAGAATACGTTGCTTGCGCCTGCTGGGTACAACCATAAGCCATAGCCTGCGTCGTTACAGTGATAGTCGCCAGTACGTGGATCGATCGGATCGGCACGGCTACCATCTTCGTTGTACAATAAACGCTCAGAACAATCGAAGAAGTCACGGTCGCCACGCTTCAATTCACGCTGTACGTTATAGTCAACTACGAAACGGATTGAACCTTTATCAAAGGTTTCACCGATTGAAGCGTTGATACGCTGACGCTCACCGCCTGATTCGAAAGGCTGGCTCAAGTCAACAGTTAACGAGCTCTCGTCACCTTTTTTGGTGATGATGTTGATAACACCCGCAACCGCGTCAGAACCGTAAAGTGAAGACGCACCATCTTTAAGTACTTCAACACGTTCGATCGCAGAGATCGGTAATGCGTTCATATCAAAAGATGATACTTGACCACGTGTACCTGCAGGTCCAGCGCGACGGCCGTTTAACAATACCAACGTACGGTTTGCACCCAAACCACGCATTGAGATTGTTTCAGCACCTGCACCACCTGAAGTCACGTAACCAACGGTCAAAGCAGAAGTGATCTGGCTAGAACCGGCAGCAACGGTACTGGTACGCAACAATTCGCCCAAGGTGTTAAGACCTTGCTCAGTTGCTTGTTCAGCAGAAATGATGTCGATTGGTGTTTCGTTAGCAAAGCTATCAGTACGGATACGAGAACCCGTTACTTGAATACGCTCTACTTGCTCTTCAGCAGATGACTCTTCTTGTTGAGTCTGTTGAACGCCATTAACGTCAACGTCTTGCTGTGAGTCTTGTGCTAATGCAGGTGCTGCGATAAATGCAGAGCTCACACCCGCCATTAGAATCGTTCTGATAGAACGAGCCAATAATGACTGTTCGTTCATGTTCAGTCTCCCCGAATAATTTATTATTATTACGACAAAATAACATTATTTATAGAGTCGTTATTCAACGCAGCCCTCTATAAGGCTGCGCTCAGAGAGAAGAAGAACATATTTTTAAAAGTAAGGCAACCTTTTTATAACACTTAAAAAACAAAAAGATCGTTATTTGATCGCTTGTAAGCAATAACCGACTAACCCGGTTTCAGGAAATTCAACATCCTGCACCACAACACGCTTATAGCCCGCTTCTTCCGCCAGTTTCATAAGGTGATCAGGTGATTTTACCTGTGTTACAGCATCAACCATAGTACTGAGCTGCTGATGGTGAAACTTAAGATTATTGAGATAGTCATTGTATACCTGCCTAGCCTCGAGCTTCTTTCCTTTTGAGGCTGCTTGTAAAATATGACGTACAGCCGGCACGAAATTGCTGCGCCCAAACGCAGGGTTTTTACGATAAGTGTGTGCCAGCTGGTCAAGCTTACGTTGAGATAACGCAGCTTGTTTGCCCAGTGGCTTACCACGCGCTTCTAAAATAGCGGTGTACAAGGTATAGACGTGCTTTTCGAGGTGACGAATGAGGGTTGGCATCACTTCGTAAATAGCCTTATTGTTGCGCACCAATGAAGATTCCGGTGAGTGGACTAAGGCAACCAATGCGCCGTCTTTTTTCAATTGGCCATGTAAATGTTTTAAGCCTTCACTTAAGGGACCGTATTCGAGCCCAAAATGAGAAACCACAGTACCAATCTTCTTGTTACCAGCGAGTTTAAAGGTCTCATATGGGGTACGCTCGCGAATATCCAACTCTGGATCAAGCGGTTTGAGTGCCGCACTATCGACGCCAATAAAGGTCCATTTTGATTTTTTCTTTTCTTGTTTATATTCGTTAAGCCAGTTGAGCACGACGCCGTTGCCACAAGCCACATCCACGATCGGTGACTTAGGTTCAAATTCTTCCATACGTTCACGCCAAAACTTGCGCATTTGATAACGTTGCAGTGAGGTGTTCTTGTTTAAATAACTTGCTTCTGCACCCGAGCGCCAATAACTATCCCACGCGTTGGGCTGTTGTTGTGTGTTCTTGTTCATATACTGCTCTTGTGGTTATGGTTTTAAACAAACGTCCCTATCATACCCCGATAATCACGCATAAAAAAAGACTCCCGAAGGAGCCTTTTTTAAAACAATCAGTTCGTTTAGAACTTGATTTGATATCCGGCTACGAATTCACGACCGATGTGACCACGAACATAGAGTTCAGGGTTGGTGTATTCGCCGCTGCTGTTAAGCACTGGCTCTTCGTCGAACAAGTTACGAACGCCCAATGTTGCTTTACCGTACTGACCTAAGTTGTACGAGAAAGTAACGTTGTGGTAAGTCGTAGACTCAAGCTCGCCAACGAAGTTGTAGTTAAAGCAGTTAGCATCGCCACATGAGGTGTCGAGTACGTCTGTTTCGCCCGTTGAGTCGATGTAGTCAGACGTCCAAGTGACGTTGAAGTCGTTGATAGCGTATTGCAACATCAACTGTGAACGTAGCTCAGGTGCACCTGAAGAACCCGCCATGTCTTGGCTAGGACCGCCAAAGTAAACGTCTTCTTCAACTTCCATCATGTACGTAGTACCGAAGGTCGCGTTGAACAAGCCCGCACCAAGTGGGTATTCAGCGGCGATTTCAAAGTCGAAACCTTTACGCGCTAAGATAGCACCGTTTTCAGTACGCGTGTAAACGTCACCGTCGATTGAACCATTTGCACGACGTTGTAAGTCGAACGCAGGGTTAGCCGCTAAGAACGAGTCTAAGTTGCCGCCAAGCTCGATGTTGATCAAGTCTTGAACAGTCACTGAAGAAATCACGTTTTCAACTTGCAGATCGAAGTAATCTAAACGGAAGTCCCAGTTATCAAGACCTGAATAAACGATACCCGCGTTGATGTACTCAGACTCTTCTGGACCGAGGTCACGGTTGCTTTGAATCTGGTTATCAATTTGGATTTCAGGACATTCAGTCAACTCAACGCCGGCAGTCTGGCATGCAACGTAGTCGTATGCATAAGTTGCTGAGTACTGGTCTTGTGCAGAAAGCTCTTCAAGTGAAGGTGCACGGAAGCCTTCGCTGTATGATGCACGAATCAACAAGTCGTCGATTGGACGATATTCGGCTTTCAAACTGCTTGTTGTTGCAGTACCGAAGTCACTGTAATCATCATAACGGAAAGCAGCACTTACAGTCAGATCATAAGTGAACGGCATAGCGACTTCGTAGAAGTACGCTTGAACGTTACGGTCTTCAGAAGCAGAGTTACCTGCGCCGCCGCCAACTAAGCCCGCTTCAGACTGTGCGTCATAGCTGTTTTCGAATACTTGGTCATACATTTCCCAACCTACGTAGTGAGAAACCATACCACCAGGTAATTCACCTGCATTGAAGCCGAAGCCTGCATAGTAGTGATCGAAAATTGTCTTACCTTCAGTCAAGGTAGTGATGCCGATTTTGTCAGAATTTTCTTCTGAGAACGGGTCTTCACCTTCAGCGGCTAACCAGTTAAGCGCTGAGTTGCTTAAGTAATCACGGCCAACTGTTTTGTAGTCCATTTCAGCGCGCTGGTAGTAAACTTCCCAGTCGATGTTATCAAGTGCGAAACCACGGAAGCCGACAACATAGTCCTGCTGGTAGTCATCAACGTAACCATCACGGTTACCCACTGGGTACCAACGGAAGTAACCTACTTCAAGCTCTTCGTCATATGGGTTGTGCGATGCAGATGCTGGGATGTTTTCCCAAGGCGCAGCAGCGGGTGCATAACGGCCAAATGAACTGTTCTTAGCGAACAAACCGCGCATGTACATTTCGATATCATCAGTAATTTGATAATTACCATTTACCATCAATGAATTACGGTCAGTTGATGCCATGTTAGTTGATACGCCAGCGAATGCATAACCACAGACAGTACCACCGCCAACACCGCCGAACGAAGTACCTTGGTCAAGTACACCAACGAAGCCTTCAACGTTGTTTGCCAAGTCACCACATAGCGGTGACGCTTCGTAGTTGCCCTGAGGGTTTACAAGCGTTGCACCGTAGTAAGAAATACCGATGGTTTCGTCATAGATAGAGATCAAACCGTCGCCATTCTCGTCGTTCATTTGCGGCGCAGTGTAAGGACGATCGCGATCATAAATCGCATCACGTGTCTGGTGCTCAAATACCATGGTCAGGTTACCGCGGTCTGAAGAAGTACCCGCAGTAATGCTGAAGCTCTCGTTATCGCCGCCTTCAGCTTCTGGACGACCGACTTGAGTGTTAACTGCAACACCTTCAAAATCGTCTTTTAAGATGATGTTTACAACACCTGCAACAGCGTCAGAACCATAGACCGCAGAAGCACCGTCTTTCAAAACTTCGATACGCTCAACAGCAGCCATCGGGATGGTGCTCAAGTTTGCAGAAGAACCGCCAAGCGATGGTGAACCTGCAACACGTTTGCCGTCTAATAATACCAATGTACGGCTAGCGCCAACACCGAGTAGGTTCACGGTTGATTGAGACTGCGCAGTGCTACCTGAGCTAGGTACAAAAGAACCGAAAGAATTAGAGGTTAAGTTACGCAATGCTTCTGATACCGACAGACGACCTTGGTCAGTCAATTGCTCGGCCGAAATAACTTCTACAGGAGAAGCGCTCTCTAGGTCTGAACGCTTAATGCGTGAACCCGTTACTTGAATCTTTTCAATGTTGTTTTTTGCTTCAACATCCGAGTTATCCTGAGCTACGGCTAATGCTGGTGCAGCTAAACTGCCCGCCACAGCTAGAGCGGTAAGGCTCTTGCGGAAGGTACTGTTAGTCATGTTTTTACTCCCTGGTGTATGTTCTTATTCTGTCATGAACCAAGTTCGCGACTTGAATTAGAGGGCGTCGCTAAGTTGAGGTCTTAGAAACACCGTGCATGACTTTTAACGCTAGCAGGGGGGAAATTCAACTAAATGACCAAAAATAATGATCTGTTTGACTAATTTTTGGTCTAAATGTTTACTTGTTGGTCAAATGTTTAATATTGTATTAACAGATGTTTAAACAATGTAAAAAGGCAGCCCGAAGGCTGCCTTTTATTGTTAAGTGAACGTTTAATTTTAACTTACATGAATTGATAAGAGATGCTCGCAAACACGTAACGACCCAATGCATCAAAGTAACCTGGATATGTGTTACCGTTGCTGCCTGGCGCACCTGTTAGGTACGGAGGATCATTCTCAAGTACGTTGTTCACACCAACACTGATAGTCGTGTTGTCGCCCCAACGATAACGAGCAGTCAAATCAAGGTAGCTTTCAGATTCGATATCTTGAGCGCCGCCATCCAACTGCGCAGTCTCACCGAGATAACGCCAGTTAGCAGAAATCGCTAAACCATCGTTGTTTTCCCAGGTGGTACGTAAGTTGTGTTGCCATTCTGGGTTTGGAGCGCCACAGACGCCACCCCAGTAGCCCGCACATTCATACACACGAAGACCAACGACAGGCTGAGTATCGAACTTGGTGAAGTAAGTACCTACCAAGTTAAACTTCAATTTACCTAAGTCGTTATCAAAGCGCAGAGTGTAGCTTGAGTTAACATCGAAACCAGAACGTTGTTCAAAACCAATGTTCACGTTAGTCGCTACGATATTATCTTGAGCCAACCACAAAGAACCTGTATCCGGACCACGATTAATGAGGTCACAGAACTGTGCGTCGCCAGTGTCTAAGCAAAGGTCCAGCGTAGTTTCTGCAGCAACAATACCAATCGCATCTTCAACCTTGATATCGAAGTAGTCAACTGACACATCGAAGTCGCCGTCCATGGTGCGATAAACGAAACCGGCAGAAATAGTATCTGACGTTTCAGGCTCTAGGTCTGGGTTACCACCAAAGATAGCATTGTACTGGTTAGCCGGGCTTTGCGGAATACTGCCGTATTGTGCAGAAGTGACACCAGAACGCTGACACTGTTCCAATGTGGCCTCTGGGTTCGCACCCGCACACGGATCAGAATCCATGTCATACAAGCCAATTGATTGTGCACTATACAACTCACGGATATTTGCATGACGCGCTGAACGTTGGAAACTACCACGTACTTTCCACGTTTCATTGATATCCCAACCCAATGCTACTTTGTATGTATCGGTCTCTTTAGCAGTAGAGTACTCAGAATAACGATAACCCAAGTCCATGGTTAGCGTATCCGCCCAGTCTGCGCCTTCTACTAAGTAGATTTTCGCTTCTGAGAAGATCTCATCAACACTCAAGCTACCTGAAACACCGATGGTAGGACCACCTTGACCGGCACCATCACCTGAAGTAAAGCCACTATCCGGTTGGAAAATGAGCTCTTCGCTACGTGTGGTTGCACCAATAAGTAGCTCGACACCGCCCACAGCCCATGGACTGCGCACACCGTAGTCGCCTAGGTTACCAATCGCATACGCAGTATACTCGCGTAAGTTAGTTTCACCATTCGCGTACAGAGGCAGCGTGAGGTAATCGAGTGCTTCTTGGCTGATGTTCGGTGCAAAGATATTCCAAGGCACACAGTTTGGATCAACGCCACTCAGTGCTGCGGTACAAACAGCCTCACCAGTATCAGGATCAGTGGTAACATTCAATGCACGACCAATGTTATTGATACTTAAGTCGTTTAGGTAGGTTGAACTTAGCGTTACGTTACCGAAGTTAGCGGATACGTCGTAACTCCAAGTGTCATTTAGGTAACCGCGGATACCAAACACACCGCGATAAGACAAGTGTTGGATATCGTTCTGACGTGGACCACCTTCGACGTTACGTTTACCGATATAAACGCCTTCCCACACATTCGGATCGCCCGATGCGCCTGCAGGACCACCAGGACCACAGATAACACCCGCTTGTTGTTCAGACAAGAATGGGTTGTCACAGCTTAAGTCAACCTGCGGGAAGAACGCACCTGATTCTGCAATCTGAGATACGCTGCGGTCTTTAACAAAACCAACTTCACCAAAAAACTCCATGTTTTTGTTGATTTCATAGTGACCGAATGCACCTAAAGTGACACGTTCATCTGGACGTTGGAAATAGTTACGTGGACCAAAGTTATACAAGCGGCCATCATACTCTTGGAAAGTACCTTGATCGATGTAGTAGTCGTAATCGACGAAGTCCGTTAATCGACCATCAGGGATAGTACCTGAACCACCGCACGAGTACGCACCCGGACCACCGGCGAGCGAACAGATACTGTAATCACGGTTGTCCTGAGTTACGGCTTTAATGTCGCGGTAAGTCGCATAACCGGTGATGTTGCCCTTGCCGTCATCTGCGTTAACACCCCAAATAATTGAGAAGTCGTTCATATGACCATCGCGGCCAGAACCCGGTGCTAAATCAAAGTTCGCATCACGGGCTGATTGCGCAACATCGTTATCATTCGGGTTATTATACTGATAGAAGCTGTGTTGATAGTCTAACTTCACGCCTTCAAAATCATCTTTCATGATGAAGTTAACAACACCTGCCACTGCGTCAGAACCGTATGTGGCCGATGCACCACCGGTTAACAGTTCTACGTTTTCAACCAACGCGCCTGGAATTTGGTTTAAGTCAGGTGCGATAGCGCCTTGTAATGGAGAACCCATTACCAAACGACGTCCATTCATTAGAACGAGGGTGCGGTTAGAGCCTAAGCCACGCAATGAAATAGTTGCGGTACCCGTAGCACCGTTTGAATCAGTTGATGTTTGACCTGGAAATACTTGTGGTAAGTCGTTCACCAAGTCTTCGGTACGCACGTTACCCGAGAATTCGAATTCCTCGGAGGTAACCTGAGAAATTGGGCTCGAACTCACAACGTTTGCTGATTGTGGAATACGAGAACCTGTTACCTGAATGCGCTCGGCTACTTCTTCTGCTTGTTGATCATCAGAAGCAGGATCTTGCTGGTCCTGCGCCAACGCAGGCATGCTAAATACACCTGCAATGGTTGCAGCCAACAAACTTTTACGAAAAGTTGTGCTTTTCATGAGTTGAAACTCCCCGGAACTTTATTGTTTTTTACCTCAAAATATGTTTGAGGCAATTTGAATTTAGCAAGAAGTTATTTTTCTGTAAACACTTTGTGACTTTTTTGTAATTAAGATTATTGCATAATCTTTGACAACGAGTAGTTCTTTTCAACTAACAAGCTTGGTTTTACCGGGGAGAAAGGAAAAAAAATCCGCGACTGGTTTCCCAGTCGCGGATTTTGTGTGTCATGTAAATTTAGATTAGAAGCGAGCTTCGAAACCTAAACGAACATAACGAGGAGTCTGCCATGAGTATGCAGCGCCATACCATTGGTTGCGATTACCTTCAGTTACTTCATAGTGCTCGTTTAATGAAGTAGCTTCTTGAGTATTCAACACGTTGAATACGTCAAGTGATGCTTTCATATCAACGCCACCAGCAGTGAAGTTGTATGCGATAGATGCATCAACATTGAAGGTCCAAGGCGTACGACCTACAGTACCACGCGGTATGCGATTATAAGTACATTCGCCAGTTACATCATCACAATCAGCGATGTAGAACGTGTCACCGTAGCTACCGTAGATGTTTGGATCCTTGTTCGGATAGCCTTGACCAAACGCTGACAATGGACGACCACTTGACAACGTACTGTTAAAGCCAACAGTCCAGTTTTCATCGATGTCATAACTTCCGAACAATTTGAATACATGGCGACGGTCGTTTGCTTGATAACCTTGCGCACCATCCATCAATGCTGGGAAGTCAAAGTCCTGAGTAATACCTGGATCCGCTTGGTCGATATCAGACTTAACGGCACCTTCAAAGTTACCAGTACTACGCGACCAAGTGTAGATGAAGTTCATACGGAAATCTTCTGTATTATACTTCAACTCAGTTTGCCATGCTAAGTACTCGTTATTCGCATCAGGCATTTGGATAGTTGTATCGTTTGGATGCGTAGTCAACGAACCCTCATCAGGCTGACCATCAAACAACGGTAACTTGCTTTCGTCTAGCTGTTCGCCATCCCAATAGTAACCATCTTTGAACCAAGAAGAATCTTCACCTGGATTAATCAACACACAGTACGGGTATGCATAGATACCACAGTAATCATCAAGTGCGCTGGTCACGTCACGATAAGTACCGCGTAATGAGAATGCGAGGTCGTCATTAATTGACTGCTCGAAACCTACGATAAGTTCCTGACGTGCAAACGGGTCAGCCTCTTGTGATTGGAATACCGGTTTAGTCGGTACTACAGAAACAGAGCTAGTGGTTTGACTGTTTGCAGCTGAACCATTAACAGGATCCAGTCCTTGAGGAACGCCAGAGTTCGGGTCGATACCATCAAAGTAATAATACGTAGTTGTATCGCTTACACCCGACGCAGCACGGTAGATAGTGTTGTTAGGTACTGGCAGGTAGTACTCACCCCAAGTCGCGTATAACTTGGTTTCACCAGTGCCAAATACATCCCAACTTGCACCTAGACGCGGCGCCCAGTCAGTATCGAATGAATACAAGATTTGATCAGTAGTACCTGAACCTTCGAACTTATCTTTACGGAAACCGATGTTCAACATCACGTTTTCAGTAACACGCCATTCGTCTTCGATGTAGAACGCAGAGAGTTCTGAACCGAACTTACCACCACCCTCGAAGATGCGGTCGGATACATAGTCAATAGGAGCACCGGAGTTGTTTGTGAACAATACACCGTTGTCGCCTTGGACTGAGCCACCATTCTCAAGTGTTGCGTATTCCCAGCTATGACCGCCGATAGGACGAGTAACATTGGTTGAATCACGCTCTTGATAATCGTAACCACCGCGGATTGTGTGGTCACCCCAATAATATTCGATGTCTAAACGATACTGAGTGTTTTTATCGAAGTTCTCACCGATAGAGCCGCCAGGACCACATGAAACCGCTGGGTTTGCAACATCACGCGTATCGATAACTGTAGAACATTCGGTGTTTGATGGTTCTGAACCATATTGAGTCTCTAACTCACCCGCCATAGCAGATACAGTCAGGTCGTCAGTCCAATAACCCGTGTAACTTAAGCTATGAGCCGTACCGCCATTCTCAAGAATAGTAGTGCCGATATTGTTACCAATAACGCCAGTGTTAGGATTATATTGGAACGTTTCACGCTCTACAGTACGCTCGTTTGAATAACCGAAATAGCTCAAGCGGTGATTCGCGTTGATATCCCAGTCAATCTTAGCGCCCCAGAATAGGTTATCGCCACCACTTGAATCATCAACGTTGTAACGTGTATCAGCAGCGAACTCGCCACCTGTCGCTGCAGCGTATTTGCTTTCAGTCGAACCTGGGTTTACTAACGCATAGATGAACAGGGTGTCTTCAATGATAGGGCCTGAAGCACTCAGCGATACGCTGTATTCGTCAGACTCTGAAACGCTGTTGTCACGGAATACATTACCTGTACCACCTTGACCACGCGAAACCTCACCTTCTTCTTGTAGGCCAGACGGTTCAAAGTAAGAAACCGCTGCAAACTCCCACATATTGGTACCGCTCTTAGTGACAGCGTTAATTACACCACCAGTAGAACGACCGTATTTAGGCGACATACCACCTGTTTTAACTTGGAACTCTTTATAGAATTCGAAAGGCACCGAGCCACAACCCAATCCACGGCGAGTATCAGTTACTTCTAAGCCGTTTATGTAGCATGAGTTTTCCGCAACCGATGCACCACCAAATGATGCAGTATTACCGAAGCCAGAGTCACCCTGAACTGTACCCGGTGCTAACAAAGCAACAGACGTCAAGTTACGAGCTACGGGCAGTTTGTCAAACTCCATTTCGCCAACAACTAAACCAGAGTTGGTTGTAGTCACATCGACATTTGAAATGCGTGCGCCAGAAACCTGAATCGTTTCTACTGAGTCGCCAACATTAATTGTTGGGGTCGCGTTAGTACCAAGCGATACACGAACCGTCTGAGTAGCAACGACTTCTGAGCCGCGGCTAACTTTCAGCTCGTAAGTACCCGTAGGCATTGCCGGAAAACGGAATTTCCCATCTTGGACTTCAATTTCGCGCGAGAATCCAGTTTCTGGATTTGTAGCCGTTACAGTCAAACCTTGAACATTCTGAGCTTGCACTTCACCCAAAATACTTGACTGCTGCTGTGCCATTGCCGGAGCGATAGCAGTCAATGACGCTGCAACAGCTGCAGCGGTCAATGTGCGTTTAAAAAACTGAGATTTCATAATTTGATAACTCCCTGGAATTATTTTTTTATCGTCGCAAGGAAAAAGCCTTGTTGACGTCAATCGAACATAGCAAGACAAGCAACATATGTAAACAATATGTTTAAATAAATTGGCTTTGATGTTAATTACTTGGCCTGTTTCAGTAGGAAGCGTAATTTTTCGTTGTGAGGCTTGATTTTCATGGCTTGCGATAAAAACAATTCAGCACACCCAATCGCATCATCCATCGCATGGTGACTTGTATACATTGGTAGCCCATACCTTGACCGACAGGCCCCTAAGGTCAACGACGAGTTGTGCAATTGAAGTTCATTGTCAAAAGACATTTTGTTTTTTTCGAAACTCAGCGTGTCAAAAACGCCCAAAGGCTTAAAATGTAAATTTTCTGTTAACCTGTTGTCACGAAGGTAAGACCAGTCAAGGCTTCGGTGATGGCACACCATAACACACCCGTAAAGTTTATCTTCCAAGTCTTTTAAGACTTTTTTAACATCACCCCCG
>MDTG01102211.1_pt1 | contig 17842 bp, 20 predicted proteins | sample 811421 | NCBI WGS metagenome assembly MDTG01 (sample SAMN05326645, study PRJNA326480) | marine metagenome | isolation source: seawater | place: Pacific Ocean: South East | collected 2011 | reverse complement strand
TTTAGCATTAGGAGGGGCTGGAAACTGGCAGCATATGTTAGATCTATTTTTAAAAACAGATATTTCAGGTGCCTGTACCCAAAATATTTTTCATTTTACGGAAGAAAGTATACTCTCTGCAAAAAAATTTTTAACAAATAACAATGTTGAGGTAAGAAAATAAACTAAATGATAAGATTTTGTAAAAAATGCATTATGCCTAATACTCGACCAAGAATAGTTTTTGATAATAAAGGAATTTGTAATGCGTGCTTAAATAGCGAAAAAAAGAAAATTATAGACTGGGAAAGTAGAAAACAAAATTTTCTAAAATTATTGGAAAAAATTAAAAAGGAATCAAAAAATAAAAAAACAAATTATGATTGTATTGTGCCTTGGTCTGGCGGGAAAGACTCTACTTCTATAGCACTAAAACTAAAATTTACTTATGGATTAAATCCTTTGCTAGTTACTTTCTCTCCATTAATGTCAAATAAGTGTGGTGAGTACAATAGAAATGAATTAATTAAATTAGGATTTGATGCAATTTTTATTAACCCAAATAAAGAAGTTTCCAGAAAACTCGCAAAAAGATTTTTCCTAGAAAGAGGAAATCCAAAAGTTGCTTGGGATGCTGGTGTAAACTCTAGTCCAATTCAAATAGCAATAAAACATAATATTTCGACAGTATTTTATGCCGAACACGGTGAAAGTGAGTATGGAGGTTTAGTACTTGATGATGAAAGTGAAAAAAAAAGAGATTTGAGAGAGGTAATTGAACATCAGATAGGCGATTACCCAGAAAATTGGGTTTCAGAAGAAGTAAAATTAAAAGATTTGACCCCTTATATATATCCATCCAACGAACAAATTAGTAAAAATAAAATTAATTCATATTATTTTAGCTATTTTTTTAAATGGAGTATGCTGGATAATTATAATTATGTAAAAAAAAAATTACCAAGTTTTAAAACAAATCCAAATGGAAGAACAGAGGGCACGTTCACCAACTTTGATAGCCTAGATGATAAAATTGATTGTATGTATTATTACATGCAATACATTAAATTTGGTTTTGGTAGAGCTACTAGGGACTCATGTAGAATGATACAAAATGATCAAATGAATCGAGAAGAAGCAATCAATCTAGCCAAAAAATATGATGGTGAATTTCCCTCGCAAGATTTTAATGAAGTTCTTGAATATTTAAATTTAAATCACAATCAATTTGAAGAAATTATTAATAAACATAGAAATCACGAAATATGGAAGTCTGGAAGAAATAATCAATGGGAATTAATTAATAATTTATGAATAATTTAGATAAAAATACTGAGAATAAATTTATAAGTAAATATTTTTCACCTTTTGTATTAGTTCTTTCTTTTTGTTTATTTTTATTTATTTTATATAGATCGGAAATATTTTGGGGTGGAACAAAAAGAATTTATTATAATGTATACTATATAATTTCTATTATATTGTTAATCTTCTCTTTATTTACTTTTTTCATTAATTATAAAATAAAACTATATCTAATAATTATATCTATTGTGTCAATTTTTAGTTTTTACTCTTTTGAGTATTATTTATTTAAAAAAAAATTTACGGATACAAATTTAAATCATAATGCAAAAATTTATAAAAAACAAACAGGTTTAGATTATGATAAAAGAACTATCAAACAAATTTATAATGATTTAAAAAAAAAAGATAAAACTATAACTATTAAAGTTCCTCCAGAAGTATATCTAAATCTTAATGATTTAGAAATATATCCTTTCTCAGGTATTTCTAACAGTAATACAATTTACCAAAATGAAAATGGCTATTATATGATTTATAATTCTGATAGGTATGGATTTAACAACCCTGATCAAGAATGGGATTCTAAAGAAATTGAATATTTGTTAATAGGAGACTCGGCAACCCACGGTGCTGCAGTTAATAGACCAAATGATATTGCATCTAGACTAAGGATCTTGTCTAATAAAAATGCTATTACAATTGGTTACAGTGGAAATGGACCTTTAAGAGAATATGGTTCATTAAAAGAATATTATTCCAAAAATATAAAAAAAATTATTTGGCTTTTTACCGATAATGATGTGCAAGATATTAAAAAAGAATTAAAAAATCCAATACTTGTAAAATATCTAAAAAATGAAAATTTTACGCAAAATTTAAAAACCAAACAAAAAAAAATTGATGATCTAGGAAAAGAAATGATAGAGATTGCAAATACAAATCAAAGAAATTTTAAATTATTTAGATTTATTAAATTGTATGAAATAAGAAATAAAATATTTATTAAAAATGAACAAGATAAAGATAGAAATAAAATACCAAAAGAATTTATTGATATAATTAAACTTGTAAAAGATTTTTCTATAAAAAATAATTCTGAATTTTATTTAGTTCATTTACCGATAAGAAGATATTTTGATCATAAAGATGATATTGAAATTTATAATAATTTAAAAAAAAATATTGATGACCTAAATATTAATTTTATCGATATTCATGAAGAGGTGTTTAATAAAGAAGCAAATCCTAAAAAACTTTTCCCCTTTGAAATGTTAAATCACTACAATGTAGAAGGATACAAAAAAGTTGCTGATGCTATATTTCGACTAACAAAATAAAAATATAAAAAAGTTGTTGAAAAAAAATTTAAGCACATAAATATTAAAAAAACCTTTATTTTTACTAAGTTTTTTTTAAAATTAATACTTTACAGTTCAATTTTTGAACGCTATAAGTTCAATTATTGAACATTATGAATGAAAATCAAGATCAATTTAATGTATTAAGAAAAATTAAATCAAAGCCTAACAGTTCTCAAAGAGAATTAGCTTCAGAGCTTGGATTTAGTTTAGGCAAATTGAACTATTGTCTTAATGCTTTGAAGAATAAAGGTCTAATTAAAATCAAAAATTTTCAAAAAGATCCAAACAAATTTAGATATGCTTATATATTGACCCCGAAAGGTATAACCGCGAAAACAACTCTAACGTTAAATTTCATGAAGAGAAAAATGGCTGAATATGATGAGTTAAAATCTGAATTTGAGGAAGATAAATAAATGTGGGCTGTATTAAAAATTAATAAATATAATTTAGAACTTTTAAAAAAAGAACTTCAAGAAAAACTTGGTTATGGTGTTAAATTTTATGCACCGAAACTAAAACTTAAAAGATTCCTAAAGAGAGGGGTATTTACAAAAGAATATTTCTTGCTTGATGATTATTTGCTTTGTTTTCACCAAGATTTTAAAAAGGAGTCAGTAATATCTTCATTAAAATACTGCAAAGGTTTAAAATATTTTTTAAAAACTTTTTTGAATTCTCAAAAAGAAATACAAAAATTTATTGATAAATGTAAATTAAATGAAGATGAAGAAGGTTTTATTAAGTCATCATTTTTTGAATTTAGAAACAGCAATAAATATGAATTTATTTCTGGTCCATTTACAAACATGGTTTTTAGCATAATAAATGAGAATAAATTTTTTGTTAATACATTAATGGGTAATTACAGAACTACAGTGTCTAAAGAAGGCAATTTATTCAGACCTGTATAAAAAAATAGTTAAAATCATATGATGTGTAAAAAATCTTCTTTTTACATAGTGCGGAGCTATGCCTAAAATTAGATTTAAAAAAGAAATTATTTGTTTTGATGTTGATAATGTAATTTGTAAGACTAAAAATAATTATTATTTTGAATCTATACCCAATATTAACTCTATAAAAAAAATAAATGAACTTTATAAAAAAGGATATCAAATTAAGATTTTTACATCTAGATTTATGGGAAGATCAAAAGAAAATATAAAATTAGCAAGAAAAAAAGGTCTTAAATTAACAAAAAAACAATTAAAAGAATGGGGTGTAAAATATCATAAGTTAATATTTGGCAAACCTTCTTATGACCTATTTATTGATGATAAAGCGATTTTTTTTAAAAAAAATTGGTATAAAAAAATTAATAGTTTTCTTAAAGTTAAATATTAAATATATATATAAATGTGTTAAGATATTAAATAAATGTCAAAAAACAAAAAAATTAAATCCATTATTGTTAGCGGGGCGTTAGCCCAAGATCATGAATTTATCTATCCATATTACAGATTACTAGAGGAAAATGCTGAAATCGATGTTCGTTTAATTGGTGGAGAGGCTGTAAATGGAATTTTAGGGACCAGACTGCCTCCAAATAAAGATCACAAAGTAAAAGATATAAATGAAGTGAATGTAAATGATTATAATTTGTTAGTATTGCCTGGTGGAGTTAAAGCAATGGAAAAAATTAGACTAAATAAAAAATTAATAAATTTTATTAAAGAATTCCATGAAAAAAAAAATACTATTGCTTGCATCTGTAGCGGGGTACAGTTGTTAATATCTGCTAAAATAGTAAAAAATAAAAAAATTGCTGGTTACTACAGTTTAGAAGACGATATTGTAAATGCAGGTGCAGTTTATACAGATTTACCTGCTGTTGTAGATGAGAATATTATTACCACTGCCCATTATAAAGACATGGGACCTTGGATGAAAGAAGTGTTAAAAAATTTCTATGAAAATTAGAGATAGTTATTATGACAACAAGGTTGTTTTAAAACCCTGGGGTTATGAATATTCTCTGTTAAGAATAAAAAATAAAGTATTAATTAAATTTTTAAATATAAAATATAAAAAACAAACTTCATTACATTCTCATCCAACAAAAAAAACTGGATTTATTATTTTGAGTGGAAAAGCAATGGTTCAATATGGAATATATAAAAATAACAACAAAACATATAAACCATTATCTAGGTTAGTAATGAGGCCAGGACTGTTCCATTCTATAAAAGCAATTTCTAAAAAAGGACTACAAGCACTCGAACTAGAAAGTCCAGTAAACAAAGATGATCTAATTAGATTAAGTGATAAGTATGGTAGAGCATCAAAACCATATGAAGGAAAAAATTTTTTATCCAATAGTATAAATTTTAAATATAAATTAAATTCAAAAAAAAAAAATCAAAGTTTTAAAATTGGTAATACCAAGGTAAGTTTTGAAAAAAAAAATAATTTTAAAGATGTAAAAAAAAAAGACACTTCCACAGCAGCAATTCTAGAAGGTGAAATAGTTGATAACAGAGGCAAAAGTGTGATTAAGTATGGAGAAATTGTAAAAACGACAACTTTAAAAATCCTCTCTGATATATTCAAGATAAAAATTCCATTTTTAATAATAAGAGTATCAAAAATATAAAATAATAATGAATAATTTTAATATAGCAGAAAGTTGGAAACAGATTGAAAAGAAAAAAAATCCGAAATATTTAAAAAAGATAATTAAATTAGACGGTAAAGATTTTATTCAGAGACTTAAAAAAAGAGATAACAAATATATTAAAAATTTAATATTAAGATTATATTCTGGCAATTTTATAATTTTAAAAAATTGCGTTAGCGAAAAATACATTGATAATTTAAAATTACAATTAGTTAAAATAACCAAAACTAAAAAATCGATTTATTATAAAATGTTAGAAGGTTGTCCTAATTTTTGGAGAAGGCAGGATGAAAAAATAGCAAAAAAATATTCTTTTCAAGCAGTCAGAGATTCATTTTATTTTTTTCGATGGAATAAAGAAAAGTTAAAAATATGGAAAAATTTTGATAAAATCTGGGGTTCAATTAAATTTTTAGGGGGATTGCAATATAATAGCTTTGTTAATAATACTCCAAAAGACAAAGTGATTGATAGAGTGCAAATTGTTAGATACCCTAAAGATACAGGTCATACCGAACCCCACTTCCATGACCCAATAAATCAAAGAATAATTATCAGTTTATATATGAGCGAATTAAATAAAGATTTTAATAATGGGGGAACGTACTTCTTTTCCAAAAAAAATAAAAAGATCAACGTAGAAAAAAATATTAAAAAAGGAGATGTGGGTCTATTTTACTCGACTCTTCTTCATGGTGTTGATGCCGTTCAAATAAAAGATCAAATTAAAATAAGAAAAAAAAATAAAGAAATTCAAGGAAGATGGTGGTGTGGTCTTTATAGTCCAGAGAGCAATTATTACAAAAAGAGAAATACAAGTTCGCCAGCAATATGAAAGTTGGCAAACATATAGATATTGGATACTTTAATACAAAGCTTAAAGTAAGGTCAAAAGTTGCCAAAAAAAGAAATATTATAAATAAAATTGAAGCATGGAAGCTTGGCAAAGAATATTACGATGGAAAAAGAATTAATGGATATGGTTGTTTTAAATATGATGGAAGATGGCTTAAATTACTACCCGCTATATTAAAAAATTATAAAATAACAAAAAAATCAAAATTTTTAGATCTTGGTTGTAAAAAAGGTTTTTTGTTAAAAGATTTGAATAAATTAGTTCCTGGCATTAAATCTTATGGCGTAGAAAATCATCCATACCCAATTAAAAAAATTAAAAATTTGAAGAGTAAAATTATTTTAAGCAACTATTACGATCTTCCATTTAAAGATAAATATTTTGATTTTGTGATTGCATTTAATTCAATATATATGCAATCACTTGGTGATGTAATTAAAACATTAAAAGAGATAAATAGAATTTCGAAAAAAAGTTATATAGTTCTTGCTTCAGGTGAAAATGAAAAAGAAATTTATAAATTTTATAAATGGACTTTAATAGGTACTTCAATCCAACTGAAAAAAGATTGGATAAGGCTTTTTAAGAAAGTTGGATATAAAGGTGACTATTATTTTTCTTCTTCTAAATCTTTAGGAATATAGTGAAAAAAAAAGTTTCAGATATAATTGTTGATTTTTTAGATAAAAAAGGTTTAACCCAAGCATTTGGTGTAACAGGCGGAGGTGCAATGCATTTAAATGATGCATTTTCTAAAAATAAAAATATTAAATTTGCCTATATGCACCATGAACAAGCTGCAGCAATGGCAGCTGATGCCTATTATAGAGAAAAACTAAAACCTGCAATTGTACATACTACATCAGGTCCAGGAGGAACAAATGCAATTACAGGAGTAGTTGGTGCATGGATAGATTCAATTCCAACAATGATTATTTCAGGACAAGTTCCGTCAGTTCAGCAAATTAATACTACAAAGACAAGACAAATTGGTGTTCAGGAAGCTGACATAATCAAAATTGTTAAATCTTCAACTAAGTTTTCTTATACATTAAAAGATGAATCGAAAACGTTAGAGGTTTTGGAAAAGGCATATCAAAAAATGCTCGAAGGGAGACCGGGCCCTGTTTGGATTGATGTACCATTAGATGTTCAAGCAAAAAAAATATATATAATAAAAAAAAATAAAAAAAATAATCTAAAAAAAAAAAGAATCAAAAAATTAGATATAAAAATTAATAAAATGATAAATCTAATTAGTGATAGCCAAAAACCTGTAATTATTGCAGGTAATGGAATACATATCTCTAAATCAAAAGGCCAATTTTATAAATTTATAAACAAATTAAAATGTCCAGTTATAACTTCATGGAATGGTAGTGATTTAATTAATTTTAATAATCAGCAACATGTTGGAAGAATGGGATTATTTGGAGATAGAGCCTCTAATCTTACCGCACAAAATTCAGATTTATTAATCGTATTGGGCTCAAGATTGTCTGTACCTCAGATTGGTTATATAACTAAAGATTTTGCCAAACACTCGAATAAAATTATTATAGATATAGATAAAAATGAACTTAACAGAAATTTTCTTTCCAAAATTAAATTAAAATTTAATTGTGATTTGAAAATATTTCTTTCTAAAAGTAATGAGAAATTAAATAAGATAAAAAAAAAATATGACTTTTCAAAATGGCTAAATATCACTCAGGAATGGAAAAAAAATTATCCTGTTTTTAATGAAAAAGACCAAACTAATAAAAAAAAAAATAAATTCGTTTTATTTTATCAAGAAATTATCAAGGTTCTCTAAATCAAATTCAACAATAGTTACAGATATGGGAACAAGCTTCACTTGTACAATGCAAACTTTTGAAATTAGAAACCATCACAAACAAAGACTTTTTACTTCAAGCGGTTTAGCTGCAATGGGATTTGGATTGCCGGGTGCAATTGGTGCAAGCTTCGCAAATAGAAAGAAACAAATAATTTGCATTGCAGGAGATGGTGGATTTATGTTTAATATTCAAGAACTTCAGACAATTAAACATCATGATTTGCCTATTAAAATATTTGTTTTAGAAAATCAAGGTTATTTAACAATGCAATTGATGCAGAAAAAAAATTTTAAAAAACTAACTGGTTCTGATGTCAAATCTGGAATTTCTTTTCCTAACTTTAAAAAAATAGCTGAAGGTTTTAATATAGAATATTTAAGATTAAGTAAAAACAATATAGAAAATCAACTTAAAAAAATATTTTCAAACAAAAAACCAATTTTAATTGAGGTGAATATGCCAAAGTTTCAGCAACTTGTTCCACGTGTTCAAGCACAACTTTTAAAAGACGGATCTTTTGCAAATCCCGAATTTGATAATTTGTTTCCTCATTTGCCGCAAAATGTTCTGGAAAAAGAGAGACTCAAAGCAAAATTTTAATTTTTTATGCAAATCTTAGTTGTTGGTGGTAGTGGATTGCTCGGTTCAGAAATTGTTAATTTTTTAAGTAATAATTATAAAGTTTATTCAACATATAGAGATAGAAAGCCAAAAAAAATAAAGGGTGTTATTTGGAAAAAAATAAATTTAGAATATCCAATTAATTGGAAAATAAATCCAAATATAATAGTTAATTGTGTTGTAACTTCTCAATTTTCAAAAAAAAAAAAACCAAAAATTATATTAAGTCAAACATTATTGCTTTAAAAAATATTTTAGACTTTGCAATAAAAAAAAGGACAAAAAAAATCATAAATTTATCATCAATTTCTGTTTATAAATTAGGTGAAAAAAAAAAAATTAATGAAAATAGTGAAATTGATATGAAAAATATTCTTGCAATTACAAAATACATTGGTGAACAAATCCTTATTAATAATAAGGTAGATTATATAAACTTAAGATTACCAGCAGTTTTAAATTTAAATCTAAAAAAAAATCATTCTTGGCTTAATATTTTATTTAATGATTTAAGAAATAATAAAAAAATAAAGATATTTAATCCACAAAGTCAATTTAATTCTGTTATTCACATTAAACAAATTTTTGAGTTATTAGATAAAATTATAAATCACAAAAAAAAAATGATAGGTACTTTTAATTTTTTACCTCAAAGGGGAGAAAAATTGATTAATATAATAATGTATATTAAAAAATTTTATAGATCTAAATCAAAAATTAAATTAATTAATACCTCACTTGTTACACCATACTTTTCAAGTAAAAAAATTTTATCTGTGCTAAAATTAGAAATTCCAAGCACTTTATCAATAATCAAATATTCACTCACAAAATAAAGCAATATATGAAAATTGTTGTAACAGGAGGAGCAGGTTTTATTGGTAGTAACCTAGTAGATCAACTTACTAAACAAAATCATCAGGTTATAGTATTGGACGATTTATCTACAGGTCAAAAAAAAAATTTAATTAAATATTATAGAAAAATTAGATTTATAAAAATTGATTTATCTAATGAAAAAAATATTTCAAAACTAAAGAAAATTTTAAAAGGAGTCGATATCGTTTACCATTTGGCTGGACTAGCAGATATTGTACCAAGTATTGAGAATCCTAACAGATATTTAAAAGTTAATGTGTCAGGTACTTTAAATATCTTAAATGCTGCAAAAATAAATAATATAAAAAAATTTATTTATGCAGCGTCAGCAAGTTGCTATGGAGCTAATCCTAAATATCCAACTGATGAAAAAAATATTATTAAAACAGAATACCCCTACGCCCTGTCTAAGAATTTAGGTGAAAAATTAGTTTTACATTGGGAAAAAGTTTATAAATTAAACGCAGTTTCTTTTAGATTTTTTAATGTCTATGGACCAAGATCAAGAACTACAGGAGCATACGGAGCAGTTTTTGGGGTCTTTTTAGCTCAAAAATTTAATAATAGACCATTTACTATTGTTGGAGATGGCAAACAAACTAGAGACTTTATCCATGTGTATGATGTAGTAAAGGCTCTTGTCTTATCATTAAAAAAAGCGAAATCAGGTGAAGTTTATAATTTGGGTTCAGGTATTGAAACAAGCGTAAATCAAATTGCCAAGCTTATTGGAGGAAAAAAAACTTTTGTTCCCAGAAGACCCGGGGAACCATCAAGGTCAATAGCTAACATAAACAAGATTAAAAAAGATTTAAAATGGAAACCTGAAATAAGTATAAAAAAAGGAATTTCTATGTTAATGAGTAATCTTGATGATTGGAAAGATGCTCCAGTTTGGACTCCAAAAAAAATTAAAAATGCAACTAAAGTTTGGTTTAAATATTTAAAATATAAAAAAAATGTCTCAAAAAAAAATAATTAAATCATCTTCTTCAAAAATATTTATTAATTTAAAAAAGAGGAATAAAAAAGTCGTTCTTTGCCATGGAGTATTTGATTTATTACATTATGGACATATATCACATTTTGAACAAGCAAAAAAATTTGGGGATATATTAGTCGTATCTATAACACCTGATAATTACGTCAATAAAGGACCATCTAGGCCCGCTTTTGATGAAAATACCAGAATGAATGCTATAGCAGCTTTAAAGATAGTTGATTATGTTATTTTAAATAATTCAAGCACAGCAATAAATTCTATAAAAAAAATCAAACCTAATTTTTATTGCAAAGGCCCTGACTATAAAGATCATTCGAAGGATTTAACCAAAGGAATTAAACAAGAAATTAAAGCTATCAAAACAATAGGAGGAAGAATAATTTATACAAAAGGACAAACTTTCAGTTCGAGTAATTTGATAAATAGTTTTTCAGATAATTTAAGTGAACAAACTAAAACAAATTTAAATTTAATTAAAAAAAACTATGATTTTACAAAAATTCAAAATCTTATTAAAAATTTTAATAATCTTAAAGTATTGATTATAGGTGAATTAATAGTTGATGAATATGTTTTTTGTGATGCTCTTGGTAAATCAGGCAAGGATCCTTTTTTAGTTTTGAAAGATATTAAATCTGAAAAGTATTTAGGGGGAGCTGGCGCTATTGCAAAAAATTTATCTAATTTCTGTAATAAAATATCTTTATTTTCAATGATCGGTCAAAAGAAAGAAAATTTTAATTTTATAAAAAAAAATCTTAAAGGTGTTAATATAAAGTTTATAACAAAAAAAAATTCTCCCACAATATTAAAAAAAAGATTTTTAGATATAAATTCTGGGAATAAAGTTCTTGGTGTTTATCAATTAAATGATGATGCTTTAGATTTTAATAATGAAAAAAAATTTCAAAAAATTATTTCTGAAAATATAAGTAAATTTGATTTAGTTGTTGTCTCAGATTACGGTCATGGTCTTATTTCAAATAAAATAGCTAGATTAATATCAAAAAAATCAAAGTTTTTGGCTCTCAATGCACAAATAAATGCAGCAAATATTGGCTTCCATAGTCTTAATAAATATAAAAATGTAGATTGCATTATAATTAACGAGAAAGAGATAAGATATGAACTAAGAAATAGAGATGGAGATATTAAAGTTTTGATGAAAAAATTATCAAATGATCAAAATTTTAAAAATGTGATTGTTACACAAGGAACTAGCGGTGCTATTTTGTTTAACAAAAAAAAAATATTTTTTCAAAATCAGATGCTTTTGAGAGTAAGGCTGTAGATAAAATTGGAGCAGGTGATACCATGTTATCTTTAATCTCATTATGTATGAAATCTGGCGCTACTCACAATTTATCATTGTTAATTGGATCTCTAGCAGCAGCTTTATCAGTAAAAGATTATGGGAACAAAAAAGAGATTAATAAAGTTCAGCTTCTTAAATCTATAGAGAATTTACTAAAGTAAAATGAGCAATATTTTTATCACTGGTGGTGCAGGATATGTTGGCTCTATGTTGGTACCTAAATTATTGAGACTAGGTAATAAAGTTACAGTTTTTGATTTGATGATTTATGGTGAAAAAGTTTTAAATGATCATAAAAATTTGAAAAAAATTACTGGTGATATTAGAAATGAAAATTTATTGAAAAAAACTTTAAAAGGCCACGATATAGTTATACATTTAGCATGCATATCTAATGATCCAAGTTATGAATTAAATCCAACTTTAGGCAAATCAATAAATTTTGATGCATTTGAGCCTCTTGTAAGAATTTCAAGAAAATGTGGGGTTCAAAAATTTATTTATGCATCTTCCTCTTCAGTTTATGGAATAAAAAAAGAAAAAAATGTTACAGAAGATATGAAACTAGAACCTCTTACAGATTACTCTAAAATTAAAGGTGAATGTGAAAAAATATTAAATAATTATAAGTCTGATGAATTTATAACAACTACTATAAGGCCATCAACAGTGTGTGGTTATGCAAAAAGACAAAGACTAGATTTAGTTGTTAATATTCTTACAAACCATGCTTATCATAACAGGGAAATTAAAGTGTTTGGTGGTGAACAATTAAGACCAAATTTACATATTAGTGATATGGTTGACTCTTACTTAGCTATACTTGATGCACCAATAAAAAAAATTAATGGAGAAATTTTTAATGTGGGTTTTAAAAACCAATCAGTAAATGATCTTGCTAACGATGTTAAAAATGTTATAGGCGATGATATTAAAATAATTAATACAAAATCGGATGACAATAGATCTTATCATGTTAGTTCTGAAAAAATAAAAAAAATTTTAAATTTTCAAACAAGGTACACAGTACAGGATGCTGTATTAGATTTAAAAAGTGCTTTCGAAAAAAAATTTTTAGTTAATACTTTTAACAATGAATTTTTTTATAATATTAAAAGAATGAATAACATTAAATTAAGATAGTAAATTGAAAATAAAATATTCATATTTAAATAGACAATTTTCAAATTGTAGTGATCTCTGGCGAAATTTAAAAAAGTTTGTAAAAACTGGAGACTTTACTCTTGGCAAAGAATTATTAAAATTTGAAAAAAATTTTGCATCCTTGATTGGAGCAAAGTATGCTGTTGGTGTTAATTCTGGAACAGATGCAATTAAATTATCTTTAAAGGCACTTAATATTAAAAGTGGAGATGAAGTTATAACTGCTGCAAATACATTTGTTGCAACTGTTGGGGCGATTACTGAAATTGGGGCAAAACCAGTTTTTGTTGATTGTGATGACACTTTTTGTATGAACGTGGATTTGATTGAAAAAAAAATTACACAAAAAACTAAAGCAATAGTTCCAGTCCATTTCACAGGGTATATGACAAATATGATAAAATTATCCAAAATATCAAAAAAATTTAAAATTCCAGTTATTGAAGATGCTTGCCAATCTATATTAGGTTCAATTAATAATAAAAATGCTGGCGTCTGGGGCGACTTTGGAGCTTTTTCCTTACATCCTTTAAAAAATATTAATGTATGGTCTGATGGCGGCGTAATTACTACAAATAATCGAAAAGATTATAATAAATTATTATTATTAAGAAATCATGGTTTAATTGATAGGGACACTGTAAAAATTTGTGGTTACAATTCAAGATTAGATACCTTCCAAGCTGTTGTTGGAAACTGGTTACTGCCAAAGGCAAAATTTATAGCAAATCAAAGAATTAAAAATGCAAAATATTTTGATAAACACTTTTCAAAAATAAAACAGATAGAAATTCCTCCAAGATTAAAAAATTTCAAAATCGTTTATCATTTGTATGTTATTTTTGCTCAAAATAGAGATGCTTTACTTAAATATTGTTTAAAAAAAGGTATAGAAGCTAAAGTTCACTATCCAAAACCAATGTATCTTCAAGAAAGTTTAAAAAATTTAAAACATAAAAGAGGGGATTTTCCAATTACCGATAAACACTGTAAAAAAATTATAACTTTTCCATGTGATCAACATAGATCAAAAAAAGAACTTGATTATATTATTACTACGGTAAAAAATTTTTATAGAAAAAATGAAAATACCATATGTTAATTTTCCATTGAGTTGGAAAAAAGAAAAAAAAGATATTTTAAAAATTGTTTCCAGCGTTTTTAAAAAAGGTGAGTTTATTGGAGGTAGTGAAGTTGATAAATTTGAAAAAAACATTGCAAAATATTGTGGCACTAAATACGCTGTCTCTTTTAATAGTGGTACAGATGCATTAACTATTGGATTACTTTTATTAGGAGTAAGAAAAGGAGATGAAGTTATAACACCACCAAACTCTTTTATATCTTCGACCTCTTGTATAGTTCACATTGGAGCAAAACCAGTTTTTGTTGATGTCCTAGATGATCAAAATATAGATCCATATAAAATTGAAAATGCAATTACGAACAAAACAAAAGCAATTATGCCAGTACATTTAACTGGCAGAATATGTGAAATGAAAAAAATTTTAGAAATATCAAAAAAATATAACATTCCAATTATAGAGGATGCAGCTCAATCTATTGGATCTAAATATTATAACAAAATGGCGGGATCGTTCGGCAAAATTGGATGTTTTTCAACTCATCCTCTTAAAAATTTAAATGCCGCAGGTGATGGAGGTTTTTTTGTAACAAATGATTTTAAAATTTATAAAAAAGCTCAAGAAATGAAAAATCATGGAAATGTTAGCAGAAATAAAGTCAATAAATTTGGTTATCTCTCTAGAATGGATGCTATTCAAGCATCAATTCTAAATTTTAGACTTAAGGGTTTAAACAATTTGATTAAAAAAAGAAGAGCTAACGCTGAATATTTTTTAAAAAACCTTGACAGAAAAAAATTTTTTTTAGTAGATGAAAAAAATTATCAATTTAATACGTATCATACTTTTGTTATTCAAACTAAAAATAGAAATAAATTGATAAAATTTTTAAAAAAAAAAAGCATAGGATGTGCAATACATTATCCTACCCCTATACATTTACAGCCAGCATCAAAATATCTAAAAAATAAAAAAAATAGCTTTCCAGTAACTGAATATCAGTCAAAAAAAATATTAACTATTCCTATAAATCAAAATTTATCTATTGAGAATATAAAATATATTGTCAATGTAATGAATAATTTTAAATAAATGTATCTAGAAAAAAAAGAAGCAATTATAAATCGTGAATACTATAAAAATGGTTATATTATAAAAAATATTGCTAATTTTGATGCTTTTAGAGAAATAAATAAAATATTTTATAAAATTTTAAAACAAAAACTTAAATCAAAACTTAATTATGAAAAGATATTAGATAACACACATAAGTTGGTTGATAAAAAGAATCTTAATGAATTTAGACTACATGTAATAAAAAAGATGAATCAAAATAAAAGATTTAAGAGGCTTTTTTATAATATATGCAAACCCTACATCAATTCTATAGTTGGAAATGAGTTGGTAATGCAGAAAAATCTAAATTTAAGTATTCAAAATCCAGGGGATGACAGCTCTTTATTGGACGTCCACTCAGACACTTGGGCTGGAGATTCTTCATACGAAGTAGTCGTTTGGTTGCCATTAGTTGACTGTTTTTCAACCAAGTCAATGTATATTATGAGCAAACAGGATACAAAAAAATATTCAAAAATTATATTTAAAAACAAAAAAAAAATTAAATATAATTTATTTGATTTAATCAAAAAAAAGATAAAATGGTTGAAAGTTGATAGAGGAAAAGTATTAATTTTTAATCAAAACTTAATACATGGCAACCACATTAATAGAGAAAAAGATACAAGATGGAGCTTAAATTGTAGATTTAAATCTATTTTTACTCCTTATGCAGAAAAATCAGTAGGTGAATTTTTTGAGCCAATTACCTTGAGGCCCGCTTCAAAAGATGGAATGCAGTATGAATTCTCATTGTTAAAGAATAAATAAAAATAATATGAAATCATTGAAAGGTTATGTTTTTAGTAGAGAGATTGGCGGAAACTTGCTTCCACAAAAAATTCAAAACATAGTTTTAAGAGATTACAGTAATAAAAAAAAATATAATTTTATAATGAGCTCAGTTGAGTATTCAATTAAAAATAGTTTTATAATATTGAATAAATTGATTAAAAACCTCGATAAATATGATGGAATTTTGGCCTATTCAATCTTTCAAATGCCAAATGATCAAAATAAAAGAGTAAAGCTTTACGAACAGATAATTTCAAAAAAAAAAGAATTTCATTTTGCATTAGAAGATATAGTTATATCAAAAAGTGATATTCAAAATCTGAACTTTATTGAGGAGACAATATCAATAAAAAAAGCCGTCAAAAAAAATACTATTAATCTTAAAAAATTTAAAAATTACATCTAAATTTACTATTATGAAATATCCATGGTTTAAAGCAAAAAGTTTCACAAAAAATTATTTAGCTGAACTGACAAAAATTACAAAAAAAAATAAAATGACAATGGGCTCAAAATCCACAGAACTGGAAAAACTATTGAAAAAATATCTTAAAGTTAAGCACGTTATTTTGTCTACAAGTGGTACTAGTGCGCTAATGATGGCAACTTTAGCTCTAAATATAAAAAAAAACGATCTAATAATAAGTAATAATTTTACATGGGTTGCAACTACTAATCCAGCAAAGATACTTGGAGCAAAAATAAAATTAATAGATACCAAGAAGTATTCACAAAAACTAAATTTTAATGAATTAAATAAAAAAATTAAAAAGTATAAGCCTAAATTAGTTTATTTAGTTCATATGAACGGCGAACCTAATTACAATAGTGAATTTGATAGATTAAAAAAGAAATATAAATTTTTTGTAATAGAGGACGCTGCACAAGCTATTTTATCAAAATATAATAAAAAAAATATTTGTGGCACCAAATATGATATTGGTTGCTATTCTTTGGGAATTACAAAATCTTTAAATATGATTTATGGAGGGTTTTGTTGTACAAATTCAGACACAATTGCTGAAAAGTTATTAACGATTAAGAATAATGGATTAAGTTCTGAAAAATGGTTTTTAGACAATGAAATCGCAACCAATATTGGTTTAAACTTTAAACCTAGCGACCTTCATTCTTCAATTGGTTTAATTAATTTTAAAATGAGGAATATTTTAAAAAAAAAAGTATTAGAAATAAATAAATATTACATGAATAATATTAAAAATAAAAAAATTTCTTTAATAAAACTTGAGGGTAAATGGTCTATACCATGTTGGCCCCAAGTACTTGTTGAAAATAAAAAAGATTTTGAAAATTATTGTAAACTCAATGGTATAGGACTTCATTCTGGAATGAGATGTTTAAGCGAAACACTACCACTTAAAGTGTCAGACAAAAATTTTCCAAATTCTATCTACATTTCAAAACATGCAGTAAGACTACCCTCGGGTCCTGGGTACAGTCTTCAAGAAATAAAAAATATAACCAAAATTCTTAATAATTACTAAATTATGAAAAAAATTAAATTAAGTTTTATTGGAGCTGGTCTACAATCACAAATAGCTCATATTATAAATTTTTACAAAGATAAGAGAGTAGAATTATTTGATATAGCTGATTTTGATTTAGATTTAGCAAAAGGTATTAAAAAAAAATTTAACTTTTCAGGTACTGCCACAAGACATGCGGACGAAATAATTAATAGAAAACCAGATGGAGTTGTAATTGTTGTTCAAAGACCATTAGTTTCTAATTTAGTAAAAAAAAGTTTGAAAGCAAAATTAAATGTATTGTCTGAAAAACCCCATGTTTTTTCATTAAAAGAACATAATGAATGTGAAAAATATCAAAAAAAAATTGTTTGGATGAAAGGCTATAATAGAAGATGGGCCTTAGCTGCAA
>MDTG01100510.1_pt1 | contig 17845 bp, 10 predicted proteins | sample 811421 | NCBI WGS metagenome assembly MDTG01 (sample SAMN05326645, study PRJNA326480) | marine metagenome | isolation source: seawater | place: Pacific Ocean: South East | collected 2011 | reverse complement strand
GGGGTACTTGAAGAGTTTATACAAAAAGCTAAAGGTAAAATTGGGTTTGAAAACTCAGTAAGATCTGCTGAAAAAGGTAGAGCGTTAGGTTTAGGTGTATTAGGTTGGCATACTTATCTTCAAGAAAAAAACTTACCATTTGAAGGGCTATTGGCACAATATGAAACAAGAAAAATATTTAGTCAAATAAAAATAGAATCTGAAAGAGCATCAAGATCATTAGCTGAGGTTTATGGTGAACCTTTATGGTGTGTAGGTACAGGTATGCGTAATACACATTTAAGAGCTATTGCACCTACAGTGAGTAATTCTAAATTATCAGGTAATGTATCTCCTGGTATTGAACCTTGGGCTGCAAATGTATTTACAGAGCAGTCTGCTAAAGGTACTTTTATTAGAAAAAATCCTACTCTTATAAAGATTTTAAGAAAATATAAACTAAATACTAATGATATTTGGGATAAAATATTAAGAGATGGAGGATCTATACAAGGTATTAAAGAGTTAGATAAAATAATATTAGCAAACGATATACCTGTTAAAGAAGTTTTTAAAACTTTTAAAGAAATAAATCAACTAGAATTAGTTAATCAAGCGGGATTAAGACAACAGTATATAGATCAATCAGTGTCCCTTAATTTAGCATTTCCTTCAGAGGCAACTCCTAAATGGATAAACAAAGTGCATTTAGAAGCTTGGAAAAAAGGTATTAAAACGTTATATTATATGAGAACTGAATCTGTATTACGTGGAGACATAGCAGCTAAAGCTATGGATGAAAATTGTTTAGCTTGTGATGGATAAAATAATAAAGGGAGACCGTAATGATCTCCCTTTATGCAGGAACTTTGGGGGTGGAAGCCCATTTTATCGTGTTCCTTAATTTTTAATATGTCCATATTACATCCGGTGATTTAGAAGGATCAGAATCTACGTGAATAAAAGTATTACCTACCCCTATACGATTAAACCCTACATCTAATAAACAATTAATTAGATCATATCTATCCCTTGAACTATTACAATGCAGATCAGCTGCATAGCCTGTTAAATGAGATGAATTAGGTTTACCACCTACTTTCGCATTATGAGCTGATGTGCGCATACCACTATTTATTTTAATAGGTTTATCAAATTTAGATCTCGCTAAATCTAGCTTTTCTAAAAAATCCACATTCATTAATCTACCGCTACCTACTTCATCTGGTGAATCAAACTCAGTAATAGTAAAATATCTCATTTGTATTTTTTAAACATTAATTTGTATAACAACGCGTTCCATAATGCTTGTAATTTATCTATAAATTTTTTCATTATTTTTTCTTTTTAGGTACACAATTAGGCACTTTTTTACCTTTTAAAATTTTAGTACCTATCATTTTATAATCTTTCCAACAAGGATTACTGCCTTTTTTACCTTTCTTTTTTTTAGCCATAATTATTTTTTTTCTTTATGTTTTTTACAAAAGTTTCTTGCAGCTTCAACACTACCAAAACCCCATTTTTTGAGAGCTCTAGCTTTTCTAGTAGGTTTACCTTTAGCATCTTTCATTGCTCCTGCCATACCTGCAAACCTACAAGCAAATGAAACCCTACGTTTATTGTTTCCACTAGTTAATCTATTACCAAGATCTTTACCTGTTTCACTTTTATATTCGCTACGCATTTTTCTATTTGATTTTTCATATGCAGCATCTGTTAATTTTAATGGATTTTTCATATTATTTACTTTCACGTTTTACTTCCTTAGAATCATTTTTTCCACAAGTACATTTTTTATCTTTACTATATACTGTGTCAAAAGCATTGGCTCCAAGAAGCGTTAATTGATCTATTATATTAGTTTGAACTGTTATTAACATTGATTCTAGTTCATCTTTTTGTTGTACTAAATGTTCTACTTTAGATTTTAATCCTTCGTTTGCTTTCTTTAATTCATTAACTTCATCCGGATTTCTACCTATGACTGTCATTATAACAACCGATAGAGACCCAACTATCATACCAATTATAGATACAATTATATCTTTATTAACAGTTGGTATTTCATGAAAAGATAAAAATGTTAATATACCTACAACAAATATAAATATTCCTATTGCGCCTATATAGTTTCTTATGTCTTTTTCTCTTCCGTTTTTTACCATTTAAAATTTTCTTTTAGGTTTTTTTCTTTTTTTAGGTTTTTTTACTTTTTTTGTAGTTGATTTAGTTTTTTCTTGTTTGACACCTAGTTCCCAATCTTGCCAACCAGCTAGCATAGCAATTCTAGCCCATGTCTCATATTCAGAACTACTTGCATTTTTTATATTATTAATTTTTTTAACTACTCTATCAAGAGGTATATTAAATCCTGCTGATATTAATTGAGCACTAGCTAAATAAGCAGGATTATCTAACGACCAACCTTTTTCCATCATATCTTTTTTATTCCAATCATAGGCTCTAAAAGCTGATTTTACTTTACCAACTTTAGAAGATATAGGTGGTGATATTTGTAATAATTCTTTTACAACAACATCTTGAAATTCTGGTCGTTTTTTATCTCCTTCTTTATATAGTTTAATTGCAGTATTTTTTAAAACCGACACAATAGCTCCACCAACACCTAAACCTCTCAATATACTATCTGACATAGAGTTTCCAATTCTAAAATATTTATCATTTTTCTTACCTTCATCTTCTTCATCACCAAAACCTAAAGCAAACAAAGCTTGTTGCATAGCATTAAATAACAAGTTTTGAGCAAAACCGTAATACATTATTTTAGATATATTAGCCTTTGTGTTCCCTCGGCCATTCTTAAGATCGCTAGCGGCTTTTTTAATTAATCTAGCATATTGCATAGGGGTGTTAGCAAAAGCTAATATAACGCGCCCTAATGGACTTGCTTGTTGTTGGCTAATTCTATCAGGTCTACTAGATTGTTGTGATTCTTCTGCTATTTCTCTAAAATCTACAAACGCTTTTTCTTCAGCTTCCTTTTGACTAAGACCTTCTTTCTTATATTTATTTATTCTGTTTCTATAAAACGTACTACCACCCGATGCAATAGCAAAACTATCTGCTATTTGTGTAGGTAAGAATCCAAGTCTAAGCATTTCACTTATAATACCTCTTGCGCCACCTTTTTTTGCCATGTCCGCAATATCATTTTCATTTACATTTAATCTTAAACCATTTCTTCTGTCTACTAAAAAATCGCTATTCATTAAAGTTAGAAAATCTTTCCAAAATTGTGGTTGATTAGCAAAAGCTTTACCAGCAGCAAAGATATTATTATCTTCCATATTAACAAAGTTTACTGCAGATATAGTTTGAAGAACAGCTGATCTAGTGTTAAAAAACATAATAGCACCAATAGAGTTTGTTAACCAGTCTGTTACTCTACCCGTTAATGTATCTCCTGAAAACTCTCTGTTTCTACCCGTACGCATACGTTTTAACATGTTTTCTAATGCATCTCTATATCCTTTACCATAAGCAGCTTCAAGTTTGTTTAAATTAGCATTACTAAATATTTCATCTACGTTGTATTGCCATTGTTCTAAATACTTAGGTCTTTTAATAGTGTTAATACCATCCATTAAATCAGTTGTAATATTTCCAGCAAGCCAACCATACTTAGGAGGCGCATATGAATCTCCTTTTTGTAAAGTTATTAATTGATTTGCAAATGCAACTAATTCAGGTTTACTTTCAACAAATTTAACTAATTCATTTATATCGGTTTGAGACATACCATCTGGTCTCATACCTTGTTGAGTCCATATATAAACTCTTACAGCTTGCTCTTGTGTGTAAGGATCTCCAGGTATTTTTTTCTTTAAATTTTTAGGTACTATTTCTAAATCTTCTTTAAGCTTTTTAAAATCATTCATTAAAGCTATTCGATCTCTAGAAATATTATCCATTGCTCTAGCAAACGGATCTAATAAATTTTTCTTATACCAAGCCATTTGAGCATCACCAATTTTACCTTTACCTAAAGTAGGGTATAATAAACCTACAAAATCTTCAGCTGATGGTGGTATAAAGAATTTAAATTTACCTTTACTTGCTCCAACTACTTGTGCTTTTACATCAGAGTATATTTTTTCTGCACCTATACCTGTTTTATTTTCTAAAATTTTATTAAAATCATCACTTAAGTTTATAGATTTACTAAACTTAATTTGAGCTTCTGATTGTTCTGTATCAAGAATAGCCATATCATTTAATACCTCTTGATTTATAAGTGCTTTTGTAGACTTACTAAACTTAACAACTGCTGGAAGTTTTTGTTTATTAAAAACAGTTGCTTTTTGAATAGATTTATTTAAAGGTAAAAACTCTTTTCCATATATTTTTCCTTTATCTTTACCACCTATAGATTCTAAAGCATACATATCTTTATAACCTTTATTTATAGTATTATAATATCTTGGTAAAACACCCATTGATTTATTCCACCATGAAGGAAACGAATCTTGATGTAAAATATTTATTCTTTCATCCATTTCCACTGGTATCATAGCAACTTGTTGTAGCTTTTTTAGTTGTTTTAAATCAACTTTTTTATCGCCATAGAAATGATCAACCATATCTTTAGCTAAAACAAGCGAAGGATACATGTGTTCAAATCTTATTTGTCCTTTAGCTTTACCTACATAAAAATACTGAGGATAAGCAACACGTTTACCTAAAGCACTCATGTTAGATTTAAGCGCCATTAAAGCCATACCAAATTGATTTTTATCTCCTTGTTTTTTTACATAATCAAGATAATCTATCATATTATCAAAAGCTTCTCCTGCTTCTTTTTTCCCTAATGTATAATTTTTTGTAATATCAGATTTAGGAAGACTATTTTTTTGAGGTCTTAATTTTAAATTTTTATTAAACTCTTTAGTGCTTTCAAATTGTTTTACTCCGTTTATTTCAATATTTGTTGGAACAACACCAGTCCCAGTTTTTTTATAGGTTATTTCAATACCTTTATCTTTTAAAGCTTTATTAATAGATTGTAACCAATCTAAAGATCCTGCGTATCCTTGATACCTACCTTTACCGATTTTACCAGCGGTAGTATGATAATCTTTATGCCACTTTAGTAGATTTATTACACCATTTAAATCTCCTAGTTTTTTTATTTGATTCAATTGAAAACCTTCAACAATTTCTCTAAATTTTTCATTAGAATTTTTATCATCAAATAATTTACCTGGTGTTTCAGATATACCTAATGCATCTTTTATACCATAACTTAATAAAGCTAATTCAACTGCTTCTCCTGTTATTTTACCAAACTCAGCTTTTGTAACAAGATCTTTTTTTAATTTTGTAAGAAACTTGTTAACTGCAGGGGCATATTCTCTAGCAAATTTAATTAATTCTTCTTGTGGAATATTAAGATCACGTAAATTTTCTGTAAAAGAAAATAAAGTTGCTTTGTATGGAGATACACCTTGAGTATCTATAGCATTGTTTATACCTGAAACAATATCAACACCTCTTTTGTCAAATTCAACTTTTTGTTTAGGACTAAGTACGTTTTTAGAAAACTTAATATAAGGATCTCTATCTATTACACTTAATATATTTGCTCTATCTGCGTCTGTAGTTTTTCTACCTTGTGACTGTTCAGCGGCTGCTCTTTGTTTTATAGAGGTAGGTTCAGTTGTAACTTCAGGTAAAGCATCTTTAACTAAGTTTTCAGCTATAACACTTGCAAAAGCATTTCGTTTTTTAGGTCCAAAAAACTCTGAGACTTGTGTTGCTGTAACTGGTAATCTTTCATATAATTTAGGCCCAGATAATCTATTAGTTCCTTTAGGCAATTTACCTTCTGCAATAGCTTTATCAACTTCAATAGGACCTATATTATCTTTAACTACTTTAGCAAATATTTTATCTTTTTGTAAACGTTCAAGTTTAACTAGATCTTTCAGCGGTAGAGTATTTACTATATCTAATTTTTGCTTAGCAGAAAAATCATTTATCATGTCTCGTATTTCATCTAAATACTCATCCCTTGCTTGTTTATTAACAGCTGTAGTAAATTTTTTATCTGTTACAGCTGGTAATTTACCTTTAAGTACATTACGTGCAATCTCTTTGCCTCTTTTAGTATCAACACCTATTATTTTTCTTAACTTAGAACTTACTTGTTTAGGTGTATCAACTTCTACTTCTGCAGCTGTATCTGCTATGTTTCCTGCTATAGCTTTTCCTGTAGCATCTTGTATCTTATCTAAAGATGCTGTTTCTTCTTTTTTAAATGCTTTAAGTGTATCACCTTTTCTAAAGCCCATAAGGCTATTTATATATCCTGATAAACTATTATTAATTTCAGGATTAAACTTAATTAACTCATCTGTTAATCTATTTTTAACATCTTGTACAAATTCTTCTCTAGATTTACCTTGTACTGTATTACCAAAAATACCTTTATTAATTAATTTATCTAAACCATCACCAACAATTAAATTAGTGTAAGCTTTATTTATACCTCCTGCATCCCACTCTTGTTTAGTCATAGTATATTTACCATCAACCTTTTCTCCTACAAGAGCATCTACTCTATCTGAATCTGCTTTAGAAAATTTTATTGTTTCGTCTTCAGGACTTCCTTCTAACGCAACTTCGCTTTGTATATTTTTTTGATAGTTTTGTATAAATTTAAAAACAGCTTCATCTGAGTTTAATTGTAATACCCAACTAGCATCACCAAAAATTTTATCAGATATACCATTTAACAATTGTCTTAACGAAGGCATACTTTTAAAATCATTTATATCTAATATACCTAAAGTAACAGCATTATTTAATTGAGCAAGTAATTCCTCATAATCTTTTGCACCTTTTTTATTTTGATATTGATTTAACCTATTTATTAAATTATTGTAATCTTCATCACTAATTTTTATCTCACCATTTTCTTTTTTCTCCGCTAAAGTATTAATAGCTTGTTCAACAGCAAATTGCCCTTGTTCAGTTAAATTTCCATCTTCGTCTACAATTCCTAGTTGTTTATTGTATATATGAAAAATTTCTTCTAACGAAGATATAGCAGCATATCCAGAATCAGCTGTTGTCATTAAAATACCTTTTTCTACATTATTTTGAAAAACAACAATATCATTATTTATATTAAAAGCATAACTACCTTTCTCATATCCTTTTTTAATTTGATCTTTAGCTTCTTTAGATGTATACTTATTTAATAGTTTTTCTAAGTCTTTTTCATCTTTTACAATAATAAAATCCCCATCTTTAGGTTGCATCAACATGGCAAGATCTTGAGCCCAAGTATTTACACCTAACCAATAATTAGCTTTACCTTGTACAACATCTTTACCATATTCTTGTCGGAATTTTTTTATAGTTTCTCTATTAACTCTATCTCTTTGATTTAAAATATCTTCTTTTATACCAATTAAACCTTTTAACTGATTATTTAATCTATCATAAGCTGCTTTGTTTTTTTCATCTTTAGGATCACCTATTTGTCCTAAAGCATTAAATTCTTGTTGAACTTTATGTATTCTTCTATTTAAATCTCCAACCTCTCTTATTTGATCTGTTGTTAAGTATCTTATTTTATGTAAACTTAAAGCATCTTGTAATCCTAATTCTTTTATAATTTCATTTTGTCTTTTATTAGCTTCTCGTAATGCTTTACCTTTTAAGTTATTTGCGGTTTTAGTTGTTTGTATTTTTATTAATTCACCTACTAAAGCTTGGTTTTCTTTTACTTCTTTTCGTATTTTAAATTCACCTTTATATAAATTAGATAAATTACCAGCGGCTCTTGGTGCCATCATACCTCCAGATGTAATAACAGTATTAGCAAAAAAATCTTTATCTAAACCTTCTACTAAACTTACGTCTGCTTTTAAAACATATCTATCAAGAGCTTTATGTCCTATATCTGTAAAACTTTCTTCAATTAGATTTATAGCACTTGCTTGAGTACCTATTTTACCTAAGCCCGAAAGAGTTTTACCGGTAACATTAGCAGCGAAATTAAATTTATTTTGATAAATTCCTTTTTTAAATTCTTTAAGCCCAAATTTACTTACAGATTTTTGAGCTGCTTGTACAAACTTTAAAGATCCAAAACGTTCTGCATATGAAGCCACACCACCATAACTATAAGATGTAAAAGCTTTTTGAATTAAATTGTAGTTTGTTTTAACTTTAAGATTTTCAATGTCTTGATTAATGTCAGCTATTTCTTCTGGATCTGTAGTTTTTTCCAACATTTTTTCAAGTGCAATAATTCTGCTTTTGGCTTTTAAAGAATTTAATTCTATATCTCCATATTTACCACCAGTTTCTGAAACAAAGAAAGTACCTGTACCTGCTCTTAATCCATATAATTGAATTTTTTTAGCTCTTTTTAATGCTGCTTTTCTTGCAGCCCCTTTTAACCCAACCAAACCAGCTCTACCTGCCACAGCACTTCCACCTGTAACAAGTGTTGTAAGTATAGATGGTGTATTATCTGCAGTAGAGTTATGAAACCAATCCCAAAAATCAACTTCTTTTCTATCTAAGTCATCTAAAGTATATGCCTCTGGCATTGTTTGTTCTCTTTTATCAGCTAATTTTTTATTATAATCTTGAGCTAATCCTTGAAGATAACTTATAGTATTATTATATGGTACTTCATCATATTCATCAGTTCCCCACAGATTTAAAAAGTTTGTGCTTCTTATAAGCTCAGCTCCTTTTACACTTACTTGAGCTGTTAATAAAGCTGTATTAACTGTACCGCCAGCAAAAAAATCTTCCATAGCCATACCAACTCTTGTGCTCCAAGTATAATCTAGTTTTAAAGCATTTTCTAAAGCCTTTCTGGTTTCTAAATCATATTCAGGATCTAAACCTTTTAGTTTATTATTAAAATCTTCTATAGAACTATTAATATTTTCACCTTCTAAAATTAAATCATTATATAATTTATTTAAACCAAGTGTTTCATATTGTTTAATTTGTTGGTCATAAGTTGCTACTAAATTATTATATTTTTCAATAACCTCTGGAGGTGAATTAGGATCTATTTTTCCATACTCATTTGTTAAATCATCAATTTGTTTTCCTACTTGTTCAACGCCATCAACCCACTTTTTTTCTTCTTCTTGATATTTAACTTGATTTTTAGCATAATCTTCTTTCTGCATATCTATCCCTGTTTTTATTAAACCAAAAGATTTATATGCTTCCTCTATAGTTTTAAATTCCCCACTACTATTAGGCATTATTCTTCTAATATGATCAGGAACTTCATTCATAAGATCTTGAGATGTTTGGTTACGAACCTGTGTTGTAGATTTTGTTAAAAGATCTTGTATGTATTTTTCATTTTCTTCATCAATAGGCTCAATTGCTTCAATACCTCCATTTAAATATTGTTGGTATTGTTTATATTTTTGAGGACCTAAATATTCTTCAATAGATTGTGTTTTTTTATTAAAACCACCTCCCATTCCAGCATAACCTCCTGTAGAAATATATTCAGTAGGAATATTAGCAAGATCAAAATAATTATTACCAAAAGTAGAATTTATATATTCAGGGTTTAAATTTTTTAATTCTTTTTGTATTTCATTATAAGTATTTTGTGCTTCAATTTTATCTTCTGCTCTTTGTTTTTCTACTACCTTAGCGCTTCTACTATCAACACCCATGTTCATAGTACCCATTGGGCTCCATGAGGTTGTTTGTTTTTTATTTTTAGGTGGTTTTTCTTTTTTATTTTCCACCGGTTTAACAGGAATATTTTCTGTAGCTTTTACCTTATTAAGATTATATTTACTAACATATTCTTCAAGAGATACCCCTGTTTTATCAGCAGCTTCTTGTACTTGAGCTAAAGTAAATTTATTACCATCGTGTTCAAACATAGTATCTGAACTCGGAGTAGTTATATCAGGAGTTTCAATCATTTTTAATTATTGTTTTGATATAAATTTGGAGGAAGTATATTACCAGAATTTATGTCTCTTTTGTTTTTAGACAACCATTCGTTTATTTCTTTTTTAATAGCTCTTTCTTTTTGAGTGTTACCTAGTTGAGAATCAATCCATCTCATAAAAAATTGTCCTGCACTACCTTTGCCTGCAGCAAGAACGTCTCTATCAAAATCTCTTATACTATCTAAATCATACACTGTTATACCACCGCCCTCAGTTTTTGAATCATCAATTGTAACTCTATTTTCTTTTGGATCATAATCAACCTCTTGAATCCCTAAAGGATCTAGATTTTTTAATTGTTCAACAATCTCTTCAGTTGGTGTATTTTTAATGTCATTTATAAAATCTTGAGCATTTAATGAAAGACCAGAAAAGTCGTTACCAGACCCATTTCCAGTACCTGTAGGTTTATATTTTTTAACAGGATTACCTACCGTATTAAATGGCCTAACTTGTGCTTTAGCTTGTAATATTAAAGCTGATCTTACAGCTAATAATGATTTATCATCTAATTGAGTTTGTTGAAAGTTACCAACAGATAAATCATCCCCTACTTGGCCCATGCCATTTCTTTTTAACTCTGCATTAACTTCTTTTTGAATATTTTTAGGTAAATTATCCCAATATGCTTCAGCTGCATAATAATCACTAGCATAACCATCACCTCTAGCATGTAATATAGGAATTAATTGAGTAACAACGGCGTCCATGTTTGTTCTATTAATACCTTGAGCTCTACCTTCACCTACATCTATATATTCAAAGTTAGGAACAAGTTCACCCTCAGCATTTGTTGTCATTAAAAATTTAGCAGCAACTTTATCTCCATCATAAAAACCTATATCTTTTAAAGCTTGAGAAATATCTTTATCACTTTCAGGTATTATACCTGGTTCATATCCAAAAAACACATTTGCTTTTTCTACTGATGGTTCTTTTAAATTAGGACCTTCAAATTGTATAGCCCAATCTCCATCATCATCTATAAACCAAGAGGCTTTTCCTGGATTTTTACCACTAATAATAGACATTTTTTTAGCCCAACCCAATGCTTTAGGATTACTTATATTTATATTACCTTGAGAATTAGGAGATCCAACAGAATCTTCATTAAATGCTGCAATAGCATCTTTCATTTGTAAAATAGTAGCTTGGCCCGTAGTTAATCTAGATTTATATTGAGCAACTTGTCTTAAAAGTTCTCGCTGTTCTTCAGGAGTAGAAGCTTGTCTAGCTTGTCCCTCCAAATCACTCATAATATTGATTTGTTCCATTATCATAGATGATAACTGAGGATTATTAACTCCAGCTTCTTTCATCCACTCCATAGCATCATTAGTGTTTTTCTGCGTATTATCTGCAGTCCACTTTATCCACTCATTAGCTTGTCTTTGTCTTTCTGTTTCTTCAGCACGTTGACGTTCCATATCAAGTGCAGCGGCTTGATTTGTTCTCCTTATTGCATTAAGATATACATCGTTTGCTTCTGTATTTACAACCGTTAAAGGATTTTCATATGTGCTTTTTGCGTTTATTATTGCCATAATTTGTTACTTTTTAAAGCCCTTGAGGTTTCCAGCTTGTAAAACCACTAAAATCGCTAGAATTGGTATAATTTCTTCCACTTGATGTGCCTGATGTAACTGCACCTGAACTTCCAGCGTTCCATTCACTAGCAATATTACCTGCAGCACTTAAAAATCCTGGAACTGCACCTATAGCTTCTGTTATAAAACCTGCTTTTTGACCTTCATACATAGCGGCTGCTTGTTGTTGACCAGTTAATTGAGCTTGTACTCTATTCATTTTTTCAGTTTCTCTTCTTTCTCTTTCACCATATACAAATTGTTTTCCCGCAGCTTCAACTTGTTGCATTCTACCAGCTTCACCATATAATGCTCCTTGTACTCTAATAGCTTCCGATTGTTTTGCTGCTTGAAGATTTGACTCTCCTTGAGCTCTAAATTTTTGATTTTGAGCTTCCTGCATTTCGATACTAGCACTAATACCTCTTTTACTTTGTAAAGCGGCTTGAGCTAAAGCTGTAGCACCACCTGCAGACGCACCACTTGCTTGTAATGCATCTAAAGTATTTGCTAAAGCAATATCAGCTTCTTCAGCTTGAAACTCTGCAGCTTGAGTCGCAACACCTAAACTATTATATGGGTTAGATAATTGATCGCTTGTATCATATATCATATTAGACAAATCAGTAACTCCTTCAAAAGGATTAATAATTTTTTGTCTTGAAGCCTCTAAACTTTTAAGTTCTTTTTTTAATTTTTTTGCTTTACGCTCAGCTCTTCTTTGCTGCTTGCCTGCTCTTATTCCGCCTGCTACTGCTCCACCCAATGATGTTGCTGCGCTTACACCTGCAAATATTGTTGTTGCTGCTACTGCCATTTTAACTTATTTTTTTAATCATTTCATATGATGGGTCTTTATCGACTAACCAATTTAATTGTTTATGAATATTAAGAAGAGATTTATTTCTTCCTATGGAAAACATATATTTCTTTTTGTTGTTTTGACAAAATATTTCTGCTGATTGAATTAACATTTCAATAGCACTTCTTTTATCTTTTTTTTTATAATCTGGATTAGATATAATCCACTCTAATAAAACAGCATCAGAATTTGTAAAATATAAAAACCCTGCTACTATTGGTATATTATTTTTTTCTATTATAAGACCACTTGTACCATTATCTGGTAAAAAGTCTTTAGCTGGAGCATTCCATTTAGGCCATGCTTTCCACCACGATACTAAAGTATCCCAGTCTTTTTCTGTAAGTTTACGTACTTTAAATTTCATTAAATTTTATTTTAATATGCAGATTCTACATAATCTGATGAAGCTGCAAAAAGTTCTTTCATACCACCTGGATCGGTTAATGTATCTGTAGATATTTTAACCGTAGCAAAATAACCTTTAATACCAGTCATTTTATCACCAAATATTACTTCTCCTGGAGCAGCTGTACTACTATTTATTAAATTAGACATATACTTGTTTTCTTTTCTTGTAAAACCAGCATGGTTAATTGGTGGTATTAATGGTGTGCTATTAGCTGTAATAGGGGATGTTGATGTATTTATATAAGTATTACCATAATTATCATAAGCACCTTCGTTGTAACTATAAATAGCCGCTGTTGTGTCTGTAGTATTAACAATTCCAAAGTTTTCAAAATCTATATTAGGATAACCTATACCTGTAAAATCAGATATAAAACTATCTAATTGCCAACCATTACTACCTTCATAGTTAATAGTTTTAAATACTTTTGATACACTTACATTAGGATTAAATATAAATTCTATAGAAGCTTTATCTTGTATTCCATAAAAATTACATCTAGGTTGAGATGAAATATAATGTTGATATAAACCAGCTGTGTCTGTAGAGTCTACTTCTGATGGTCCAACAGTATAAAATTTATTTTTTAAACTTACCATCATTCCAGGTTTATAAGTATATAAACTAGTCCACCCTTGTATTTGTTCGTCAAAAGAAAGTGTTTTATAACTTATTGAAGTATCTTCAGGTTGTATAGATAAAACATATTGTTTATTATATATATCCCATCCACCGTTTAATTTTCCATTACCCATAGCACCAAATTGATCTCTAAAGAAATCAATCATACCATAGTTAGACACTTCAGTTAAACCATCTTGTGATAACCTCATTACAGCATTTCTATCTTTATCTGTAAAATATTTTCTTCTACCATATACAGCAAAACTTTCAGGATTTTTACTAATACCAAAATTACCTACATAAGCTTGTACTGTACCTATAACAGTATTAGATGTAGTAACACTTGGTGAACCTTCAGCTGTATATATAATATCTTTATCTATTGGAGCTCTACTTACTTTTTTCTCTTGAAATATAAGTAACCAAGTATCTTCAGCATATATTTTTTGAATACTACCATTAGAAGGATCTACACTTTTAGTTATATCTTCACCAACAGAAAATACATTAGAATCATTAATTCCAGTTCTAGAATTAAATATACCTGAATATATCAATGAACTAGTTCTAAATGAAGCATTAGGACTTTCTTCTACTAAAAATGCTTTTACTCCTTGACCACAATAAGTATTATTATAACCACCTCTAATACGCGCTTCTTCAACCGCCCAATTGTGCATGTTTTGGGGTAAAGCACCTAAAGTTGCATCTCCCCTTGAGCCATTCCAGCCTACAGCAGACGGTTGTGTAGCATCTGTTGCGGTTTTACGAAGAATAAAACTATTAAAGTATTTCACTTCTATTGTTGCTGCCATAATTAATTATTACTTATTTCTTTAAGTTATTACCCAATATAAATTTGAATAACTATTAGGAAAATTAGTTGTAACTAATGTTACATTTTCCAATGTAATTCTATCTAATCCTGATGCTGTTGTTTCCCATAAAACTTTAGTGATAAGTGGTGATTGTTGTAAGTTTATATCTAACACTAAAGCATAAGGAGAACTACCTGAATAAAGTTTAATATTATTCAAACTGGCAGAAATATTAGTTACAACACCTGATTGTGCTGTGGCTCCAATTAATGCTGTAGCAGCATTTTGACCGCTTACACCATTAGAAAAAGCAAACCATCTAAATACTGTTATTGGTCCACTTTGAGTCATTTCTGTTCCTCCGACAGGCTTACATAATCCATATTGAACCCCACCAGTAGGTGCACCACAAGATAATCGTTGTGCTATAGATAAAGTTCTAAAGTTAGTTTGTGAATTAACTACACTATGGCCAAGACACGGCTGAGCACTACCCATTATTTTTTTACCTGTAGAAGTAAATTGAGCCACCCACTTTCTATTTGCTGGTTGACCAGCTGTTTGACCTGCAGCTTGAGAAACGCTACTTGCTATGTTTGTAGGAGACCCACCATTTTCTGTGTTTGCATTTTGGTTACCCCATATCACATTAATTTCACTATCACTTGTTCCTACATAAGAATAATATTTAGTAGATCCTGCTGTTGGTACAAACGCTGTTGTTAGTTGAGGATCCGTAAATAATTGTGATACATATTTAAATGCCCACTCTCTAGCATAAACAGTAACATTTGGTTCTTGACAAGATGCTTCTGAAGCTGAATCATATGGTTCACTTATTTTGTAAGAGTATGATGCAGGGTTTTGATTATTGTTGGTTATATTTATAGAAGGAGTACCACCTATAACTTGATATGTATTATATAGTTGTACTGGATTATAAAAATCACCAAAACTTAAATAAACTTGTTGGTTATCTAATGCATTTTGATAATTTGTATATTGGGAAACAACAATAGAATTATTATTTCTACCAGGGCATTTATTATTTAAAGTTAATGCAGGTAAAATTTTATTACCAGCCACAGGACTTGAAGATGATAAATCCGTATTAACATTATCACTATAAGGATAACGCACAACTAATCTATATTCTCCAAATTTATCCTCTGCATTAGATGGTGCAAGACCTGTGCTAGGATCTCTATATGCTGAATTTCTTCCTATAGCAAATATTTTTCTACCAACTACTTTAACAGTTGGTTCATTAGGGTTAGTTATATTTTTGCCAGTATACCAACATTGAAATGCATGTACTTTATTTGCATTATTCATTACAATATCAGATATATCTGATTCAGCTTCGGTATTATTATCTAATATACCTGTTTGTAAAAAGCTTGATGAATTACTTTGACTTATATTAGAGTTGTTTGCTTGAGTACCACCAAATTTTATTTCATTACCTTCTACATCAGTAGCTGTTACCCAAGGATCTGTATTAGTTGCTCTATACTGAAGCTTAGTTAACCATATACACGATGGTTGATAAACAGAACCTGTAGTTGTTTCTAAATAATTTCCTAATACAAAGTCAACTATAATGTATGCTGTGCCACTTGATAAATGACCAGGGTTAATAGATAAATTATCTTTTGAACTAGCTTGATCTTGTCTTTCTCCACTTAATCCTCCATAAAGCGTTCCACCAGTTTGTACGTTAGCATTTCTATTTACATTTCTAAAATCAAACGCCTCAAAACCACTTGACACGGGGCAATCACTTATATCATTGGCTAATTTATAACTAACGCCATTGTTACTAGGCCCAGTAGTATTTATTGTACTAGCGTTTTGAGGAAAAGCTATTCCGCCTGGAAACACACTTGATGTGTCCCATGTGCTTGTATTGCCTTGACTTACCCATGCAAAAACTGAAGATGCGGAGCCTTGGTTTAAACACATGTTTTTAACAGCCATAAAATCTTCATTTAACACTGTTGCGTCATATCCAGCATTACCATTTATTGTTATAGCACAATATGTTGTAGCGCTTCCCGATGGTAATGGATAAGTATTTCCAACACCACCAGCATCGGTTAAAGAAATTGTAATAGGATAAGCTTGGTTTAATGTTCCTGTTGGTTCAGTTATTACAGCTGTACCATTTGGTCCTGGGGTAATAACTAATTCAGGTAAACCATTAGCAGCAGGTATAGTAGAACCATAACCACTAGTAGCATTTAAACCTGGAGCTATTTGCCAAGTAAGATCATCATATTTTTTAGTTATATCTAATGTACCGTTTACAGCTTCAGCAGTAAACAAAGTTGTAACACCAGCTTGTAAACCTACAACACCATTAGAAGGACAATTACTTATTATAGGTTTCTTATTAAATAATCTTTCTGTAAATGTTAATGTTGTTTTTACTCCATAATTAGGGTTAGTAGAACTATTGCCATCTAAATCTTCTACTATAAAGTTAAAAGTATAAGTATCATTTATTAAAGAATTTACTCCATAATAAAAATATATATCAGGATTAATTTTAATATAATAAGTTACACTGGGTGATCCTTGATTTGTATTTTTAACTAACTTAAATTTATTAGAGACATCTTCACCATTAGCATTAGTTACCCAAAAACCCGGTTGTTGTGTAGTAGGCATAGCATCATTTGCTCCTACAGCCCCTTCAATATTACTTACATTAACAATTGTTTTAACCCCTGATGTATCTTCTTTATAAGGATAAAAAGGTTTATCTGGTGCCGATGTATTAAGTGCAGGGTATGTACCTGTATAAGATGTGTTTGGAGATCCACCGGGGACAATATCTTCATATAAATTAAAAGCCCAAGAGTCCGGAGGGTTACTATTATTTTCAGTTGTAAAACCTGTAATACTTGAAACAGTTAAAATTGCTTTATTAAGCTCTGATATAGTACCTGTAGTAGATGTTTCCCAATAAATATCTATTCTTGATTCAGTTGGTATAGTTTCATATATAGATAACCATGTATTTATAGCTGTAGTCCCAGCTGATGGTTCTGCAGATCCAATATTTTGACTAATAGAAACTCTAGCCATAGAAGGATTAGATGCAGTTTGATATATAGAACCAAACTTTATATTTGTAGTATTATCAAATAAATCATTTTGATCTGAAATAGTTGCTACTGTATCAGATAAAGCTATATTTGTAGCTGTATTTATAGGATTAAATTGATAGTTATATAATGGATCTGGAGCACCAGCATCATATTCTGGAGCAACTCTACCATATAATCTTACAGAACTTCTAAATTGTTTTTGTTCTGGACCTACCTCTGTTAAATCTCTAGGAACTTTATTAATATTATCATTTAATAATGTTATATAAGATACAGATCTTGCTACATCAGGGTCATCTGTTACTGGAGGATAAAAATTCATTAATCCTGGTAAATAAACATTATAATATTCTTGTTCAGTTTGTTTAACAACTATTTTATAGCTATACCAACCAAGTGGATTATAACTAGTACTTGTAACATCACCATTATATAAACCAGGCCAACCATTTACTAAATTAGGTG
>MDTG01235962.1_pt1 | contig 17846 bp, 18 predicted proteins | sample 811421 | NCBI WGS metagenome assembly MDTG01 (sample SAMN05326645, study PRJNA326480) | marine metagenome | isolation source: seawater | place: Pacific Ocean: South East | collected 2011 | reverse complement strand
ATAGATGCAGATGGTTTGAATATTTGTGTTATAGACCTTTGATTAAACACTACTATGACTCTGACCCTAATATGAGACATGAATCAGCACCAAAACCAAGACTAACCGATGAAGATTATAGAAAGGATTATCTATCAGATAAAATAGGAATACAAAAAAGGTTAGAATGGACTGAAAAAAAATTCTTTGTTACTACTGAAGAAGAACCATTGTTTGATGCTGCAGATATTTTAAGATTTGGAAAAGATTTAATAGTACAGCATGGATTTACTACAAATTTAAAAGGAATAGATTGGTTAAAAAGACATTATACAAATCATAGGGTTCATGCAGTAAACTTTCCAGGAGATCCGTATCCAATTCATATTGATGCAACCTTTACTCCTATTAAACCTGGATTAATTATAAACAACCCTCAAAGAAAACTACCAAAAAAACAAAGAGAATTTTTTGAAAAAAATGACTGGAAAATTATTGATGCAGCTCAACCTGCTCATAACTCTCCACCACCATTATGCTATTCTTCAGTATGGCTTTCCATGAATGTTTTGGTACTAGATCATAAAACAGTATGTGTTGAAAAAAGTGAAATTTATCAAGCTGAACAATTAGATAAATTGGGAATGGAAGTTATACCTATTGATTTGAGAGATGCCTATGCTTTTGGAGGAGGATTGCACTGTTGTACTGCGGATGTTTATAGGGAAGGTAAGTTAGAGGACTATTTTCCAAAACAATAACTCAGCTAGGATTTTTTTTTAAGAATTCAATATATTTTAATACTTCATCAAATTTTTCGTCTTTTATATCTTTGTAACTTGCATTGAATTTACTTTTTATGCAAATTGCAACATGAGCATAAGGGTTTCTCCCTTTAGGGTGATTAGGATGTTCCGGAAGTTGTCCTTGCAAATAATCACCAGCTTCTTGAATAATTTTCCAGAGTTTACTTGCGTTTTCTTTATTCATCTATTTTTTTCAGTATTTGATAAGTCAACTCCTGTTTCAGGATCAAGCTCTATTCCAGCAGGTGTAATATTTTTTGGAAGAGGTGTAAATGTGTTATCTGGGTTATCTTCCACGTCTCTTATGTTCATTCTATAAAAACCAAATAAAGCAATAATAATATGAAAGAAAATTAGATATATAAAAAATCCATTAGCTCCCATAGAATCCATAAAGATAGTACAAGTTATTGGCCCTGCTATTGCTCCAAGACCCAGTGCTAATTGAAGACCTCCTCCAGCGGCTACAAATTTATCTTTTGAAATAAAGTCATTTGTGTGTGCAATAGTGATTGCATATATAGGTAATGAAAAACCAGCAAAAAGAGTTGAAAAAATAAAAAATAAAATTTTATTATTTTGCCAGTTTATATCTAAGTACATTAGTTCTGGAGTAGGCCCAATGAAAACAATGGCAAGAAAACCAAAAATAGATGAGGCTATAGAGCAAAAAATAATTATTATTCTACGATCCATTTTATCAGAAAGATGTCCCAAGGGCCATTGGAATAATGCTCCTGAAACAACTATTAAAAAAATCAATAAAGAAATTTCAAATATATTAAAATTCATTTTTGCAGCATAAACAGCAGTTAGTGAAAATATTGCTGAGTGAATTAATCCTGTACAAATAGAAGTAAAGACACCCATTGGTGAAATTTTATAAAGTTCTTTTATATTTATTGGGTTTATTTTTTTAAATTGTGGCGCTTTACGTTTTGTAAGTAAAATAGGTATTAAAGCTAATGACAATAAAAGTGAAATCAATATAAAAGGTTCATATTTTTTGGGATCAGCTATATTTAATAAAAGAGTTCCAAAAGCTATAGATAAAAAAGTTATAAACATATAAATTGATAACAATTTTCCTCTTGTTCTATTATTTGCTCTATCGTTAAGCCAACTTTCAACCACAATAAAAATACTAACCATGCTTATTCCAGTTAAAAATCTAGCAAAACTCCAAACCACAGGATTGATAAACACAGCATGAATTAAAATACTTAAAGAAGCGGTTGAAGCAAAAGCAGCAAAGACTCGGATGTGTCCTACTTTGGCAACCAAATTAGGCACTATATTAGCACCAACAAAATATCCAACCATATAAGACGACATTAAAATACCTATAGCTATAAGATTAAAATCTTCAATTACTGATCGAACACCTAGCAAGTTGCCCTGCAAACCAAAAGCAAGCATTATTAAGGCATAACCTGCAAACAGAGCCCAGGAATTTTTAAAAATTTTTTCCATTTTTGAGTGAGTATGCTTTTTATATAAAAAAGCAAGTAGTTAATTTTTTTTTATGTTTTTTTTAAGGCAAGGAAAGAGTGGATTGCTATTGTTAAGATAATTACAAAACCTCCAATAATTGTTTCTATACTTGGCTGTTCTTTGATTACAAACCATACCCATAAAGGACCCAATACTACTTCAAGAAGGAAAAATAAGTTTACTTCTGCTGCGGTTATGTATCTGGGTGCTAAAGTAATTAAAACAAAAGGTATAGCCACACAAAATACACACATTGTGGGAATAATTAGAAAATCATTTCCAACAATACTAAGATCTTCAACAAAAAATAACGCTATTAATGCTATAATTAATTTAGCCGTCATTGCAGAAGGAATTAGATTAGCACTTTTTTTTCTTGCTCTTATTATTACAGCTCCAGCTGCTAGTCCTAAAGCACAAATAAATCCAAATAAATTACCCTTAACATCTCCTTTTTCAAAAGAGTCAATGAATATATAAATTACAGCTAAAGTCGTTATTGTTATTGCTACCCATGTTTTATTATCAGGAACTTCTTTTAAAAATATAAAACTTACTAAAGCTGACAACATGGGCGCTAGACTTACCATAATTAAAGTATTAGCAACCGATGTGTTTTCTATGGAATGAACAAATAAAATATTTGTTACTATAAATGTGCAAATATAACCTACTCCATGCCATCCATTTTCTATTAATGAATGAAAAAGTTTTTTTCTTTGAATCATTAAAAGACCAACAAAAACAACGAAAAAAGGGATAAAACCTCGATAAAATATTAAATTCCAAGACTCTACATTAGACAATCTTATTAACAAACTGTCAGGTGTAATAAACATTATTGCAGTAAAAGCCAATAAAGTTCCTTTTTTTTGATCTGTAAGTTTCATAATAATTATATTGTTAAAGTTAATATTTAATTTGAATAAGGTGTTCTACTAAATATTTTTTTCACCAAGGGCTCAAATTGTTTTAAAGATAATGATTTGAAACTTGGATCAAAAGACTTTTGGTCCCAGTTTTCGCAGAAATCTACAGTATCTTTATAATATATATGACCCTTGTATTTATCTCTTTGGTTTCTATTACCACCAAGGTGATGGGCATAGTAATACATTTGGAATTCACCATGTTTTTTAATTATCCAATATGTTTTTTCACTTACATAAGGTTTAAGAATTGTTGCAGCATACTCAGAGTGATTTAATGGGGCTAATTCATCTCCTATATCATGTAATAAAGCAGCAACAATCATTTCTTCAGTAGCTTTGTCATTTAAAGCTCGAGTTGCAGTTTGTAAAGAATGTTCAAGTCTGGTTATTTTATATCCCTCTAAAGTTTTATTTAATTCACTCATAAATTTAATTATTCTATCTGCTGTACCTTGGATATATTTTTTTTCATGTTTATCCAACAAAATATAATCTTCTTTATTACCATCTTTCATTTGAATAAAATCTACTTCTTTTTTCATAAAAATTAATTATTTGATGCTACGCTTAATAAAGATAGTTGAGTTACTTTATTGTTTTCAAGATTATCAATTGGTTCAACAGGATATTCTCCAGTAAAGTAATGATCGGTTAACTGTGGATATTCGGAGTTTCTTTTTTTAAAACCCATAGCTCTATACATACCATTAATTGATAAAAATTTTAAAGATTTTGCATTTATATATTCGCAAATTTCTTTGTTATTTTTATTAGCTGCTAAAAGCTCTTTTTTTGTAGGTGTATCTATTCCATAAAAGTCAGGAAATTTTATTTCTGGAGAAGCTATTCTAACATGTACTTCTTTAGCTCCAGCATCATAAAGCATTTTAATTATCTTGTGACAAGTTGTTCCTCTAACAAGCGAGTCATCTATTAGAACTATTTTTTTATTTTTTATAGTTGATTTGTTTGCATTTAATTTTAATTTAACTCCTAAGCTTCTTATTTTTTGAACTGGTTCAATAAAAGTTCTTCCAACGTAATGATTTCTAATTATTCCTAAATCGAATTTTTTACCGATATGTTGACTGTAACCAATTGCAGCAGCGTTTCCAGAATCAGGGACTGGAACTACCAAATCAACATCCACACTGGCTTCTTTAGCAAGTTCTTTTCCAAAATCTTTTCTATATTCATATGCACATTTACCGTTCAAAATACTATCTGGTCTTGAAAAATATATATACTCAAATACACAAGGTCTTGGTTTTTTTAAAGGAAATGGTTTTATACTTTTTAATTTTTTATTTTCAACATAGACAATTTCACCATTTTCAACTTCTCTAATAAATTTTGCTCCAATAATGTCTAAAGCGCAAGTTTCAGAAGCAAATATATATGAGTTTTTTAGTTTACCTATAATTAACGGTCTGATACCAAATGGATCTCTTACACCAATCAAGGTATTCTGAGTCAGCATTACCAGAGCATATCCTCCTTGAATTTGAAAAAGAGCATCTATAATTTTATCAATTGTTTTATTTCTTTTTGATTTAGCTATTAATTGCACTATAGTTTCGGTATCAGAAGTGCTGTAAAAAATAGCTCCTTCTTTTACAAGTTTTTTTCTTAACATTATCGCATTAGTTAAGTTTCCGTTATGGGACACTCCAATTCCTCCAGCATTTGTATCTGCAAAAAAAGGCTGTATATTTCTTAAAGTTGTACCTCCGGCAGTACTGTATCTATTATGGCCAATAGCGTATTTTCCAGGAAGGTTTTTTAAAATTTTTTCTTTGTTGAAATTATCTCCAACTAACCCAAATCTTTTTTCAGAATGATAGTTCTTTCCATCATACGATACTATACCACAACCTTCTTGCCCTCTATGCTGCAAAGCATGCAAGCCTAAAGCTGTAAGGGTAGATGCGTCTTGTATATTGCTAATTCCAAAAATTCCACACTCTTCTTTTAATTTTGGATTATATATCTTTAATTTTTTCTTTAGACTCTTTATATTTTTCTTCATTTGGGAATTCTTTTATTAAATAATTACTACCTTTTTTAACATATGGGAAGGTTAATGATGTTTTATTGTTTAATGGCCAATTATTGTAATTATAAAATATATTTACAGTTGAAAATATACATACACAAATAATATATCCTCTTAAAAATCCAAAAAAGAATCCAAAAAGTGTATCTAATTTTCCTAGGCCTGAATATTTAACAGCTTTACTTATACCTTTATTTATAAGTAATATTAAAAATATAACTAATACGAATATACCTACACCTAAAAAAATATCCAAAACATATTCATTTTCAATAATATTACCTATATATGATTTTACTCTTGGAAATAATATTAACGTGATTACATAAGCCAGTAACCATTTTGCTGCCTCCAATAAACTTAAAACAAAACCTTTTCTTGAACATTTGATTAAAGATAACAAAGTTATAAAAAAATAAATCAAATCAAATGCTGCAATATTTTCATAAACATTTTGGAAATATTCAATCATTTATAAATAATTTATTTTTTAAATGGTTTTATTATTATCAATAGCTTAGGCAATAATGTTAAAACAGAAAACATTGCTAATAACATTGCAATACCTGTAAAAATACCAAAATAAATTGTAGGTATAAAATTTGAAAAAACCAAAATAGAAAAACCAAAAACAATTGTTATAGATGTATTTAAAATTGCAACTCCTACTGTTGAATGGCAAATTTGTAAGGTTTCTTTATAGTCTTCATTTAATAAAAACTCTTCTTTAAACCTATAAATGTAGTGAATGCTATTGTCCACAGCTATTCCAATTGTTATTGCGGCTATAGTAATTGTCATCATATCCAAAGGTATTCCAAGCAAACCAATTATTCCTAATATAAAAAATGCAGCAATAAAGTTTGGAACTACGCCTATAAATGATAGAGTTAAATTTCTAAAAAGTATAAGAAACATTAAAAAAATACCAGCCATTACAAAACCAAGAGTCAATATTTGTGATTTGAATAAACTTTGTAACAAGTTATTAAACAATATTAAAACACCAGCTAATTTGAATTCATTTTTTTTTAAGTTAAGTTCGTTCTCAAGATCATATTCAATTTTTTTAATCAATTCATTTCTTCTAAGGTTTTCTTTTGAATCAATAATTCTTAAGTTAATTCTAGCCTCATTATCTTCAATAGATATATATGGATCTACTATCTCTTTTTTAATTGTATCTGGCAATTTACTATAAAGTACACCCATTTCTAAGGTTCCGAGCTCTTTATCGTTGTTTAATTGTTTGGCTACTTGCAAAATAGAAGAGAAAGATAGTACTTTTCCTACACTATCTAAACTGTCGAGATAATTATGAACTTTTTCTATTTTTTCCACTTTATCTTTAGTAAACCAGTATTTATTATCATTTTTGTTTTCTTCTTCATCCCAATCATCAAAATCTTCATCTTCATCTTTTTTTTCTTCTCTTGTAGGAAATTTTAAAATTACTTCAAGAGGAGTGGTGCCTCCAAGTTTTTCATCTATTAACTTCATTCCTTGATAAATTTCTGTATTTTTTTTAAAATAATTGATGAAACTATTCTCTACTTCTAACTTGCTTATTCCAATTATGCTTAAAATAATGATTATAAAAGTAGATAAAAAAATTGTTTTCGAGTTATTAATTGCAATTTTTGATAAAAAATTAGTAATAATAGATTTATTTTCTTCTTTAAGGGCAACCTTATCTTTAGATAAAAAATTTAAGACAGTAGGCAACAAAGTGAATGTTATAACAAAAGAAGTAATAAGACCTAAAGTCATCATCCATCCAAAATCAATAATTGGTTTTATTTCGCTAAAAATTAAGGATAAAAAAGCACATATAGTAGTTAAAACAGTATAAAGAATTGGCCAAAACATTTTTGACGTAGTTATTAAAATTACATTAGAATTATTAAGATTTGGATTCTGTTTTTTTATTTGAAGATATCTTACGCTCATATGAATATTCATTGCCATTGTTAAAATTAACATTAAAGCTATGAAGTTAGATGAAATTACTGTCACTTTCCAACCCAGCAAACCTAATAAGCCTGTCATTATTACAACTGCAAAAAAGCAACTACTTAAAGGAACGATCACCCAAAGTATTTTTTTAAAAACAAACCATAGAGTTGCTAAAATAAATAAAAAAACACCGGCACCAAATACTACTATGTCATTTTTAATAAAAGACATCATGTCATCAGCAATCATAGGAATTCCTCCCAAATGTATTTTTCCTATATGTTTGTTTTCCTGAATTAACTTTCTAATCTCTAATATATTTTCATGATTTTTTTTTTTAGCTAAACTTTTATAATTTTCAAAATCGCTACTAAATTTGGAATAATTATTAATTTTTTTATCATTTTTTGTTTTTTCTTTTAACTCATTATCTTTAATTACTAATTTTTTTAAAATTTTATCTTCTTTAATATTTACAATAATTCCAGTTGTGGTTCCATCTTCACTAATTACAAAGTTCCTAAAAACTGGACTATTTAAAATTTCATTAAATCCTCTTAATTTATCAATATCTTTATCTTTTAATGTTTTAAAATTTTTTAATCTTTCGGCCAGAGGCTCGTCCGAACTAGCTAACAAAGGTATATCCAACAGTGTAATTACGCTGTGGACCCAATCTAATTTTTGTATATCATTTTTAAAATTTAATAAGTTTTTTATCGAATTATCAGAAGTGAGAACTTCGTTGGGAGTATATGTTAATACTAGAAATTCCTTAGCCCCATATCTATCAGTTACTTCTCTTAAATATTTAAGATCTGGATCATTTTCAATTAGCAAAGTATCTGCTGATGCGTCTAACTTAAAATCTTTTGTATAATAACCAAAAACTATAAGCGATAATATTAGTATAGATAATATTAATTTAGGTTTTTCAATAACTATATTTTGATATAAGCGAGCAAACATTTAATAACAAAATATATATTTTAATTTAACTATTTTGAATATCTTTAAATTTAGTAAACATAGCCTCAAATTCAACATTAATATTTCCTGTTGGGCCATGTCTTTGTTTACCTATAATTATTTCTGCTAGATTCGAGACCTCGTTCATTTTAGCTTGCCATTCAGCATGTTCAACTGTTGCAGTTCTAGGTTCTTTTTTTTCTAAATAATAAGCCTCTCTAAACACAAACATTACTACATCTGCATCTTGTTCAATAGAACCTGATTCTCTAAGATCAGACAGCTGTGGTTTTTTGTCATCTCTTTGTTCAACAGCTCTAGAGAGTTGTGACAAAGCTAAAACTGGAACACCAAGTTCTTTTGCAAGCGCTTTTAATCCTTGAGTGATTTCAGAAATTTCTTGGACTCTACCATCTTTTCGAAATGTATTTGCAGACATAAGCTGAATGTAATCTACGATTACAAGGTCTAATCCAAACAATCTTTTTATTCTTCTAGCTCTATTACTCATCGCAGCTATTGATATTGCAGGAGTCTCGTCTATATACAGAGGTAATTCGGCTATATCTTTTGAAGTTTGAATAAATTTATCAAATTGTTCCTCAGAAATTTTTCCTCTTCGTATATCGTTAGATTTAATCCTAGATTGTTCAGCTAAAATTCTAGTAGATAACTGCTCGGAGGACATTTCTAAAGAAAAAAAAGCGACAGATGATTTTTTATTTTTTTCTTGTATATCTTTAGCAGCATGAAATGCAATGTTAGTTGCCAAGGCTGTTTTACCCATAGAAGGTCTTCCTGCAATTATTATTAAATCCGAACTATGCATACCTCCTAATCTGTCATCTAATTCACTCAATCCAGTAGGCACTCCGACTATTCCTTCTTCATTTTTAAAAGCTGCAGAAGCCATTTCTATAGTGAAATTTAAAGCTTGATCAAATTTTACAAAAGAAGAATTAAAAGAACCTCTCTCAGCTAAATCAAATAATAATTTTTCGGACTCTTCTATTATTTTATTACCTGGCATGTCAATATTCTTATTTTCAGCATTATCTATTGTTGTTTCCGATATTTTAATAAGTTCACGCCTTATATGCATGTCATAAATTAGTCTGGAGTATTCAATCGCTTGTCTTTGTGTAGTAGAAAACTTTGTAATTTTTACTAAATATTCATGGCCTTCAAGCTCATTAAGGTTATTATCATTTTCAAAATAATTTTTTAATGTAATAGGGTTAGCCAACATTCCCTTAGAAATTAAATTTTCAATAGCTTCAAATATTTTTTTATGGATAGGATCATAAAATTTTGAATAATTTATAATTAAAATTACTTCATCAAAAATTTCATTTGAAACTAATATTGACCCAATAACTGCTTGTTCAGCCTCAATATTATTAGGAAGCTCTTTTAAATTATTTTTTATAATATTTAATTTGTTAGAAGACATATATTTATAAAATAATATATTTTAATTATTTTTAATTTAGAACTTTAATTTTTAGGTGTGGAGAAAAAATGTATAACTTTTAGGAAGATTTATCGTCTTTTGCTTTTTCAACCTGGATAAGAACATTGGCTTGAATATCAGAATGTAAATTTATAACAACTTTAAATTTTCCAATAGTCTTTATTTCATTTATTAAATCAATTTGAGAAGGTTTGATGTCAATATTTTTTTTATTATTTATAAGTTTAGAAATTTCTGTTGGTTTAACCGATCCATATAATTCATTGTTTTCAGTAACTAATTTTTCTACAGTAATTGTTAAGTTATTTATAGTTTCAAAAATTTTTTTAGCCTCTTTTTTAATTGCTAAATCTTTACTATTTAATTCATCTTTTTTTTTATTAACTTCTTCAATATTTTTTTTAGATGCGTACAGTGCTTTATTATTCTTAATTAAAAAATTTCTAGCAAAGCCTCTCTTAACATTTAATATATCTCCAATTTTTCCTAAATTTTTAATATTTTCTAAAAGAATTATTTGCATAAAATATTAGATCAGCGCTAGAGATCTTGCTCTCTTAACAGCGTTAGTTAATTTTCTCTGCTTTTTTAGAGAAACATTTGTTATTCGTGAAGGTAAAATTTTTCCATTCTCTGAAATGTATCTTTTTAATAATTTTATATTTTTATAATCTATTTCAGGAGAATTTTTTCCTGACAAAGGACATTTTCTTTTAAATTGAAACCTTTGAGGCTGAAATAAACTTAATTTATTAAAATTACTTTGTTTTTTTTTACCTTTAAACTTTTTTTTCATATTTTTTTATTTTATCTTTCTTTTCATTTTCTGAATCAGAAAAGTAGTTTTTATTTAAGTCAAACTTTTGCACTTTCACAGTTAGAAATCTTAAAAGATTTTTGTCTATTCTTTCATTTTTTTCAAGCTCAGAGATTGTATTTCCATCACCTTTTATTTTAAAATGAAGAAAATTACCTTTATTATTTTTTGAAATTTTATATGATAAATTTAACAAACCCCATTCTTCGATTTTTACTATTTCACCCTTATTTTTTGTTATTAAATTTTGATACTTGTTTTTAAGAGTATCCAGTTGGCTTTTGGTAAAATCTTGCCTAGCAATTATTGTATGTTCGTATAAATTCATTATTAAAGATGCGTTTTATACTATTTAATATTTTTAAATACAATATATAAATTTCTTAATAAACAATTGATTTTATGTTTGCTGTAATATTTCCAGGACAAGGTTCCCAATCAGTAGGTATGGTAAAAAGTTTGTATGAAAAATTTTCAGCTGTTAAAAAGATTTTTAATAGGGCAGATGAGGTTTTAGACTATCCAATTAGCAAAACAATTTTAGAAGGACCTGAAAAAGATTTGAATTTAACCGAAAACACTCAACCAGCGATTTTTTTAGTTAGTTACTCAATATTTTCTCTAATTAAATCTGAGTTTAATTTAAATCTTAATAAAGCAAAATATTTTGCTGGACATTCATTAGGAGAATATTCAGCCTTAGCATGTGCCAATTCGATTAATTTTGAAAATGCAATACGATTATTAAAGTTAAGAGGTAAATCAATGCAGAGCGCTGTTCCAGTAGGCGAAGGAGGCATGTTAGTGATACTTGGAAAAGAAATAAGTGAAATTGAAAAAATATTTAAGGAAAATAATCTTGAAAATTGTGAGATAGCAAATGACAATTGTCCCGGACAAGTTGTTATTAGTGGAAAAGCAAGTTCAATTCAAAATTTAAATATAATACTTAAAAAAATGTCAATTAAAAATATAAGCTTGCCAGTGAGTGCGCCATTTCATTGTTCTCTTATGAAAAAGGCAACAGATTTTATGAAAGGAGAGATACAAAAAACAGAATTTCAAATACCAAATCCAAATATAATTTCTAATGTAACTGCTTTAGAACAAAATGATCCAGAAAAGATAAAAGAACTATTAATTTATCAAATTGAAAGTAGAGTTAAATGGAGAGAAAGTGTAGATTTTATGATTAAAAGTAATATAAAAAAATTTATTGAAATAGGCCCAGGAAAAGTTTTAACTGGATTAATGAAAAGAATAGATAGAAATGTAGAAAGCATTTCAATTAATAATGAAGATGATATAAAAAAAATAAAAATAAATGATTAATTTTAAAAATAAAAAAATATTGATTACAGGAGCTACGGGCGGCATAGGAAAAGCACTGGTAAAGAAATTTGTATCTTTAGAAGGAAATGTTCTTGCTACAGGAACTAATTCTGAAAAATTGGAAAATTTAAAAAAAGAATTTCCAAACATAAATGTTTTAAAATTTGATATTTCTGATCATTCTAAAATAGAAGAATTTTTAGAAAATGTTTCAACACAATTAACTGGACTTGATGTTTTAGTTAATAATGCAGGTATAAATAAAGATAATTTATCGCTAAGAATGAAAGATGACGAGTGGAAAAAAGTTATTGATGTAAATTTAGGTTCAACATTTTTATTATGCAAGTATGCTATTAAAAAAATGCTAAAAAAGAAATATGGCAGAATAGTTAATATCACTTCAGTTGTTGGCCATACTGGAAATTTAGGACAGGCAAATTACGCAGCATCGAAAGCTGGAATAATAGGAATGTCAAAAAGTTTAGCTATAGAATATGCAAAAAAAAATATAACAATAAATTGTGTTTCACCTGGATTCATACAATCAAAAATGACAGATAATATTGTTGAAAGCATTAAAGCTGTATTAACATCTAAAATTCCAATGTCTAAACTAGGAAGTGGTGAAGATGTGTCAAATAGTGTGGCTTTTTTATCTTCTGATGCTGCATCATATATTACAGGAGAAACAATACATGTTAATGGCGGAATGTATATGTCTTGACAAAAATTTTGATTAATCTATTAAATAAATTATTAAACTTATTTTAAAGAAGGAATTACATGTCAGATGTTTTAAGCAAAGTTAAAAAAATTGTAGCAGATCACCTAGGTATTGATGAAGCAAAAGTTTTAGAAGAATCTAGTTTTATAGATGATTTAGGAGCGGATAGCTTAGATACAGTAGAATTAGTTATGGCTTTTGAAGAAGAATTTGGTTCAGAAATTTCAGATAGTGAAGCTGAAAAAATACTAACAGTCGGTGATGCAGTTAAATTTATTGAGAGTAAAGCAAACTAAAAAATATTAATTTTTCATGACCAATTTCGGACAAGGGATGATGATAATTCTATCTTCACCATCTGGAGTTGGAAAAACAACAATTGCTAGATTATTATCAAAAAGAAATAAAAACTTCGAAATTTCAATTTCTCATACCACAAGAGTTCCAAGGATTAAAGAATCCAATGGTAAAGACTACTATTTTGTAAATAAGAAAAAATTTAAAACTCTTATTAAAAACAATTCTTTTTTTGAGTATGCTACTGTTTTTGGAAATTTATATGGCACAACCAAAAAGCCTGTAATAAAAAAACTAAACAAAGGCACTAATGTTTTATTTGATATTGACTGGCAGGGAACTAAACAAATAAAAAAACAAAAATTAAATTATAAAATAATTACGTTTTTTATATTACCACCAAGCAAAAAAGTACTTAAAGAAAGACTTTCAAACAGAGATATGAAAGATAAGCTAATAGTCAACGAAAGAATGTCCCAATTTAAATCTGATATTGTTCATTGGAAAGATTATGATTATGTAGTCATAAATAATAATTTAGAAAAATGCTACAAAGAAATTTATAGAATAATTATTTCTGAAACTAAAAAAAAAAAAATTGTATTAAATAATATAAAGATTAAAAAAAAAATTAAAGAATTAGTTAATTAACTCTTCATAAAAATTAGTTAAAGAATAATAATTTTCACAAGATAAATTTCCAGGTCTAAATTTTAAATCAAGATCTAATTTTTTTGCAATTTTTAAATTATTTTTAAATAACTTTTTATAAGCTTTATTTATCATTTTTCTTTTATTTAAAAAAAATATTCTCGTTACATGTTCTAGGTTTTTCGGATTTTTAAAATTAATATAATCTTTTTTAGGAGTAAAAGAAATTACACTACTTTCTACATTGGGTTTTGGAAAAAAACATTCTTTAGGAACATCAAAGTTTTTTCTAATATTTAATCTCCAGTTGCTTATTACAGATAGTCTTCCATATTCTTTTTGATTACTTTTCGCAATTATTCTTTCAGCTACTTCTTTTTGAAACATCAAAATGAGTTTTTTATAACTTTTGAAAGATAACTCATTAGTTATCCATTTTACTAAAATTTGGGTGGATATGTTATAAGGTAAATTGCCAAATATTATAATTTTTTTTTCACTTATTTTACTTTCATCAAAATTTAAAATATCAGTATTAAAAATTTTGGTAGTAGTATCTTTATATTGATTTTGTAATTGGCTGGATAATAAATTATCTTTTTCTACTAGAAATATTTTATTTGGTTTTCTTTCAAAAATTTCATGAGTTAAATTACCCGTTCCAGGCCCTACTTCTAAAACATGATCATTTTCTGTTAATTCACCAAGATTAACAATTTTTTTAATAACATTCTTATCTATTAAAAAATTTTGTCCTAAACTTTTTTTTGGTTTTTTTTTCACTTAATTTTTTTAAAAAAATCTATGCATTTAATTAAACTTATTGGGTTAGCTAACTTTTTTCCAACTATATCAGACCCAACACCGTGGTCGGGAGATACCCTTAAAAAAGGCAGACCTAAAGTTACGTTAATTGCATTTTGCTCAAAAAGAGCTTTCATAGGAGACAAAACTTGGTCATGATACATGCCTATAATTAAGTCAAATTTTTTTATATTTTTTTTTAAAAAAATTGTATCTGCAGACAAAGGACCAAATATTTTCATTTTTTTTTTTAATATTTTAATAGCTGGTATAATTATTTTTTTTTCAGCATTATCTTTTTTTGTTGAATAGCAATGTGGGTTTAATCCTGTAACACCTATAGTTATTTTTTTCTTAAAGTACCTTTTGAAAAAGTTATTTATTAAATTCACTTTATACAAAATTGTATTTTTATTTAAGGATTTTGCCACTTTAAATATTGGAATATGAGTAGTTAATGGTGAGACAGAAATAATTGGATTATAAATCAACATTACTTCTCTACCTTTTATTTTTAGATTAGACGATAGATATTCTGTAATTCCATTAAATTTTTCTTTTAACAAAGTTTCTTTAGCTATAGGGCCATTAACCAAACCAAATACTTTTTTATTTTTAATTAGGTTTAAAGCTATTTCAAAACTTCTAAATATGAATTTATTAGATTTACTAGTGATTTTTTGAAAGGGTTTATTTTGATCATATTTTACATCTATAACAGGTATAAAATTTCCGGAAATTTCTGAAAAAGAGAATGAACTATTAATTTTTTTAATTTGTATATTATATTTAAAAAATTTAATTTGTTTTTTTAATAATTTAATATTTCCAATGACTACAATTGGTAAAAGTTTATTTTTTTTTTTTTTCCATACTTTAAAAAGTATTTCAGAAAAAATACTATTAGGCTCACCCATGACAATTGCGATCGTTTTATTCATTTATAATTTTAATTATTGAGTGTTCTTTTAATTTATTAAAGTGATTTGATGAAAAGAAATTTAATTGTTTATTTTTTTCTCTGTCTAATATTTTTTTTAATTCAATATTTAAATTAATTTTATTTTCAGTTTCTTTTTTGTCATTTAGTTTAAAAAAAAATATCCCACTCATATCTTGTATGGGATCTGAAACTTCTCCTACTTTTAGCTTTTTAATTTCACTTAACATTTTATCATTAATTTCTTTTTCATTCATCCAATCTAACTTACCTTCATTTTCTGCGGAAGCAGATTTGCTATAATTTATTGCAGCATACTCAAAACTTTTTTCCTCTATATCCTTAACAACTATTTTAATTTTTTTATTTAATTTATCTATATTTTCTTCGTAAATGTAAATTTCAGAAATTAAATATTCTTCAATTTTTTCTTGCAATTCAAATGACTTAAGTTTTTTTTTTATTTTTTCTTTATCAATTTTAATTTGATTTGAATATATATTTAGTATTAAGTTATTCCAAAGTAAATCAATAGTTATTTTATTTTTTATTTTCTCCAAATTATAATTTTTACTCTTTAGAAACATTTCAAAGTCTGTCAAATTATTTATATTATTTTTTAAAAATAATTTTTTAAGATAAAAATCTACTCCATCTTCAGATATTGAAAAAGTATCATATTTTGAAATTTCTATCTCTTTTACATTTTGATTTATAAGAGAGTCCAAAGCAATCTTTTGTTGTTTTTCTTTTTTTAATTCATTTAATTTTTCTCCACTAACTATATTTAAATATATAATTTCCTGTCTTATATCTTCCGAGGTGATTATTTTTTCATCAATATATGCAATAACTTGATTTTCAATTTTTGCATTAGCTTGACCAAGAAAAGTTAGCAATATTTGAAAAAAAATAACTTTAAAAATTAATTTTGATTTAAAACTCATTTCAATGTTTGTATTGCAGGTGAGTTGATTTGACCAAAAGGTATGAAAGTAAAATTTATGAAAATTTCATCGTCTGGCTCAACATCTCTATCTTTGTAGAAAGTTCTATTAAATTCAAGCGCAGCTCTTAAGCAATCATTTTCATACTCAAAATTCCAATTTATAAACTCAGTAGCATCTGTATTAAAATCTTTTCTAGTTGTGAAATTAATTGTCTTAGTATCATCGAGCAAATAATTCAGTGCTAAGTTTGCATAATGATTGCTTCCTATAAAATTTCTTTCTTCAAAGTAACTAAAATCTGAAATTAGTTTGTTAACTTTAAAAGTAGCTCCAATTTCATTATAATTTAGAGTATTTAGATTATTATCAAGTGAAAAACTGTATTTAAAAGAACTGTCTTCACTAATACCTAAATCAAAGTAACCAACCACATCAGAGGATTTTTTGTTTAAAGAACTCGAAGTAGGCAAATCACTATTTGCATCTAAATTATAAACTTGTCCTAAAGATAATTCCAAGAAATTATAATCATTAAAAGAATTAAGTATTTTATAGTCAGAACCTATTGTTAGACTTGTTCCTTTCTCTAGAACATCTATTTCACTTACTTTGTTTAATGTATAGAGGTTTGAATTATTTAATCTTAAACCACTAGAATTTAAATCTCTCATATGCATGGGTGAGTATCTAAACATTAATTTTGGAGTTATTATTCTTGTTGAATTATCAAATCTTTTTTCTAAAGGTATTGAATTAGTCATAGATAAAGCACCAGCAAATTCAATATTTGTACTTTCATTTTTAAATGAAGCAGATTTATCAGCATCGTAATTTGAATTTTTTATATTTCCTTCAAATTTCGTAATTAGACCCATATCATTATAATAATCATTAGAGAGCCAATAGATATCATTAACAAATTTAGATTCATCAATATTGGTATTATACTTTCTATAAGAGCCTCGTGATTGAAATTTTAAAGTTCCTATGCTTGATGAGCTTAACATATCTTTTTGAAAATTGTACGTGGGCAACTCATACTCATATCTATTGTCAGTACTTGCTAAATTTTCATAAACATTCATGTCCAACTCAAAGCTACTATTTTCTTTTTTAAGATTTAAATTAATAGAGGAGTTTAATTGTGTGTAACTTTTAATTAATTCTTCATCAGATTTAATATTATGAACTCTTAAATAAGTATCATTATTTACTTTTTGCAACTTTAAATTTAATTCGCTTGTTTCAAAAGCATCGAAATCTAAGTTAATTTTTGATTTTGCAAAAAAATGATTTCTTGATCCACTTGATTTTTTTGATGATTTATTTTTATAACCTGAGTTATAACTTGCATCAATTATTAATTCAGAATTTTTTTTCACTTCTCTATATTCAGCTTGAAAAAGTGGGTTGTCATTCGTATAAAATTTAGGTTTAAATGTAAGGTCTTTATTTTCAGCTAAGTCAAAATAATAAGGAACATTAATTGCAGAACCATTTGAAGATACTGAGCTTGCTAAAGTAGGAGATAAAAAACCACTTTGTCTTTTTACAGTTGGATCAGGATGAAAGAATTTCGGAAAGTAAAGTACGGGTACATCAAATAAATTAAGCCAAGCATTAGAATATATAATTCTTTTTTTTTTTTTATTATGTATAATT
>MDTG01129610.1_pt1 | contig 17846 bp, 14 predicted proteins | sample 811421 | NCBI WGS metagenome assembly MDTG01 (sample SAMN05326645, study PRJNA326480) | marine metagenome | isolation source: seawater | place: Pacific Ocean: South East | collected 2011 | reverse complement strand
TTAATGTTTTTATATAATTAAATACCTCATCTTTTGGTAAATTTATACATTCTGGATGTTTAATAGGTAAAATATAACCCTTGTCTTCATCTAAATTAGAAATGTATATAGCAATTATTTTTGCAAGAGCAGGGTGTGTATTGTCATTACCATAGATATAGTCTATATAGCATGATTTTGCTATTTTATTTTGCAATATTTTAAATTGTGTATCTGTTTCTATAAGGTAAAACATACCTTAATATACGAAAAATAATTTAAAAAGCCAAATTATTCTTCAAGAGTACGATTAGGACAATTATTAGATGCTTCTTCTGAAGTTGGGTAAGTACCCTGTAAACATCCTGTAAGTCTATATCCTATTGTTTTTTGAATTGTAATTTGAGGTGCACCCCCTGCATTTGGAACTAATATACATTTAAAACAATCAATTTCGTTATAATTTTTAACAAATTCATCATAAGTATTTCCACCATATGAGGGGAGTTGTTCAAAATGATAAAGAGAATCATGAGATATATTGGAATGTGTTGCCCCCACCATAGGACCATGCTGGGGGTGAATATGATAATCACCTATATATTCAGCACCATTACTATAATACAATTCATTTCCTTCTGTGTATAAGTTTTCTTGAACATTTGATGTAGTAGTTAAAGCATGTTCATTTAATATAGGGAATAAAGTAAATAAATTAGGAAAGAATTTTTCTTTCATTTTTAATTGAGTAGAATTTCTAGAATGAATATTAGGGCCTGTAATAAACCATTTTATAACCCCAACTTCATATAAGTTATGATCATATTTATAATCTTTCTTTTTTATATGATTAAATGTTTCTTTATCTATTTCTCTATAACTATTTCCATTAATTCTTTTAGCAAAATATCTTAAAAAAGAACCCTTACTATATTCTTCAAATGAGGGTGATGGTTTAGAAGAAGGTACAAGAAGAGTATTTATTAATTGTTCTTTTATTTTAGGTTTTAATATTTTATATATTCTAGATGGATAACTATGTGTTGTTTTTTTTTGGGTAAGTTTAGGTATTGGTGAACTTTTAATTAATTGAGCCCCCATATCAAAAGAATTAGTTCCTGTATAGTATTTTTTGTTATATATTATATAGGGTCCTTTATAAGATTTATTTTTTTTATTTTTATATACAAACTCACCCCCGTTAGTATATTTTTTTGTATATTGTGATTTAGGTATAAAAGGCATCTTACATTAATTTATTAAGGGTCAACATTAAATGGATCAGTATTTGGGTTGTAATTGTTAGTGGGTGGTGGAGTAAGATTTATATCTGGAGAATCTGTAGTAAGTCCTGAAGGGTTACCTGTTCCTGATTCGTGATAATCTGCATCTCTATTAAATAATTCTTGTTCAGCTAATCTTCTATTATAAACTAGACTAGTGTCCCATCCATCAGCTATTTGGAAGGCACCTGATGGGTGGTCATCATTTATAAATAATTCTGTATACATCATAGAACGATTTCCTATACAACTTATAGCTGAACCATCAGAATCAGCTCCTGTACCTACATTATTACTATTACCACATTTAAAAGTACCCCCACCTGTATTATATATAAAAGAAACTAAAGCTGCATATTCATTTAAAGTAAATTTTCTATCATAATGCCTCATCCATCCTTTAATTCTACCTCCATATGCAGGAGCTTCAAGAGCATTTTCTAAACAAGCTTGAGCTTGCATTCTAGCTTCATTTTCAGTACCTTCTATAGATAAAGATCTGGTACCTAAAGGTCCACCATTAAAATCTCTACCTTGTTGTCCATCTTGTCTACCACCTATTACTGCATTTATATTTGGCCACATTAAAGACCCATCATCCTTTAGATCTGTTGCAAAATTTCCTGGACGGAACTCTAGAAGTTTTTGTTCTACAGATACTCCATCATTTACTATTTCACCAATGTCTTCACAGCCTGTTATATTACTAACATCTGATGTAAACCCAATACCTATTGTCCATCTATCTTCATAAAAAGTACCATTTTGTCGACGTAAACGGTTTTTATAAGCATATTTTCTAAATCCTTCATGGTCTGTGATAGCATCTATATGTTCTTGAGTAAGAGGAGGCATATCATCAGCTGTAAAGTGTATATCATTATCATGAGTAAGATCTTCTTCCTCATTTAAATCATCAGTTTGTTCATTAGTAGATTCAGCTATTTCAATAGATTGAGGACCTTCATTATTAGGATTTACATCTAACAAATAGAATTTTCCTTCTATAGATACTGTCCAATCTTGGGAAGAAGTTAATTTATGTGATTCTTTAACAATTATAAATCCTATATCATCTCTTCTATATGCTAAAGGTAATCTATTTTCAGCTATTCTAAACATTCTTAAAGGATGCATTCCTGCAATTCCATCTAACATTAAGTTAACAGATATAGGAATTACTTCGCTTTGTTCTTGGGTTGTTTTTTCTCTCCATTGTCCTGCTTTTTCATGTGTTAAAGGATATCTATTTAATATTTTTGTTCTTAATGACCTTAAGTCTTTAGCTGTGATTTTAGCTTCACTATGATTAATTAAAGCAATAGTACCGTCATCATGACCAGCAAAATCAAATCCCGTAACAAAATTACCTAAATTTAATTTATATAAGTAATAATTTAAACTTCTTGATTTTTTTTCATATAATTCAACATCATTTTTTAATGTATCTCTAGCTGCATCTGCTGCTTGTTGACGTCTATTTTCACTATTATCATGATCTGTAAATCTACTTATTATATTTCTATTAAAAGCTTTAAAACCTAAAGATTCTACATCATTTATATTATTAGGATCTAAAGCTGCTATAGCAATAGCAGAAGACATTCTATTTGAGATTTTTGATTCATAGAAAAAATCTCTAGTTACTGATCTTAACCCAAAAGGTTCAAAAGTATATATATGTTCCATAGGAGGAACTCCTGATACTCTATGGTCTATTATTCTACATATATTAGGTCTTTCATGTTCTGTGTTTAATCCAAAATTATAATAATTAGCCGTAGCATCATTTACTCCATCCCATATATTTTTAATATAATCAAGTAAATTAAAATCATCATTTAAGGTAGTATAATTATAACTTACTATACCCCGATCTACTTTAGTAAAATTAAGTCTCATACTTTCATATACTTCTATTATATAATCTAAATTAAAATATATAAAACCAACACTATGTCTATGGGTTTTATTAACGTCTGTGGGTTTTTCTTTATAAGAATGTAATCTTATATTAGTAACATCTTCTTGTACTGCCCTTTCAAATTCTTCATCTCTAAAATCATCATCATGGCTTAAAGCCCCATCAATAAACATATTATGGAATATAGGCATATGAGGCAATAAACACACTCTATGATCAAAACTAGCCCCTAATTGGGGGTGGTAATTACCTGTATAACTTCCTGCATAAGTTCTTTTAAGACTATATTCTTCAAGTTCTGTTTCTGTAGGAGCTCTACCATGTTCATGTTCAAATAACTCAGAATCTGTTACATCAGGGTCATTAGGGTTAGGTCTACCAGCTTGACTTGGAAATTCAATAGGATCCATACCATCTTTTTTCCAGTAATCATATTGTTCAATTTTAGGATCAGCTACTCCTATACTAGGGGCAGAATATCTTAAATAATATCTACTTCCTTCATATCCTGCATTTTCTCTTCCATCTTCAGGAGCTCTATTTGTCCATGTTTTTTGATTTTCTGTTAAATATGTAAGTTCAGTTATTGGGTTTTTTAATGTACCACCATTTCTTATGGTTTCTTTAAAACTTCCATCTTGTGAATATTTATATGTACTTAAATGATTTATTATCTGACATAATAAATCCCATCTAACATAAATATTTTTTCTATATCCTGTATCTCCATTTTCTTCACCTTGTTCGTCACCTGCATATTTAACTATTTGTTTTAAAATTGTATTACCTAACATAGATTCAAGACCTTCTCCAGCATCTAAATCAAATCCATAAGGGGTTATATTTTCATTAGGTAATGAACCCCATTCGGCATGTAATTCACTTGGTACTTGAACTTGTTTAGTTATAAATTTATATAATTCTATTATATCATCAAGACCCTTTTTATAATGATGGCTTTCTATAAGATCTTGTTCTGCGTATGAAGTTCCATATTCTTCTACTACATTTGCTATAGAAGCTTCTACATCTTCTTGATCTACTCTAACTCCTAATTCATCTACAGTCCAACCTATATCTGTATATCCTCCTTCCCCTATTGCGGTTCCACCTTCACTAGAAATTCCTTCTCCTTCATATACTACACCTGGATTATAACCTCCTTCAAAAGAATATGTTTGATTTATCCAATCTCCATCTTGATTTCTAACCATTTGTGCCTTATCAGGAATTGGATTATAATGGGTATTACTTTCACGTCTTGCCCATTGTGCTCTTCTTGCTTTAGGTATTTGATCTTCATGTTTAAATTCGATTATTTGTTGGTTAGTAGCATCTGGGGCATAACCTACAGGATTTATATCACCACAAGAATCTAAATTATTATAAGGAATTACATTTACTACAATATCATTAGAATGAAACCATTTTACTTTACCTTCATCATCATATGCTCTTTTATTATAAGAACATTCAATCCACCCTACATTTCTATAATTTATTAATCTAAGAAATAAACCCTTATGTTGAGCAGGACATCTATCTCCCATATATTCTGCTTCTGCTATAGCTTGTTGCATTTCTATAGATCTTCCTTCACTTATAAATTGAGAAATTATTTTTTCTTTTAATCCTTCTTCATATTCACCATATAATAAAGTAACAGGATTATCACCATCTAAATTTAAATTTTCCCTTTCATCTTCAGGTGTTTTTATATACATTGCATCTGAAGCTTTATTTAAGTTCTTTTTTATAGATCTTAAATAATATAAAAGACTGTCCATAGTTTCTAATTCAAAATCACCTCTTGAAGGTAATTTTCTTCCTGTTTTTTTAGTTATAGATCTACTTTGGAGAGATTCCATTATTTCACCTCCTGCCATTATTTGAGTAGTACAATCAAATCCACCATCTTTTCTGGCTTTATATTTAAAATTTTTACAAATTCCTACAAAACCATCATAATTAGCAAAAGAATCTTCTTTATATTTTTTAATTTTTTGATTTAATTCTTCTACTCCATCAGTACCAGGATGAAAAAAATCATCAGCTATAGAATAATTATTTTCTTGTCTTGCAAATCTATTATCAATATAGGGATTCCAGCCCCATTCTAAAGCTATATAATGGCCTGGTCTCATATAAAGAGTTTCTAAAATATCTAACTGTCTTCTATTATGACATACAAAATTTACTTGAGCTTCTCTAAGAGCTCCATGCTTTCCTTTTGTTCTAATTTCTGCATCTACAATACCAGGCATAGGAACAATACCATAATCATTATCAGCATTAGATCTTATAGTAGGATCACCATAAGAAGAACCCATCTCTCCTGGTTGAAATCCCATTTGATTTACAGTTGAACCAAGAGTTCCACCTTGTAACGTCCAAAATTTAGCTAATAAAGGATTACCCCCTCTAGACCCTCCTAAAGTGTAAGTACCGGCAGGAGAAGGACTATCACCAAACATATCTACTTCAGTTAAAGGATTATTAGGGGCTTGATTTCCATAATAAGTTCCAAAAGCATTTACTTGAGTTGATTCTAAAAAATGAGAATCTAATAAATCTTTATCTATTATATCTACCCCTGACATCATTCTAATAAAAGATTGTTTTTCAACAGTATAAGCATAAAATGCATTTGTTGCAAATGTATCATTTGTAACTTGTTCAGAGTCATATTTTAATCCATATCCTTCTTCTTCTGATGCTGCCACTATATCAGGAGGAACATTTGCTATTTGTCCATAGGCTTCATCTTCTACAAATCCAACTCCTCTTCCATCTAAATCAAAATTACCTTCAGAAGTTCCAACATCAGCCCATGTTCCTGCTCCTTGTCTTATTACTTCATCACTTTCAAGTTGATTATTATTATTAAGATCTTGAGAAAGTTGCCAATTGTAACTCCCATATTTTACATTTTGAGCATGTGAAATTAAAGCTTTTCTAACTCTTAATTGATCTTTAACGTATTTTTTAAAAGGTTCAAAAGTCCCCCCAATAGTTCCTGGAAGTTGAGAACCATTAGCAGAATTAGGGTTAGTAGGACTATTAGATGGATCGTAAGAATTAGGCATATTTTAATAATTTAACCTTTCAAAATTTTTTAAAATATTATTTACATTAGCAGGAATTCTAATTTGAAGTCCTGATTTTAAATGGTAGCTTCCTTTTTCTATAATATCTCTATTAGCATTTGCTATTACCCACCATAATCTTGAATCTTTATAATAATTTTGAGCTAATAAGTCAAGTCTATCACCTACTGTTGTTATAATATGCATATCATTTATATGAGAAGTAATTTCAGGATATGTAACACTACTAAAAATTCTTTTTTTAGTTTTTTTATCTTTTTTTCTTTTTAGGTATCTAGTTCTATCTAACATAATTTATCTTTAATATTAAGTATTTTTATTTTAGGTAAAGATACCTCCTCCTGCTCCACTTGCTCCTGCAGTAAGAGGTGGTAAACCATTTAATCTTCTCATTTCTTCTTCATTTATAGAAACAGTACCAACATTTGTATCAACTGGAGGAATTGATTTTAACCAGTTAGGTGCGTTAGTTCCTTCACCATTACGACCATCTATTGATATGAATGGGGCTTCCATACTGTTATTTGGAGTAAATGTATGGATTGGTTGATAACTTATAGATACATCTAAAATTTGAGGTAAAATTAACATTTCTTTATCCATTTCATTATCTAATTTTATTTCAAAAGGATAACTTTTATCCCATTTTATACCTATAGAAGTTAATACACCAGGTAATCTATAAAAATAATCTCCTATAGTTAATTTCATATAAGGTGTTCTCATTCTACCTGTAGTAGAGTAATTAGGAGCAGACTGAGCGGCTAAATAATTTAATTTTTTATATAGGGGTTTCATTTCATGTCTACTTTGAGCTGCTATTTTAAAATTAAAATTTATTTTTCTATTAAAATTATTGTAAGTATAAAATTCTTCACCTCTACCACTATATGTTACTGTATTATGTTTTGTTGAAAACATATCACTAAAATCACTAATAAAAGCTCTAAATACTATGTAATTAGAAGATAAAGGATTATCTAAATCTATAACTTCAAATCTAAAAGGAACAAAATCTTTATCATAATTTTTAAACTCCTCTGGTATAGCTCCATTATCACCTGCACTAAATATATCTAATGCATTTATTTTATCTACACCTGGACTATTAGCAAGAGATACATTATATTTTCCTGTTTTTCTAGCTCCTCTAGCATCTGTATCTGGGTCACCATCAAAAAAGTTTTTTATACTTTCCATTACACCTTGTGTTCCCGTTTTTGAAGGATCTCCTAAACCATAATTGATTTCTCTTGCCTTATCTCCTATCATACTAACATAATCACCACCCACAGCATTGGTTACAAAATCACCTATAGGATTATCACCAATAAGATCTCCTAATGCATCTCCTACTTTAGCATTAATATTAGCTCCTGCAGGTTCAGGGATAGCACCATGTCTTTTAAAATTGGCTACTGTACCCATTGCCATTATTTGAGCTAATAAACTAGCTCCATTATTCCATGTTCTTGTATTTTCTTGTGGGTTTAATAATTGTAGTGCTGCTTGTCTTAGACGAAATTCACTTCCTTGTGTAGAATTGTATAAAAATTGATTAATTCTTTTGGCATCAATTTCTCTTCTATTCATATTAGTAGCAAATCCCCCTCTAAGAGAAAAATCTACTAAATCACTTCCTCTATGGCTTAATCCTTTTGTAGAACCAAATAAACCTTCTACTAAACCTGCAATTAGTCCTTGATCTTCTGGATTTTTGTAGCTATTGAAAGTAGGTTCATGACCATTTTCTCCTTTATCCTCTCCATACCATGTTACTCTATCAAGTAAATGAAATGAAGATGGTTTTTTTTCACCTGCTTTATTCCCCCATGTTAGTTTTTTAGAACCAAACTTAGAAAAATTAGATATATTAGGATATAAATCTGGATTTACACTATCTGGATCTGTTAAAAAAATAAATTGTGACATATTTTATATTTTTATTAGTTAGCCCATCTATCAGGGTTATGAGTTAAATGATCACTTGTTGCTCCTGCACCCCACCCATCATATGATATTACTCTATTTTGATTAATTGCTTCAACAATACGATCTGTATCCATGCTATTGCCATCTAATCTAGTTCCTCCTGCCATTACAAGAGAATCTCTAGGGTGGGTTCTAATTGTAAAGTCTTCCATTTCTCTAGGAATTGCAGATTGAACTCCTATAGCACTACCAGCTTGGCTTTCTGCAAACCATTTTTCTGCTTTTTTAAATCTACCTTGATCAGTCATTCCTAAATCACCAAATGGTGTTCCCTTTTCCATCCCTGTTAAGGCTCGTAATAACCATGGTGGTTCCCAATTTTCTATACCATCAAATATATCTATTATTATATATTTGAGTTTTTCCATAGTTTTAGCAAATTTTTCTTGTAAGGTTTGTTGAATAGTCATATTTTTAACCTTTTCATATTCTTCCCTATTAGTTTGTTTATTTATGTCTTGTAATAATGTACTTTTTAATATCATGTCTTCAAGAGCATTTACTTCAAAACCAAGAAAATTAGCTAAAGCTTCTCTTTCAAAAGTATTCATTTTTGTAAATTCTGAATAAGTACCCATTTGTTTTACTAATTCTTCTTGTATTACATTCATATCACCCGTCATTCTAGCTGCTCTTAATCTTTCTGCATTTATACTTTTATTTAAAAATAATTCTGCTTCAAGTTCTTTTTCAATACTACTTTCAAAATCTAATACTTGTTTGGTACTATTCCATATTTGATTCATACTTTTTCCTAAAGCTAATGAAGTTTGAACAGCTTTTCCTAATTCTTCAGGATAATCAGCATATACAGCTCTTAATTCTCCTGATACTTCAGAAGCTGCTTGTAAAACAGTTCGTAAATCAGCTGTTTTACCAAACATTTTATTCATTTCAAGAGCTCCCTTTCCTACTCCATCTACTATATTCCAAATATTTTTACCTCCTACTGCTGCTCTTATTCCGAATTCAGTTGCAACTTTATTAGATAATTGAAACCTATTTCTTAAAGTAGCCATACCATCTAATATACCTGCTTGTCCCTGGAACATGTATATAGATTGACCTAAAGCTTTATTAAAATCTGCATGAGATAGCATTATTTCATGGTATGTGTTAACCCAGTTTTCAGATTGACGTGCTATAGCTTGAAAAGCATTTCTGAGTTTTCTGGCTTCTGCTCTAGATCTTCCTAAAGATCGAGACATTACAACTACTTCTGTATTAACTTTTAACCATAGTTTTACAAGGTCATACATGTAAGAAAGAATAATAACAAGCCATCCTACAGGACCTGATAATGCTCCCCCTAACCTTAACCCCATTTTTAACATTTTAGGGAACAATCTCATTATTTTTGCAAATCCTTTTGCTTTTGCTTTTGAAGCTAAAGCTGCTTTTCTCATACCAGTTGCTACTCCTTTGGAAGCAGCGGCAGCATTACGAAATCCTGCCTTATTAAAAGCTTTTGACATAGTATCCGCCATTTTAGTGTATTGGGATTCTCCTTTTTTGGCAAATTTAGCAACATTTTGAAATGTTTTTTCTGTTTTATTACCAATATCTTGTAATCCTCTTACTTGATCTACAAAGCTTTTTCTTTGTTCAGCATTTTTGCCTTTCATGTTTTTAACGGCATTAGCTTCAAGTGCTTGGGATTTTTGTTGTATTTGTTGGTTTAATTTTTGAAATTGGGTAAGTTTTTTCTGAGCTTCAGCACTACCTACTATTCCTGCTTTAACATTTTTTAAATGATCACCACTTTTATCTAAAAGTTTTGCAAATTGTCTTATGTCAGAATTTAAGGATTGAAAGAGTTGTCCTTTACCAAAAGATGAAAGACTATCTACTAAACCTTTAGCGGAAAGGGATGCATCTGATATATTCTGGGAAAATTCCTGGGAATTTTTATTTAGTTTATCTGATTCTTCGGCCATAGCTACTATGTTGTTTTGTTATAAATATAGAAAAAAGAAAGGTATCTGTGATACCTTTTACTTTTTGAAATTATAAGTGGATGAAGGTTTAATATTAGGACCCATTACTTCATTAGATTTATTTTTATGTCTATTTGATATTTTTTCTTGTTCTTCGTTTCTTTCTTTATTATATTTGTTAATAGATAAAATATGAAATTTTCTCATCCAAATTGGCATATTATACACCTCTGAGTGTTTGAAACCACCGCCGCCATGGAACACTAGATCGTGGATCTGTTGGTGTACAATATTTTTATACTCCGGCGTCAGGCCAAAAAAAGTTAATGCCGATAGGCATAAACACGTTCTCCTCGACGTACCCATCTTTAAATTCAACATTAACATTCATATCAATACCGGGTTGTATATCACTGATGTATTTTCTTAAAGCTCTAGCATCTCGTGCTAATAAATTATTATCTATATAATTTCGAATATTTTTTTGATCATAATCACCATTTACAGATAAAATAGTATGTTTCATTCTAATTACTCCTTCAGGGGCTATTTGATTAATTTTTTGCATCCCTTCAATTTCTTTATTTATTTTATCTTCATCTTTATTTGTAAGTAACTTAAAAGTAATTAAGATTTTTGAATGTGGTAAAGTAAATTCAAATTCATTTTTTCTATCTGTTACTAATGATTTGTCTAAATGTTTATCTTTTACATTATTTAAATCTATTATACCTTCAGATTCTAAATTAGTTTCTGGGTGTAATCTTTTAATTTCATATTCATTTCCATATCCTAATACACGTGCTGCTACCATAATAGCATTTTTATCACCTACTAATAATTCATCATATTCAAAATCTTTAGTTAGTATTAATGATTTAAGTAACTTATCAATTACATTTCCTTTTTGTATAAAATTAGGATTAGTAAGAATATCCTCTTCACGAGCTGTCATATATTTCATTTCAATAACTCCTTTACTTAAAGGAGAACTTTCAGAATATAATAAACCTTTTGAAGGTAATGTAACTTCTTCAGCGGGAAATTGTGGTTGGTTTTCTGCCATAACGTTATTTTTTTTAATTATAAAACTAGTTCAGATATACATATATAAAGAATAAAAAAAAGCGCTAAAATAAGCGCTTTATTTTTACTTTATTAAAAATTTATTAGCAAAATCCTCCTTGTTGTGTACAAGCGATACTATTAACATAAGGACCACCAAATTGTCCTAAAGTTGGATTAGTAGGTTGTCCTGAAAAGAAAGAATCCACATCAGTATTAAGATCTTGAAAAGTATCTTCTAATATAGGTGAATGTAGATAAGTCATTCCTAATCCATTACCACTTTTTATGTTTTTAGTCATTAATTCTACCATATGATCAAAACCAGCATGTGCGGGACCATTTTCTGGTGAAAATGGTGAACTAGGTGAAGCTCCATTATCAATAAAATAATCACCATTTGAAGGTGATTCACCTGCATCCGCGTATCCTAAAGTATCCCATCCAAATCCTACAGCGTTTCCTAATGTATTTCGGTGGTGTCTATCATACATTGATTTCATTCCTAATAATCCCTGTGTTTCTGCTGCTATTTTGTTTGCCATAATTTTAGTAATTTAAAATTGCGTAATCCATTGCTATTGTTATTCCTATATTTGCTGGTGTATCTGAAGTCCAATCCATATCACCAAAACTAGCTTGTTGACAATAAGCTCCTTTTAAAATCCATTCTTCAACTACATCACCTACAGGACCTAAAGTTTGAATATGAATATTTTTCTTATAAAAATCAGAATAACCATCTCTACCCGTTACTGATTCATGTGATAATCTTATCCATTCCATTACTGCTTGTGCACCTGACGGTGTTACAGGGTCATATAAATCACATGTGATATTATCCCAATTTGCTTTACCTTTTAATTTTCTTTTTACATTAATATGATCAAGAACTACTTCATTAAAAGTAACACTTGGTCTACTTATTTTTTTAATAAGATATGAAGGTACACCATCAATCTCCATTAAAAATCTGTTCTGCAATTTAGGTTCAAATGCAGTAAACATCATTTGGGAAGTATTTAATATTGCCATCTTTTATTTTTTATTTATTTATTTTATTATCCATTATAAATATAACAAACCCCTTTTTTTATGCAGGGAATGTTGCTCCTGTTGGTAAGACATTAAAGTCTAATATTATAAATTCAGCTGTTTTAGTTGGTTGTAAATAAACAGCACCAACTAATTGATTTCTATCTACTACTTCAGGAGTATTGTTTGATTCATCCATTACAACTCTAAAGGCAAATAATCCTTGATTTTGTTGTATATTTTCTAAATATGGGCTAACAATATTTAGGAATCTAGTTCTTGTTTGTAAAGTATTTTGTTCAAATACTAAATATTTAGAAGAACTTGCTATAAATTTCTTAAGATTAATTAATAATCTTCTTACATTAATTCTATCTAATGCTGTTGATCTTTCTTGTAGAGTTTTCTGACCCCAAATACAAACTCCTGTTTGAGGGAATGTTGCTATTGGGTTAATTTTAGCATCATATAATGAATCTCTTTCAGCTTGATTTAATCTAATTCTAGCTTCTAATACATTACCTAAAATACCCCTATTTAAACCTGCTGGTGCAAACCATTCAGCTCCTATTCTATCTGAAGCAGCTATTGCTCCTGGAACAATTACTGATGGTGGTACTAGTATAGGTTTACCTATAGAATCATCTAATACTTTAACCCATGGGTAATATACTGCAGCGAAGTTTGTATCTAAACCTGCTGCTGTATTTACAGCTTGATTTACTGTAGCATCTTGGTTAGCTAAATCCATTACATAAAATACATCACCTCTTGATTCACACATATCAATTGCGTTACTGGTAACTGATGAATGGAATTCTTTAATAACACCTGGTAAAACTAACATATTAATGTCATATTCATCTTGATTTGCTACTATATCTAATGCTTTTTTATAAGCTACAGATCCTGAAGCTGATGCATTACTTAAATCGAACCCAAATAAATTGCTACCTTCTATTTGAAGTCCTGTTTTTATTATTGTGCTTGGATTTATTCCATCATCACCTCCTTGGAAAGGTACTGTAAATTTAAGTTGGCCTGATGTTGGTCCATCAACTCCTGTTACATCAATTGCGGCTGTTAAAGCTCCTGTCCATAAACTTGAACTTGGGTGACCTGAATAATCTTCAACACTAAAAGGACCTGAATCATTTGCATCAGTACCATCTGGTAGTGGTTTTAAGAAATTTAAATTATCTGCTTCTTTATCAGCAAACTTAAATCCTAAATATCCTTTAGAACTATAACTAATAGGAGACGTCATAGAATTTTCAGTTGTTTGGAATCCTTCATACGATGCTGAAGGTATAACAAAACTAACAGTACTAAAAGAACTTGGATTAATCGGGTTAGACACCGCCGCAAAACCTCTAGGAGATTGTGATGGTGATAATGATTTTCCTGCTACTGCTTCTGTTACTTGGACTCTAACGTGTTTTGAATTATTAGGATAATTACCTAACATTTCTACTTTACCTAAACCATCATTATATTGTGGGTATCTATCTCCAATTACTCTTGCAATATATCGTGGAGAATCTGGATCTAAGTTACAATTATTAAATTGTTCTATAATTACTGGATTTTTATCTTTATCATCTGCTTTTCTTAGAATTACTGAAAATTGTGCGTATTGTGCAACACCATCAATATCTCCTGCTTGTTTAAAATTAGCAATTGAGATTTTAAAATCTGTATTGCATTGTTTTCCATGATCTAAAGTACATATTCTAAATAAATCTTTTCTTCCTAATGCTATTTGACCTTGAATATAAGGTGTTGAAGCAAAATTATATTTTTCAGTACCTAATCCTGCAGTGAAATTTATATCTGCAGATTGTGTAACTACTTCTAATACTGAACCTGATCCCATTGCAGAACCATAAGGATAAACCCCTGTAGTTGCTAATTGTGAACCAACACCATACCCAGGGAAGTCAGATCCTGTAGCATATATTTGTGTTGTTAAAGTTTTAAAATTTAAATATGTGTATCCTGGAACTCCTGTATAGGCAGTTGAAGAAACTTTACTATTATCAGGGTTATATCCTATTCTATCAAATACATAATTAGCACTACTAGGATCTAATGTAGAACCACTATAAATATCTTCGTTTAAGACAGATCCTTTATTATTACTACCACTTAAATGTAAATTAAATTGGTGTTTTAGATGTATTGTTTGACCTTCATAAACAGTTGCTAATGATTGTTGTAAACCACCACCACCAACTTCAGAATCTTTAGAAGGTAAAAGTAAACCTAATAATACACCACCTGTTCCTGATGCTCCAGTTCCTCCTTCTAATGTTTCCACTAATTTAAAGGTTTGATTTCCTGAACCTGTACTTACTGTTACACTGTTTGCTAATGTTCCTCCTAATGGAGTAGCTGTTCCTTGAATAGAAGCTGTAAGTTGTATTCCTGTATCTCCTGCACTTGCACTGTGTGCGAAAATGTTCATAGCACTACCACTATTAGCAAAATTAATGGCAGCTACAAGGTTAGTTGCAGAAGCACCAACATCTGAGGCTGAAGCAAAATACCAAGGACCATTTGCTACAGAACCACTATTTGGTAAACCATCAGTGTTATCACCTGCTATAAATCGGTATATTACACCATTTGATGTTATTTGAACTTCTTCTTCTTCTTTAAATTGTCCATGTTGTATCATGGTAAAAGATCCTGTTGCGGGTGAAGCGGATGAAGCATTTGCATTTCCTGCTACAAAAGCTAAACCTGAAGTTTTTCCATCAGCACCTCCAGCTGTATATGAGTATCCTGCTCCTGCTAACACTCTTACTACGGTTACTGATCCTGCATTTTTTAAGTATTCTCTTACTGTTTGAGGAACATAAGTATCTGAACTTAAGGGTCCAAATCTTTGTTCATATTCTGCGAAGCTTCTAACTACTGAAGGAACAAAAGCAGGACCTTTTACTGTTGGTCCTATAACTGCTGCTCCGATTGATGCTACTCCTGCAGGTAAAAACGATAAATCGTTTTCTCTAGTAAATACACCTGGTGATATTATTTGTTCTGCCATCTTCTATATAAATTTATATTATTGTTTTTTTGTTTGGTTATGGTCATATATAAATATAAAAAGAAAATATAAACCATGCCAATAATTAATCAATTTCTATGATTAACCATTAATAAATATAATAAAAATTTTGAAGAACTAGCTTACAGGGGTAAAAGTGCCAGACTCTAAATCAATCGTACCATTTCCATATTTTTTTGATAAGCTTTCTGCTATTGCTTTTTCTTGATTTTCTAATTGAGCTAATTCAGAATTTAGTGTTTTTTCTTCTTGATTTAATTTTACTTGCTTAATTTTTAATCTACCAAACTGAAAAGTAAGTTGATTTATTTTATCTCTTAAAGAATAAAGTTTATCTAATTCCTCTTTTGAAAAAGATGTTGAAGATTTTTTTACGTCAATAGGTGAAGGGATTTTTCTATTTTTTATAGCCATAACTTATTGTTTTTATATACATATATAAGGGTTAAAAAGACCCACCATCTACATTACCAATAATACCCCTAGTATTACCTTCTTTGTCTTTAATTTTTAATCCACTTCCACTTTCAAACTGAATTTTTCCTACTTCTACACCATCTTTATACATTTTTATAGAATCATCTTTTACATGAAGAGTGTGCCATATTTTTTCAGCACTCCCTAAATCAAAACCTTCATTAGTAGTAGGTAATAAAGCACCACTTATATGTAAATTTCCTTTTATAATATTATCTGGTGTAATTTCTGTTTCAACAGTATTTAAATTATCTCCTTGTACTTTATATATATCTCTTTTATTAGTTTTATAAAATAAAGTTCCTTCACTAGCATTAATTACAATATCAGTTGTTTTAAAATCAGTTGATTTGGGATCTCTATATTTAATTTTTACAGCCATATTATATTTTTATTAATCCTGAATTTAACTTTACTAACCCTGAATTTAATTTAATTAAACCTGCTGTAGGAGTATAAATAACTCTTACAAAAAAATGATCAATTAACCCTGTTGAAGCTGCCCCATAAGCACCATCAAATGTTTGTGTTATATAACTTAATTTTATTCTTAAAGTATTTACTGCGTTTTCAGTCCATGCAGTTGAACCATCTGATGTTGTTCGTACTGTTTCAGTTTGAGCATTATCTATATGGTTAAAGAATACCCCATTTTCTTGATTTAATTGTGTGTTTGAGCTATTTAACATTTCTATTTGTATTACAGCTGTAGCTGCTTGAACTCCTGCTTGACTTTCATGTCTTATTTGGACACTATCTATAGATAGAGGAAAGTATGATAAGTTTGTTAAACCAAAAATAATATAATTATCACCAGGTGTACCCCCATGAGGAATAAGAAATGAAGCTTTACTATCATCAGAAGCTGTAGTTCTATCCCAATTACTTACACCATTTACTGCGTGTGTTTCATTGTATACTAAATCTTCTGTTATCTGTGCCATATTATGTTATTGTTACTAAACCACTACTTAAAGTTACTACTCCCGCAGATAAAGTTATAGGAGTAGCTGCGGCGGCAATTGTATATCCTAATTCAGGATCACTACTTGTTCCTGATTGTTCTGTATAGTACATCCCATTTTCTTCTGTTGCCCCAGAACCATCAGTATCAGAGTAATCATAAGTATGGTTAATAAGAGCAATAGATATGTAATCATTATTTTGCATATCTAATCTTGCTTGTGCATTTAATTCTATTTCATTTTGAGATGTACTTGTTAACCATGTAGATACTTCACTTGAATAAGGTGTACTAAAATCTAAACTATCAAAATTAGAAGTAGCTAATGTAGATTTTCCATTCCAAGTTGATTTTACTGCTATAACATCACCTGAATTCTTAGTAAGACCTCTTATATACAAATTAGCAGCAGTAACAGTAGTAGATATACCATTTGTAGGAAAAACTATAAAAGTTCTAGTTATATTATAAACACCTTTTGCATGCATATACATTACTGCCCTAACATTTTGTGATAATGTAGAATTAGCAGTTGTTCCTGTACTTGCGTTTCTTACACTAGCATGTGATGTATTATCATGACCAATAAAACCATCTGCATCAGCTGCTAAACAAGTATAAGGTGAAGTACATTCTGTTGCTGATGGCATAATTTTTTATTTTTAACTTATTGCTACGGTACCTCCATATATTTCATCGGCTCCGTTTGTTGTTACATAGATTATTAAATAATGATTATTACTATTCCAAGTAATACCTGCTTTACTAAAAGTTGTTGATGGATTACATAATGTTCCAACTGCAACACTAGATGCTGCAGGAGTGACATTAGTAGCTGTATTATTATTTGCTAAAGTACCTACATATACTTGATATGTGTTAGTTGTGTCTGAACCAAAAACTACTACATTTCCTGGGGTTAATCCTTTAGGTATTGTTACTTCACAAGTAAATACAGCTGCAGCTGAAGCTATAACTGATGAATTTCCAGTTCTTGGTTGAAGAGTAGC
>MDTG01010779.1_pt1 | contig 17846 bp, 19 predicted proteins | sample 811421 | NCBI WGS metagenome assembly MDTG01 (sample SAMN05326645, study PRJNA326480) | marine metagenome | isolation source: seawater | place: Pacific Ocean: South East | collected 2011 | reverse complement strand
TTATTATTATTCATCTTTCATCCAGGGTGGGTTTCCCATTTCCCATAATTTATTCATATTTAAATACTCTCTATATGTATCCATTGGCTCAAAGTATCCGTTGTGTGTATAAGCGCTAAGCTCAGAGTCAATAGATAAATTATGTAAAGGCTCTGATTCTAAAATTGAATCATTATCTAAGTACTCTAAAAATTTCTTATTAAATATCATAAATCCAATATTTATAAAACCACTTAAAATTGGCTTCTCGATAAATTTATTAACTTTTCTATTTTCATCAAATTCGACTAATCCAAATCTTGATACTGGATTTGTAACTGTCAGTGTACCGATTGTTTTTTGTGATTTATGAAAATTTATTAGTTTAGCAATATTAACATTTGCTAAGCCATCGCCATAGGTAATCATAAAATTTTCATCAAGTAATTCTTTAAGTTTTAGTAGTCTTCCACCAGTATTTGTTTCAAGCCCAGTGTCTACAACTTTTACATTTTTTTTTGTCTCATAATGATTGCGGATTATTTCACCTAAGTAGCCACTACAAATTAAATATTCAAAATTATCATATTTTTCATAAATGCTTATTAAGTGATCTAAAACCGGAATTCCCCCAACGGGAACCATGGGTTTTGGAAGGTCTTCTGTCATTTCTCGCATTCTGGTACCCTTACCACCTGCAAGTATAACTACTTGTTTAATTGAATCCATAAAAGTATTGTATAATTAAAAAATATTTTTATTTAAGTATGAGCAATAAAAAAATTATAATCAGTGGAAATACAGGTTTTGTAGGCAAGAGCCTTGTGCCGACTCTTGGCGAAGAAAAATTATTATTTTGTAATAGATATTCATTTGAAGAAAAAAATAAACCTTTACTCTTTAATATAAAAAATGAACCAGTTTTAATTTCTGAAATTTCAAATAATGAGATCACTTTATTGCATCTTGCTACTCATTACTCAGTAAATCAAAATGATCGTAAACAAATTTATTCTGCAAATATTTCATTTGGAGAAAAAATGTTAAATTCACTCAATCAAATAAAAATTAAGAAAATAATTTATACAAACACAATGTTTAATTTTTATGAAAATGAGCAGCTAAAAAATTGTTATTACTCAGAGACAAAAAAACAATTTTCTAAATTTATTCAATCTTTTTCTAATGAAAAAAGTATAAATTATGAAGAAATCTATTTAGATAATACATTTGGTAAAGGAGATAAAAGAAAAAAAATAATTTCTGAGATTGCTAAATGTGTTTCAAGTAATAAAGAAAATCCTATCAAAAACCCAGATAATCTAATAAATATTTTATACATAGGAGACATAATTAATAGACTTAAATATGCAATTGATAATTCTACAAGTGTAGGGACATCCGCTTTTGTTGGAAAAGAATCATATGTTTTGTCATCCATATATGATTTTCTATTTGCTTACAACAAAACAAATAACAAAGAGGTAGATTTACTAGTAAAAGCAAGGAACTATTACACCAATGATATGCCAGAAATTGATTATAAAAATGTAAAACTTCATGATATTCCATCACAACTAACTAGGCTTATTTGATGGAAACTAAAATATTTTCGCCTGAATTTAATGAAGTAATAATCTCTGAAGGTATTAACTTCAACGATGAAAGAGGGCAATTCAAAAAAACTATTTATGGAAAAAAGGTTGTACAAATGATGGGTAATATCAGTGAGTTACTATGTGTTAAATCAAATAAAAACGTTATTCGTGGACTGCATTTTCAAAATCCTCCAGCAGAAATTTCAAAATTTATAACATGTATAGATGGGAAAATTTTAGACGTTTTTTTAGACATAAGAAAAAATTCCAACACATATGGAAATTTTGGGAGTGTTGTTTTGGAAGGTACCGATAACGTTGGGCTCTTTGTTCCTAAAGGGTTTGCTCATGGATATTCAGTTTTGTCAGATTATGCTACAGTTGTTTACTTACAATCTGGTGATTATTCATCGGAGCACGATGATTCAATAAATCCACTGAGTATAGATATAGATTGGAGAGTAGAAGAACCTATATTGTCAGAAAAAGATCAGTCATCTGTTAAATTTAAAGAATATAAATCTAATTTTTAATCTAAAAATGTATCTCTAATATCAAGCAAATGCTGATGTGAAACATCCTCTTCGATTACAAATGTACGTTCATTAACTGATTCCAATTCATCATGCGAATATAAAAATAAATAGCAAATGTTTTTAAATAAAAAATCTTGTTTTTTAAAATTTTCAAATTGGTTTTTATCTTTAAATAAAATTACTATTTTTTGGTCCCTTAACTTAATAAGTTGTTTATTGCTTAGTAGCTCAGGTTCTAATAAAAAACATACTGCTGCTCTTTCTACAGAGTCTGTGTAAATCGAAGGGGAAGATAGGTAAAGCTTCGTCCTTAATTCAAAAGAAGGACTATCGTCTATTATCTCTTGAAGGTAAACCCTGTCAAAAACTTGATTTATTTTTATATCAAAAAATTTATGGTTTAATACATATTTTCCATATTTATGTTTTTGAACCAGAACTTGTAATAAAGATTGGTCTTGTCTGTGGTTTAATCTACTACTTCCTGTTGGTGAAATACATCTTTCATCAAGTGAATAGTTCATCCACTCTTTGAAAAGGGTTTTATTTTTTTCTTTTTTTGTATTAATTCCAATTACACCGCTCATTACACATGAGTAATTTTTTAAATGCTCTGCATTCATTAAATTTAAAGTGTCAGGATGAGTCCATTGATAAATATTTCCAGTTGCTTTTACAAAAAAACAACCATTAATGATTGTCAGTAATTTGATTAGCTTAATTTTTTTATTAATTAAACAAGCTGTATCTAGCCAAATTATATTTTCACCATATTCTTGAATTACCTCATAAACAATTGGTGCTTTCCATGAATAATTTCCCAATTTATTATCTGGTAATTCCTTGGCTGACATGAACTGCGGATAGTCGTTAAAAATAAATTTACGATATTCGACATTTGGCTTTTCTCTAATTTGCATGTTTTGATTTTCTCTAAGCCCGATATCATAAACCACAATTTTCGACTTTCCATCATATTTATTTAAATTATTAATCAACCTCAGACATGGTTCAAAATAATCAAAATCTACAGCCGTTATGTAAACAAATTTTGAATTTTTAAGATTTACAAAAAAGCTTTTTATATATGTTGTTACTACGATAAATAAAGTTTTTATATTCAAAATAAAATATTTAAACTTTGAATTAATCCTAACTAAAAAATTATTTGTATTTTTCATATTGTTTTTGTTCTGAGATTTCAGAACCAAAATGAATATTTATTTTATTTTTAACTTCAAACCTTTCATCATTTGTAAAATAAACACTTCGAGCTAATTGAGTAAAATTTTCACCAAAATCTTTATTTATTTCCAGTATTCTTATAGAGTCTTCAATATCCCACAGTTTGGAATTTATTTTTTTTAACTCACTTTTAAATCCGTCCAGTACCTCAATGTCTTTATCAACAGAATTGTAAATTTTTTTTAAATGCCCGTGTTCTAGATTAACTTCTTTGAGTTTTTCTTCATCAGTAAATTTTTCAATTTTAATTTCTAAAATAGTTAGTTTGTCTACTAACTCCCCTAGTGAAATTGGTATATTTAATTTAATTTTATTTCCCCTTATATTTCAAATGGAAACTTTTGATTTAAGAAACCATGTATAAATAAATTTATTAGTTATAAAATTAGCATATCATGAAATATTTTTTTATTAAATGTCAAATCTTGTAAATAGTAAGTTAGCAGTATGTGTTGCAGCAAATCCAAAGTATATTTATAAATATCTTGATTCCTTTATAAAAAACTTAAGAACAGAAGGAAATTATGATGGCCCGTTAGTTGTTATAACTAATTTATTTGCATCAAAGTTTTTATTTAAAATAATATTTCAAAATAATGATAAAAATATAACATTTTTAAAATTTAAAAAAACTAAATTCAATAAATTAACCGAAAGTAAATTAGAAGATTTAGAAACTGGTAGTCAACCTAATAGGCACATAACTAAAAGATTCCAATGGGAGAAATTAAATCTATTTGATCCTAAATTAAAAAGTTGGGATTATATATTTTATCTAGATATTAATATGACAATTCATTTTGATATAAACCCAATTTTCTCAGAACTTCCTGTTAAAAAGCTTTTTGCAAAAGCAGATAGATATCCAAATTATGATAAGTCATTAGCTTCTCAATTTGATCAAACTAAGGCCGACTTTAAGATACTAAACAAAGAATTTGATTTATCATCAAAAAAATATTTTCAAACAGGTGTTTTATATTTTGATACTAACTTGATAGAAGAAAAGACTAAATATAATTTAATCAAGTTATCAGAGCGATTTCCTATAACCTTAAGTAACGAGCAGGCAATAATGAACTTGTATTTTGCAAATACGCTCAATTGCTACGAAGAACTTCCTGAACAAACTGATGGCTTTATTAATTATTTTTACTGGAAAATTGAAAATAAGAATATAAGAATTACGAAGCAAAATACAATCCAAAACAAATAAAATAACCCAAAAGAAGTAAATAAAAAATTTATATATGTTTTTTATTTATCTGGATGAATTGAAAACTATGAAAGATTTTGATAGATATTTGACTAATTTAAAACCATCTCTGAATCTAGAAATTTGAGTAGTTCCATATTTTCTTGTTCTATAATGTATCGGGTATTCAAGAATTTTTTGACCAGTGTAAGATGCCGCAAATATTAAATCAAAATCTCCAAAAGGGTCTTTTAAATTAAAGTTATCCTGCCACCAAAATATTTTTTTAATTAAGTCTTTTTTAAAAACCTTAGTTCCACATAAGGAGTCTGTTAAATTTTCGTTAATTATTTTTCCTATTAAGAATTGAAATACTCTATTTCCAAATTTATTAATAATCCTCATAGATCCTTTTTCCATTTCATAAACTAATCGTGTTCCATTAACAAAATCAGCTGAATTAGACTCTATAATTTTAAAAAAGTCTGTTAACGTTTCAGGGTCTACGCTAATGTCAGAGTCAAGAATTGCTAAAATATCTCCAGAGGATATCTCTATCGCTTCCCATACTGCATTGGCTTTTCCATTTTTTGTTTGCTCAATTAATTTACATTTAAAGTCAGCATTTTTTGCCTTTATTTTTTTAGCAACTTCTAATGTGCTGTCTGAAGATTTTCCAATAGAAAATATAATTTCGCAATTCTCAAATTTAGGAATTCTTGAAACTAACTCTTCTAAATTTCCTTCTTCATTTTTTGCTGGAATTATTATTGATTTTGAAAGAGGCTTTTCATTTAATGATATTTTTCTTAGAACTATATAAGTTTTTACCCCAAATTTAAAATAGAAAAGTAATAATTCTAAAATTTTATTAATAATATTTCCAAGATGTAAAATTTTAAAAGGAAAAAATTGTCTTGTGATAGTTTCAATTAAATCAAAACCTGCGCCATTGGAAATCTTTTCAATTTTTTTTTAAGTGAATATATGAAAAGTTATCAGTTTTAGATTTTAAACCTGATAACTCAGCTATCTTTACCAAATTACCCCATCTTGTATTTACTGAAGACAAAATTAATTTTCCATTATCTTTTAGAAGATGGTTTAATTTCTCAAGAAATAGATAAATATCACTATATATTTCTAATACATCAGTTACAACAATTACATCAAATTTTGTTTCAATATTTTTTATTTGCGAATCTATATCCAATGATGTATCAAAATATAGTTTTTCACTATATTGTTCATTAATTTTTGATTTAGAATTTTTATTGATTATATGTAGTGAATGGTTTGATAATAAATATCTTTCTAGTTCTAAATTATGTCTTCTATAAAATTCTTTATTTAGTGACTTTGCAACCATTTTCTTAATATTATCAATAAAATTAATTAAATTTAAACATTAAACAATAGAAATTAAATGTTTGCATTATCTTTTTAAATTAAACTCTTTAATAAATAGTTGAAATGTGCAATATCAAAATTATCTTTGATTTTTTCTCTAGATTCAGATGATATTTTTTCTAACATTTCCAAATCATTGTATGCATTTTTTATTCTCTCTACCCACACACTTGTCTTGTTGTCTTCAACAAATAAAATATGTTTTCTATCTTCAAAAGCATCATAATCCCAAAAACCTTTTGTCTTTGAAATTAGTACTGGAGTGCCAGTTGAAATTGATTGTAAAGCTACACTTTGTCCAGAAGGTTGAGTACTTTCTTTTAGAGGAATAATTGTTAATCGTGAATTACAATAAATTTTTCTTAACTCACTATCTTTTAAGCTGTTATTTCCCCACTCTCCACTAATTATTTTTACATTGTTAAGGTTTAAATTTTCACTGTCAAAATGTTTTGTAATTATTTGAAAACTGTAGTCCGGCATTGCCTTCACTATATTTTTTAATAATTCAAAATCTCTGTTTCCATCATTTCCAACAAAAACTATATCTTTTTTCTCTTTAAAATTTAATTTGTAATTTTCGCATTCCCAAAATTCTGTATCAATACAGAATGGAAAATAATATAGTTTATCAATTTTTTTATGCTTTTTTTTTGCAATTTCTAATTCGGCTTTTCCCAAAAAAAATACATTATCTACCCTAGAAATTAGAAGCTTAATTAAAAAATTATGTATTAATTTTAAATTATTATAGTTTAAATTTTTACTGTAAAGTCCCATAACAAATAACGACACTTTAGTTTTTTTAAAAACTTTTATTATTAAGATCATTGGTAAAACAGAAAAACCTGCGCTTTCAGAAACCAAAACAATCTTTGAAGAATTTTTTAATATTTTAAAGTTTTCAAATGAGAAAGTTCTAGAAAAATATAAAGGTAAGCTAAATAGCCTACTTAAGTAATGATCTAGTTTTAAAAATATTTTTTTTACTTCCTTAGGATTGTAAAACTCTATGATTCGTAAATTTATGTTCTCATCGTCAAAGCTGCTACAGCCATAATAAAAGTCTTTTGCTTGATAAATATTTTTTTGAAAGTTCTCTTTTCTTCCTTTAATAAATACGTAAGTTATATCATCCATTGTTTTAATTTTATAACTAGATATTATTAAATAAGTTAATGAATAAAAATATCTTAAGTTTTTGTTATTGTTTTGATCATAAATTTAATTTTCAGGCTTACTCGTCTATGATTTCTTTACTTGATAATGTTTCTGAAAAAATAAAGATTTATGTAATTTATAATAATGAGTTCTTTGTAGAGGACTTGCCTGAAGAAATAAGCAATCATAAAAATTTAAATGAAATTAAATTTTTTCAATTTCAAAACAAAAACGCACAGTTTCCAAATTTAGATAATGTTCACTTGACGGAAGCGACATACTATAGGCTTTATTTATCTGAATACTTAGATGAGGAAATAGTAATTTATTTAGATGCTGACACAATCTGTCTAAAGAATCCAACAGAGTATATTAGAAACTCTATAAAAAAACTTATAGAATCAAGAAAAATAATCGCTGCAAAAACTGAATATAGAAAAAGCGATTTCACGAAAGAAGAAATCTCTGACACTAATTCATATTTTAAAAGATTAAAAATGAAGGATACCTACTTTAATGCTGGAGTCATGTTGATTAATCTATCTCTTTGGAAAAAATATAATTTACAGAATAAGTTTTTGATGTCTATGAATGAGCTATGGCAAGGAATCATACAATGGGATCAAGATGTAATAAATTCAGTAATTGATGGTGACTATTTGGAATTAGACAAAAGTATAAATTTTTTTCCAAGAGAATTAACGAATAAATCGGATTTTAAAGAAATTTTATTTTTTCACTTTGTTGGTAGTAAAAAACCTTGGCTTACCAGTGGTGCGTTTATGTTGGGGTCTAATTTTTATCATGAAAACTTTAGAAAAATAAGTAAATACACATACCACATAGAACATATATGGATGAAAGCTTCAATTACTGAACTAATTAAGGCATTATTTAATCTGAGTTTTTTCAATCTAAAGTTTAGAATGAAATATATTAATGATTTTTATGAAAGTTTAAGAAGATGAAATATAAAAATATAATAATTTTGAAAGGTTTGTTGATTTGAAAGTACTGATATTAGGAAGCAATGGACTTGTTGGATCATCTGTAAAACGATTATTTGAAAGTGATGATTTTTTTTCTGAAGTTTATGCAAGTAACCGCAATAATACTGATTTATTTTTACTTGACGAAACAAAAAAATTAATTGAAAATGTAAAACCAAGCATTGTGATAAACGCTGCAGCTAAAGTTGGAGGGATTTTAGCGAATAATTTAAGTCGTACAGAATTTATACTTGAAAATTTAAAAATAAACATAAATGTTTTAGAGAGTTTAATTCCATACCCAGAAATAAAATTAATTAATCTTGGAAGCAGTTGCATATACCCGCTTGGTGCAGAAAATCCAATCAAAGAATCTAGTCTAATGACGGGCTCTTTGGAGCCAACAAATTCACCCTATGCAATGGCTAAGTTAACAGCAATAGAAATGGGAGATGCATTAAGTAAGCAATATGGACATAAAATTATTAATTTGATGCCAACAAATCTATACGGTCCTAATGATAATTTTTCACATGACAACAGCCATGTAATTCCGGGATTGATTAGCAAACTACACCAGGCAAAAATGAGTGGGTCACCAGAATTCACTGCTTGGGGTACTGGTAAGCCGTTGAGAGAATTTTTATTTGTTGATGATTTATCTGAAGCAATTAAATTTATTTTGAAAAACGATATTGAAAATAATCTTTTAAACGTTGGCAGTGGCAATGAAATTAGTATCAGCAGCTTGATTGATTTAATTAAAAACATAGTTGGATACCAAGGAGATATTAAATTTGATACATCTAAACCAGATGGTAATCCTAGAAAGTTGTTGGATACAACTAAATTAAATAATCTAGGTTGGAAGGCTAGTGTTAATTTAGAATCTGGATTAGAGAAAACTTATAACTGGTTTAAAAATAACAATTAAACTATTTTTGAATATTCCCATGTTGGTTCTAAGAGTTTGTTTTCAACAAGCATTTTTTCTTTTTCTGCCAACTTAATATCACTGTTAACCATCAAGTCTACAAGCTCATCAAAGGATAGATTGGGCCTCCAATTAAGCTTATCTCTTGCTTTTGATGAATCTCCTAATAAATGATTGACTTCATTGGGTCTTTCATATTTTTTAGAGGTTACAACATAATCTTCCCAATTAAGACCAACTATTTCAAAAGCTTTTTGGGCAAATTCTCTAACAGAGTGTGTTTCACCAGTTGACAAAACCCAATCTTCTGGGTCTGGATGTTGCATCATTAAATACATACCATTTGTATAATCTCCTGCAAAACCCCAATCTCTGAAGGCATCTAAATTACCTAATGTCAATTTAGATTGAAGGCCATTGTGAATTCTACCAACAGCTCTTGAAATCTTTCTCGTTACAAAAGTTTCTCCACGATGTGGTGATTCATGATTAAACAAAATTCCATTAACTGCAAAAATATTATACGACTCTCTATAGACTTTAGTTATGTTGTGCGAAAACACTTTTCCTGCAGCATAGGGACTCTTTGGGTTCAATAAAGATTTCTCGTTAAGAGTTTCTTCCGACTCTCCTCCATACATTTCAGATGATGATGCTTGATAAAACTTAATGTTTTTATTTGTATTTCTGATAGATTCTAGGATTGTGATTGTACCAATTGTTGATGTATGAGTTGAATAAATAGGATTTTTAAACGAGACTGCAACATGGGATTGAGCAGCAAGGTTGTAAATTTCATCAGGTTCAATTTTATTTATTAAATTAGTTAATGATGATGAATCAATAAGATCAGAAAAATACAAATTTAGCTTGCCAGATTCAGAATATTTTGAAATCAAAGGATCTAATCTAGCTGTGTTTATATTTGAACTTCGTCTAATCAGTCCGTGTACTTCGTAGCCTTTTTCTAACAAAAGTTTTGATAGGTAGTAACCATCTTGCCCTGTAATTCCAGTCAGTATTGCTTTCATGTTATTTAATGATACTATCTAAACATTTGTTTGATTATAAATTTTATTTTTAGTGATTAGATAGCTTAAAAAAATATAAAATATTATACCAAAGTAGGGATTTTCCATTGACCCATCAAACATTGAAACGAAAAGCAACGGTACAATAAATTGAAAGATATCTAGTCTCGAAATATTATTTAACGACAATTTAAAAACCTCACGAAAGAAAAGCAAAATTAGAAATAATCCTAGAATGCCTCCCCTCAAGGTTATGTTTAAGAAATAATTATGAGTATTTTCATTTAGTCTATCTAATCCAGAGTATCTTAAGTCATCAAAAACTTCTAATCTACTTTCATAGCCAAATCCAAATAAGAATTTAGAATTATTTGAAAGGCTATCAATTGAATTTTGCCATAACTGAAATCTCCAATTTAAGTTTCCATCTGCAGAATAAATTCTTCCATCATAGAAATAAAATAGTGATTTCTCATCATCGTATGTATTAGAGACAACATACTTATGCTTAAATACTTGTGCAATTGCTTGATCGGTTTCGTCAATACTAAATGTGTTATCCACTAGGTAGTGTGAAGTAATTGAAAATAGTGCTGTACAAATTAAAAATATAAATGATAATCTTTTAAAGTTTGATAGAAAATATTTTTTGAAAATTAATATTTCAATAACGATAAAAACTATTATCGCAATACCTGCAGACCTGCTTTTAAAAATTGTTAAAGGTATAAATATCGATGAAAAAATTAAAAACACATCAAGCATTATTCCATGCTGATTGAACCTGTTACTAAAAAAAGTAACAATGACAAAAAAGAGTACTATTTCCGACCCTTTTAAAAATTGAAATTTATCAGAGTATTGCGAGAAAAACTCTAACAAAATATTTGGGAAATATACTGTGTTGAAAATAAATACAATAAAAAGTCCAAAATATCCTAATTTAAAATGAAAATTATCAAGTGTTTTGTTTTTGAAAAGTAAAAAACCAATGTAAAAAAACGCTATATACCAAATATAAACACTACTTTTGTAAATGTAAGTATTAACAAAATTTGAATTATCAAATATATTATATGAAATAAATAAAGAAACTATTAAAAAATGAGTAATTATTAGACTCTTACTAAGATTTTCTATAAAAAAATTGTTTCTAACAAAAATTATAAATGTAAAAAGTAATCCAAATGCAGTTAAGAATTCTCCTATTCTGTATCCAAACAGATATATTCCTAATAACGGTCTTCCATTTATTAAAACTACAAAAATAGAGATGAGTACAAAATTAATTAAATTGCTATAATTTTTTTTTAAATATTTCACTTTGATTTATATGATTTTAATATGCCTAGTTTTATTCTTATATTTTTATATATATTAAATAATTTTTTTTTGATTTTAAAAATAATTAGGCTAACAATTACGACAATTTTATTTTGTTTTTTACGTTTCTTTAAAATTTCATCTTTATTAATCAGCGATTCCTTAAATAGTTGAATAAATTCATTACCAGCGTTTTCAAATGTAAATGGATAATTTATTAATTTTTGAGTAAACAAAAAATAATCGCTTTTTATTATTTCGATTTTCTCCATTAAATTTTCTTTAGAAAATTCTAAACCAAAGTCTTTGCAATACTCAGGTAAAGCTCCACTATTTATATATAGTATTGGCAAACCACACAAGGCTCCTTCCATATGGTGATTGCCTGAGGGTTCGTTTTTTGAGCCTGTTATATAAATATCATGCTTTTTTAGTTCATTTGCTAGCTCTGAACCATAAAGGGGTTTTATAACATTGGTTGTTTTAAAGGTGCTTTTATCTGGAACATTTCCTATGAAAGTAAACTCGAATTTACTTTGTAAATTTTTTAATTCAATTAGATTGTCTAAAAACAGATACTCATCAAATCCTTTCATATAATTACTACTCCAATGATGGGTAACAATTTTGATTGGATCTTTATTGTTCCTGATAATTTTGTTTTTGTTATTAAAAATATTAGTATTTGGCCCTCCCCTAACAACAAAATTATTTTTATTATTTAATCCACTTTCTTCAAAAATTTCTTTTAACCAATTACTTACAAAAATGTTTATATCAACATACTTATTTTTTTTTACAATTGTTTTATTTACAAAATTTGTATTTTTCCTTTCATCACATTCGTTAATCCTTTGAAAAACTAATGTATTAGGATTAACAAAATTAATATAGTAATTAATCTCATAATTTGTGAAAGTGGATGTTTCTGAAGCTATGAAAGGATTTGTAAGTAAAATAATATCGATATCTTTATCTTCTAGACTATTTACAACTTGAAAGTTATTTTTTTTTAAATAATTAATTAAGTTTTTTAAAAATTCATTCCCACCACCATAGGCTCCGTCAAATATTTTTGCACCTATACTTACTTTCATAATAATTCCTCAAATAATTTTATGTATGGCTCCATTCCCATTGGTAATGATAGCTTTTTTGCATTTTCATAAGCTGTTTCAATATCTGGTGTTGCATTTTCATAATTTGAATCTTCAAATATTGATTTTGAATTTAAAATTTCTGGTGCAATTCCAACATTTGTCGAAATTATTGGAGTTTTTGTTATGCCACATTCTACAATAGCCTGCGGACCTCCTTCTAGTCTTGAAGATACTATATACAAATTTAAAATGTTGTAAAGTTCATTTAATTTCTTTACACTAACCATTTCGTAGTATTCAAATGGAACCCTAAGTTCATTTAACTTATTAATTACATATTGTCTTCTTTTGCCAGTTAAAATTACCTTTAAATTTTTATTTTCTTTATTTATTTTTTTAATTATTTCTATAAAAATATCGGGTCCTTTAATTAACTTAGGAGATTTTAAGTCATGGCCTTCAGTATCTCGTTGAAAACTTCCAATCAAAAAATCATCATTTCTGAAGCCAAATTGTTTCCTTAGTTGATCTTTATTTTCTAAATCAAACCAATTATTCTGATTAATCCACAAAGGTACTGAAATGATAGGCTTGTTTGTTAGTGTTGACAAAGTTTCTTTTGTTTTGTGAGATATAACATGAAATAGATCTACATAACTTTCAAGCTCTTTAAAATCTAATAACTTATTTTTGTCCATAGAGCTTTTATCAATATGGTGGAAAGTGCATACAACTTTTTTTGAACTTAATTGTTTTTTTGGAATTTTTTTCCATAGCCACGGTGCAATAATCCAAATTATGTCAGATCTGTATATTAATTTCGTGCTGATTTTAGGATTGTAGTCATACCACTCTTCTCTAATTCTATCTACTATCCAAGATTCATTGAGGTTAGATAAGTATATTTTCATTTTTTATTATTTATCAAATCATTTTACTTATTTAATTAACATATTACTTGATGAAAAAAATATTGATTACGGGAATAAGCGGACAAGATGGGGCTTTTTTAACAGATTATATATTAAGAAATGAAACCAATGTTTCTATATTTGGAGTCACAAGAAACACAAACTTGTTTTTTGACAAGTTAAAATATTTAAATCCTAATTTTCAGACTGACAAAGTTTATTTAACAAATTTAGATATGTTAAATAAAAAAAAAGTTTTGGAGTTTATTGAATTTGTAAAACCAGATAACGTTTACAATTTAGCAGGTCCAAGTTCAGTTTATGAATCAATTAAAAATCCAAATGAAAGTATTGAGCAAATTACTGGAATATTTAATAATTTGACTGAATCGCTAATTAAAACAAATAATTTTTGTAATTTTTTTCAGCCATCCTCTTCAGAAATGTTTGGAAATATAAATGATAGCATCTTAAATGAAAATTCAGATTTTAACCCTAATTCGCCATATGCTATCGCTAAATTAATAAACCACAAATCCGTAATTGACTTAAATAATACTCATAATTGGCCAATTGTCTCTGGAATTATGTTTAATCACGAATCTGAATTCCGAACAGATAATTATTTATTTCCAAAAATAATTAATTCCGCTCTTAAAATATATTTTAAGAAAGCCAATGTGCTGGAATTAGGTTCCTTGGATTACAAAAGAGACTGGTCGTATGCAAAAGATATTGTTGAGATAGTAAATTCAGTTACAGAAAACCCCAAGTCTTCTGATTATGTAATAGGTTCTGGGATAAGTGTAAGTATTAAAGATATTGTCGAATGTACATTCAATACATTAAATTTAGATTATAAAAAACATATAAAAATTGATCCTAATCTATTGAGAAAGGGGGATCCTGTAGAGGTTTATTGTGACACATCTAAATTAACCGAAGACTATAAATGGAAACCAAAATATGATTTAAATAAAATGATAACTAAAATTTTAGATTACAAATTAAAAAATTTATAGTCTTTTTTTGCCATATAGAAATATTTTCTTTGATCAACTCTAAAATTAGTTGAAATGTTATTTATTAAATTTAATTCATATAAAACTTCATTAAGAATTCTGAATTTATAACCATTATTTATTAAATCAATTAATAATTTGAAATCTTGCGAATATTTGAATTTTGTATTATAAAAATTCAATTCTTCCAAAACTGATTTTTTTATCATTAAAGTCCCATGAATCATAGGATTTTTATATAATACTTGAATTTTTAAAGGTAAGTAAAAAGATATAGACGGTATTTTTCTTTTAGAATTTTTTCTTCTTGCTCTTGATGCAGTTGAATCAAGCTTATTAGATAGTAAATAATCAACCTGTTTTTCGATTCTATCCAAATAGCTAATATCGTCAGAATCTTGTCGAGCTATAATTTCACCACTACTCTTACTTATCAAAAAATTGAGTGCTTTTGTAAGGCCAATATTTTTACTGTTACTAAAAATTTTTATTAACGGTGAATCTATATTGGAAATTATTTTTTGCGTTGAATCATTAGATCCATCATTGTAAATTAATAGTTTAATATTTTTGTATGTTTGATTTAAAATACTATTTATTGATTTTTCTATATTCATTTCGTCGTTATATACGGGAAGAATTACGGAAACTAAAGGTTGGTTATTATTCATTATTTTTATTCATTATTTGTTTAAATTTAAAAATTAATTTTTTATCATCTAACAAATTATTTATATTTTCAAATACTTCTTTACTTAGAGAATTTAATGAATCAATTTCAAAAATACTATTTAGTTTTAAATTTAAATCCTCATAATCAAATTGTTGAAATTTTAAAATATAATCTTTTGGAAAAAAATCTCCCATGCTTCCAAAATCTGGAAAAATTGAAGGCACACCCATAGTTGAAGCTTCACACAAAACTCTTGGTTGTCCTTCATACATCTTTGTTAACGTGATAAGGGCTCTAGCATTTTTTATAACACTTAGAGCCTCTTTGTGACTTTTTTCTCCTAAAAAAAATATATTATGTTTTTTCATATTTTCAGTATTGAACAACTTTGAATCAGGCTTTCCCACGATGTATAGCTTTAAATTTTTATTTTCAAAATTTGTCCAAACACTTATAAGTTCATTAATGCCTTTGGATTCAGTTAAACGACCAACATAAACTATATAATCACTGTTTGGATTATAAGATTTTTCAATGACTTTGAATTTTTTAATTGGATTCAGATAAATATGAATTCTTTTTGAGTCTATTCCTGCTCTTAAAAGTTGTTCTTTATGGAAATTACTTATAGCGAGAACCTTGACCTTGTTGGACTTCAAGATTTTTAAATATTTTTTATTATGCCATATTACAAAAAATGATTTTATGAAAGAATCTGAATAATATTTGTTAAATCTAAAACTTCCCTTACCAACAAATCCACAAGCATTGCAAGTTTTGTTTTTTAAAGCATGTTTATTTGAAAAATATGAAAGAGTACAAAAATATCTAAAATTATGAATCTTTACGATAGTATCTACTTTTCTTTTTTTTAATATTTTAAATATTCCTAAATTAGATTTAAACCATGAGTTGTGGATATATGCTAAGTCAACATTCCAGTTATCTAACTTGTTCTTTAATATTTTATTTGAAAAATAGTTACTATTGAAAAAAAAAAGATAAGATGTCAATTGAATTTAAACTATCGGAATTTTTAAAAATTAACTTTTCAACATTGAATTCTTTTTCTAATAAACTTACTTCATCTTCTAAATTAGAATCTTCCCCACCGTAAATTTGATACATGCTGTGTATTAATAAAATATTTTTCATTAAATTACTTAAGCTTTCTCAATATTTAAATTTTTCTTGATTTCAGAATAATGACTTAAACACTTATTTTTTCTAAACACACTATATATTATAAACTTAGTAAGCCATTTCATATAAATGTTTTTATTCAGTGAAATAAATTACTAAAATGGATTCATTGAAATTGTATAAATTGCTAGCAAGAGATCGGTTGCACATATCAGTAAGCTATTTTCTTGTTTGCGTAATATTGCTTAATTCAATCGTAAATATTTTCAATGACAAAAAATTAAATTTTTTTTTAGAAATAAACTTTTTTGACATAACTTCTGGACTTTTTTTATTTACTTTTTTGTTGAACATGGGAATGCTGATTAAAAATTCTTTTAAATTTGATTCAATTTCTATATCAATCGTTTTTTATTTGTTTAGTTTTTTTGTAATTGATTGTTTAATACTATTCTTTTACAAAGAGTTTTCATTCTTAGAGCTAGTACTTGTGATAAATATTTTTTGGATTTTTTTAATTCTTATAAAAACTAAAAACATAAAAGGAATGTTTCCTGCAATAATCTCATTTGTTTTTCTAAGAACCTTTGTAAATTTATTTAAATCTAGGCTTGCTGTAAACAACAACTTAATTGGAGACGTTAACGCTGTTTTTTATGACCAGGCTAAAAATATTTACGAAAATAGCTACTACTATTCAATTAATAATTTTGTATTTGAAGGTTACCCTCAATTTATAAGCTATATTCAATCATTGTTTCTTGGTATTAGTAGTGATGCAATATCATATAATTTTTATGCTTATACATCTCACATCGTTTTTTACCTTTCAATATTATTTTTTGCAGAATTAAATATTTCAAGATTCAATAAATTTTTTATAATTTCTTTGTTTTCATTACTAATTTTCAATAGTCATTTTTTAAAGTTTTTAATTTCTACATCTTTAATGTCTGAGGGTCTAGTTAATTTGTTCACAGCTGTAACTACCGTTGCTGTACTAGATAATGTCAGTAAACATCACCGACTAGATACCAAATTATTTTTTATATTTGGGATTATGTATTTTTCTAAACAATTTAACAGTTCATTGATAATAATTTCATTACTTATTTTGCTATTAATAACAAAATTTAATAAAACAGTACTTATTGGATTTTTTGGGTTCATAATGAAAGAGATGCTTTATCTCTTTGTTTTTCAGGACATAGATAAAGATCATCACATCAAACAAATGGATGTTCTTGATACAGTATTGGATTTGATTCTTTTTAGAGATTTAAAAATTGAAAATTTTATTTTGATATTGAAAAATTTGTGGATTGACAAACCAATAGTGATTTTATTTTTTGTTTTTTATTTTGTGTTCTTGTATTCGAAAATTATTAATAAAAAATTTGATTTAACTTCCGACTTAATTTTTTTAATAATCAATTTAAATATTATTTTTGTGTTTTTACTATATATTTCAGTTTGGAGAAATATGGAGTTAGAATCTCCAATAAGGTATTTCCTAAATTATTTTCAATTAATCATAATTTCAATATTCTTAGAAATAGATAAGCATAAAAAAACATTCCAAATGAAATAAAAAGA
>MDTG01430581.1_pt1 | contig 17850 bp, 16 predicted proteins | sample 811421 | NCBI WGS metagenome assembly MDTG01 (sample SAMN05326645, study PRJNA326480) | marine metagenome | isolation source: seawater | place: Pacific Ocean: South East | collected 2011 | reverse complement strand
TGATCGAGCAGGCCGGCGCTCGAGTCAGCGCGCTGGTCGTCGGACTGGATCGCCAGGAACGCGGAACCGGTGATGGCTCGGCGCGGTCCGACATCGAGAGAACCGGTGTATCCGTGGTCGCCGTTGCAAGTCTCGACGACCTGATAACCACGCTGGAAGGAGATGGCTCGGATTCGGGGCCGAAAGCAGGGCCCGAATCGCTGTCTGATATGCTTGAGTATCGAACGCGATACGGTGCGTGAAGGGGGGTCGCTGCATGAAGAATCCTGCGCCATGAAGAATCTTGTCTTGACAATCCTGCTGATGGCATCGCTATCGACCTGGGCGGTGGCCCAGGACGTCTACAAGTGGGTCGACGAAAACGGCGAGGTCCACTACAGCCAGACGCTGCCGCCCGAGCGCGCCAGCGACGCTCACGACAGGCTGACTCGTGACGGGCTGCTGGCCGAGCGCGTCGACCGCGTCAAGACCGCAGACGAGTTGGCCGAGCTCGAGTCCCAGCGCGAGGAGCAGCGAGAGCAGGCCGAGCAGGAGAGAATCCAGGCCCAGCAGGATCGTCTGTTCCTGGCGGCGTATCCGACCGAGGAAGACGTTCGGCGAACGATAGCGACGCGCCGCGAGACGGTCATGTCCGAACGGAGCTCGGTCGAATCCCTGATCGATCAGAGCCGTTCCAGGTTTGTCGCGACGGTGCGCCAGGCTGCCGAACTCGAGCGTTCCGGCGAGCCGGTGCCCGAATACCTGGTCGAGCGCATCGACGAGGCGCGCGCCGGCATCCGAGAGCTGAATCGAAGACTCGACGAGATCGACCAGCGCCTCGAGTCGCTGGACCAGGAGCTGGCGTCCGAGCTTGCGCGGCACCGCCGACTGACCGATTCCGGATAGCGATGCAAAAGACGCCCAGCCGGAGCGCGGACGGCCAACAGGATCGGGTGTTCACCCGCTGCGAGCATTGTCGTGCGGTGCTGCCCGTGCGCTTTGCCGACCTCGGTCAGGCCGGCGGCATGGTCCGTTGCGGCAGCTGCGGGCGCACCTTGAATGCGCTGGCCAATCTGTATCCGGCCTTTCCCGACGAATCCACCAAGCCCATCGCGCCGAGCGGCATGCCGCCCATGCTGCAGCCGCACGTCGAGCAGGAACAGATCATCGATTCCGGCGCGACGACCGACGCGGCGGAGGTGCCGGCCGACAACCGCGGACCGGTGCTTCGACTCGACCTGGAGCCCGAACCCGCTCCGGGCTGGATGCGGTTGGTCTGGCCGGTACTGGGATTGATCCTGGCCGCCGGCCTTGTCCTTCAGTTCGTCGGCCCGGAAGAATGGCGGCTGGACCCGGCGGTGCTGGGGCTGGGCGAGGCCGCGCTGCCGGCGGCCGGTGATGCCGTGCAGCTGGTCTCGCGCGACATGCATCCGCACCCTTCGCTCAACGACGCCTTCGTGATCAGTGCCGTGCTGGTGAATCGCTCCGGGCGCACGGTGCCGTGGCCGAACATCGAACTCAAACTTTTCGACGCGAGTCAGCAGACGGTGGCTCGAAAACGCCTCGCCCCGAGCGACTACCTGTCCGACGACGCCGACCTCGACGACGGCCTCGCGCCCGATGTCCGGCTCCCGGTGGTTCTGGAGATGGCGGTCGAATCCTCCAGGCCTTCCGGCTTCAGCATGACTTTTTATTACTGAATCGATCGAATCGGCACTGGTTGGTCGGCGCCGATGTGCTAAATTCATGTGCTGACTTCGACTATTCCCGGATGCCATGCTGCGCAGCCAGTCGTTGCCGGCATCTCGTTCAATCTTTGGTTCATGCAATGCCCGATCTGGAATCTGAAGCGTCTTCGACGTGCCTCAAGGATGTTGTTTCGCGCGCGGTCGCGCAATACCTCGACGACATGGGCCATACCCCGCCCGATAACCTGCACGAACGCATCATGCGCGAGGTCGAAGTGCCTCTGATCGAGACCGTTCTGGAGCATACCGGCGGCAATCAGTCCCGGGCTGCGGCGATTCTGGGAATGACGCGATCGACGCTCAGGAACCGCATTCGGCGCTACGGATTGTGAGCGTGCATCCGGTGCGGATTCGGCGCGCGCTGATCAGCGTATCGGACAAGCGCGGCCTGGTCGAGCTGGGTCGGGCGCTTGCCGATCGAGGGGTGGAAATCCTGTCCACAGGCGGTTCGGCGCGCATGCTGCGGGAAAGCGGAGTGCCGGTCGTCGAGGTCGCCGACTTCACTGGATTCCCGGAAATCATGGGTGGCCGCGTCAAGACGCTGCATCCCCGGGTGCACGCCGGCATCCTGGCCCGCGCCGGCCTCGATGAGGACACCGCCCGCGAGCATGATCTGCCGCCGATCGACCTTGTAGCGGTCAACCTCTACCCGTTCGCCGAGACCGTTGCGCGTCCGGATTGCTCGCTGGAGGACGCCATCGAGAACATCGACATCGGCGGACCGGCCATGCTGCGGGCGGCGGCCAAGAACCATGCCCGCGTCACCGTCGTCTGCGACCCGGACGATTATCCCCGCGTGATCGAGGCCTTGCCCGAGGCGCCGGATTCGGACGCCCGGATGGCGCTGGCGACCGGCGCCTTCGCGCACACCGCGAACTACGACGGTCAGATCAGCCAGTGGCTTTCGGGGCGTGGCGGCGGCACCGGCCTGCCGCCAAGACTCAACCTCGCGCTGGATCGGGTCCAGCCGCTCAGGTATGGCGAGAACCCGCATCAATCGGCCGGCCTCTACGTCGAGCGCGCCACGGCGCCGGGCGGGCTGGCCGGCGCCGAGCCGCTGCAAGGCAAACCGCTTTCCTACAACAACCTGCTGGACGCCGACGCGGCCTGGACCGGGGTGCGATCGCTGGGCGATGCCCCGGCGTGCTGCATCATCAAGCACACCAACCCGTGCGGCGCCGCGCGCGGCGGTTCGCTTGCCGAGGCTTATCGCAAGGCGCTGGCCGCCGACCCTACTTCGGCATTCGGCGGCATCATCGCGTTCAATCGGCCCCTGGACGGGAAAACCGCGGAAGCGGTCGCCGGCCAGTTCGCCGAAGTGGTGATTGCCCCCGGATTCGAGTCCGGCGCGCGCCGGGCGCTGGCCGGCAAGAGCAACCTGCGCCTGCTCGCGCCGTCGCAGGCGCTGTCGGACGCGGAGTTCAACCTGCGTCGCATAGACGGTGGCTGGCTGGCCCAGTCGCCGGACAGCCTGCTGCCCGGAAGAACGGCGTTCGAAGTGGTCACCGAGCGCGAGCCCGACGAGGGCGAGTGGCGCGATCTCGAGTTCGCCTGGGCCTGCGTGGCCATGGTCAGGTCCAATGCCATCGTACTGGCGCGCGACGAGGCGACGCTGGGAATCGGCGCCGGGCAGATGAGCCGCGTCGACGCCTCGCGAATCGCGGTCATGAAAGCCGCCGACCAGCGGTTCGACCTGGCCGGCGCGTGCATGGCGTCGGATGCTTTCTTTCCCTTCGCCGACGGCCTCGAAACCGCCGCCGCGGCCGGGGTGCGGGCCGTCATCCAGCCCGGCGGCTCGAAGCGCGACCGCGAGGTGATCGACGCGGCCAACCGGCACGGCATCGCCATGGTGTTCACCGGACGCCGCCATTTCAGGCACTGAATGAAGCTGGCCGGAGCGATGGCGTCTGGTGCCGGCGTGCTGACGCTCGTGGTGCTCGCCGCGTTGCCGCAGTCGGGCTTTGCGCAGCCCGAAAGCTCGCAGGACGCCGCCCGGGAACTTGTCCCGGTCGCCGTGACCGGTACGCGCCTGAGGGGTTTCGTCGGCGCCGGGGCCTGGCCGCTGACCCTGATATCGCGCGAGGAATTGCTGGCCAGCGGCGAGCAGCGGCTGGGCGACATCCTGCAGCAGTTGACGTTCACCAGCGGCTCGCCGCTCAATACCCGGACCAGTCTTCGCGGCGAGGGCGGCGGGCTGTCGCGCGGCATCGAAACGGTGGAGCTGCGCGGTCTCGGTCCCGAGCGCACGCTGGTGCTGGTCAACGGACGTCGATTCGTGCCCGGCGGCAACGGCGCCAGCGGGGTCGTCGATCTCGGCATGCTGCCGCTGGCCATGATCGAGCGAGTCGAGGTCTTCAAGTCCGGCGCATCGGTGGAATATGGCGCCGACGCGCTGGCTGGCGTCATCAACATCATCACCCGCGACGCCTTCGACGGCGTCGATTTGTCCGCCCAGGGGCGGGTGACCAGCCGCGGTGACGCCGAGACGTTCACCTTCAGCGCGGTGGCGGGCCGCACGTTCGATCGCGGCGGTTTCGTGACCGGGCTGGATTACACCGACCAGCCCTCGGTGAGCAAGGGCGACCGGAGTTTCTCGCGCCAGCGGCTTTCATTCTCCGGACCGGAAAACCGGATCGTGTTCGACGGTTCTTCGGCGCCGCCGTCGGGTCAGTTCAGGACGTCGATCGGCCGGCTGACCCTGATCGACGGCCGCGACGGCACCGACCCTGGCGACTTCCGCCCGTTCGTCGATGCCGGTCCGGACACCGACCGGTTCAACTTCAACCCGTTCGAGGACCTGCTCCAGGCCTCTGAGCGGCTGACCGCCTTCGGTCGCGGTCACTGGCGATTCTCGCCGGCGCTGAGGCTGCATGCCGAAGCTTTGATGCACCGCCGACGGTCAAGCCAGCAGCTGGCGCCGCTTCCGTTTTTCACCACCCGCGAGGAGGGCGTGGTGGTGGATGCCGGCAACCTGTTCAACCCCTTCGGTGAAACGCTGACCGACGTTCGTCGTCGCCTCGTCGAGGCGGGCCCGCGAACGTTCAGCCAGGACAACGAGGCCTGGCGCTTAGTGTTCGGCGCGGACGGCCAGGCCGGCGCCTGGTTCTGGGACGCGGCCTTCAGCCACGGCCGCAACGAAACCGACCAGCGCAAGACCGGCGACCTGCTCGACGACCGGCTCCGGGCAGCCCTGGGGCCGTCGTTCCGGGATTCATCGGGGGTGGCCAGATGCGGCACCCCTGCGGTTCCGGTGTCCGGTTGCGTGCCGCTGAACCTGTTCGGCGGCCCCGGCAGCATCACACCGGAAATGCTCGCTTACGTCGGCGCGCAGCTCGACGATTCCGGGTTCAACGAGCAGACCGTGTTCGACTTCAATATCACCGGCGACCTGTTGATGGCGCCGGCGGGTCCGGTGGCGGCCGCCACCGGATTCGAGTGGCGCGAGGAGCGCGGCGTCGACAGGCCCGACCCGCAGACCCGGGCCGGCAACACCACCGGCAATGCGCGCGAGCTCACTCGCGGACGATTCGAGAGTCGCGAGGTGTATCTCGAGCTTGGAGTGCCGCTGCTGGCCGGCGCGCCGTTGGCGCAGACGATGGACCTGGACCTGGGTGCGCGGCTGGTGGATTTTTCCAACTTCGGCACCGAGTCGGTGTTCGAGGTGGGGCTGGGCTGGCAGCCGTTCGACCAACTGAGCTTCCGCGGCGCCTGGTCCGAGGCGTTCCGGGCGCCCAACGTGGGCGAGCTGTTCGGCGCGCAGAGCCAGTCGAACCCGATCGTGATGGATCCGTGCAGCGATTTTTCCGTGCTCGATCCGGTCGAGATTCAGCGCTGCATCGACCAGGGCGTACCGGCCAACGGCAGTTTTTCCCAGACGGGAGAGGAAACACCCGAGTTGTCCGGCGGCAATCCGAACCTGTCGCCCGAGACCGCCGATATCGTGACCGTCGGGCTGAGCTGGCAGCCGCCCGCCCTGGCCGGGTTCGGGCTTGCGCTGGACTATTACGACATCGAGATCAGCGACGGCATCGGCGCACTCGGCGCCAACACCATCCTGGAGCAGTGCCTGGCAACCGGCGCGGCAGAATTCTGCGACGCGATCCAGCGCGAGCCCGGCGGCGGCATCCGCGCGGTCGAGGCCCGGCTGCAGAACATCGCGCTGGAAACCGCGCGCGGCCTCGACCTGGCACTGGACCTGCAGGTCGTCGGCGATTCGGCCAGCTACGATCATCGCCTGATGGTCAGCCACGTGCTGGAGCGGGACCTGGTCGCGTTCCCCGGCGCGGCGCCGCTGTTCGGCGCCGGGGAATTCGACCAGGACAACTTCGGCGCCATTCCGGAATGGCGGGCCAGCTACCGCCTGGACTGGACGCGCGGAGACTGGACGCTCGGCTACCAGGCGCACTGGACAGGCGTGGTGCGCGAGCGCGGCGGCGAGGTGTTTCCGGGCACCGTCAACCGGGCCGGGCCGGTGATCTATCACGACATCGACATGGCGTGGCGGCCCTCACCGCGCTGGCGGGTTTCGGGCGGAGTCGAGAACCTCACCGACATCGCGCCGCCGTTTCTTGCCAACGCCGACGAGGCCAACACCGATCTCGGAACCTACCGGGCGCTGGGGACCACTTTCTGGCTTCGGCTCGAGTTCCGGCGGCGCGGCGAGACGAGCTGAACCGAGCATCCTTCCGCGAGGCCATCTTCCTCGGTTCGGGCACGGTGCGGGTGACCTTTTACAGGTGATTCCCGGCGCATCGCAGTGTATGCTCGGATTCCTGACAACATTCGAGTCATCCGGCAATGGACCTTCACCCGGCGGAAATCGTGATCGCGATCCAGATCGTGCAGAGCGCTGCCGCGATGGTGCTGGCCGGACTCCTGTTGTATTTCTTCCATACGTTTCGTCACGCGTTTCTGCACCACTGGGCCTGCAGTTCGCTTGCGCTGGCAATGTACCTTGGTGCATCGGCCGCCGCACTGGGGCTCTACTGGCGCGGTCCCGGCTACGAGTTCGCCCGCTTTCTGGCCTCGGGCATCTCGCTGGGCGCGGCTTACCCGCACGTGGTCTGGCTGATGATCGGTACCTGGGAGGCAGTGCACCAGCGTACGGTGACTCGGCGCCTGGAACTGACGCTGGTCGGCGCGGCAGCAATGTTCGGCATCGTGTCGGCCGTGATCGGGTCGTTCGATCCGCTGGCCGCCGATCTCCGGACCCTGCTTCGCGTCGAACTTCGCTATCTCCTGACCGGGCTGGCGTTCCTGACCGCCGGCGTATTGCTGTGGCGCGCGCAGCGCAGCGCGCCGATGGTGGGTGCACGGATAGGCGCCATCGGCTTCTGCCTGTTCGGACTGCAGATGCTCCACGTGGTCGGCCTCAACCTGGCCCAGGGCGCGGGGTATCCGCCACCGTTCTACTTCAGCTACGTCGGCCTGATCGATTTCCTGTTCCAGTCGGTCATCGCACTGGGCATCGTGGTCTGGCTCCTGGAACTGCAGCAGCAGAGAGCGCGCAGGGCGCATAGCGAACTGGAACACGTTCGGCTGCACGATGCGACGACCGGCCTGCCCAACAGGGAAATGCTGATCGACCAGATTGCCGAGATGATCGATCAGACCGGCGAGCGGCGCATCGCGGTGGTGTCGTTGGGGATGAACCGATTCACGATGCTCAATCGCGCGCTGGGCTGGCAGCGTACCGAGCGCATCATGCGCGACGTTTCGCTGCGGGTGCACGAAGCGATCGGTCAGCGATGCGCCCTGGGTCGGGTCAGCGACCGCGATTTCGTGATCGTGCGTCCGACGCTCGATGATCCCGACAAGATCTGTGCGTGGACCGAAAGCCTCCTGGCCACCGCGATTCGGCCGGTGCAGCTCGAAGAGCAGGAGATCTTCGTCACTTTCTGCGCCGGCGTCAGCGTTTTTCCCGACGATGCGCGCGAGCCGGAACTGTTGCTTCAGCACAGCCAGCACGCGCTGGTGCAGTCGGCCCAGATCGGCCGCGACGTCACGCTCTACCAGCAACTCGAGGCGCGCGCTCATGGTGAAGTGGAGGCGGCGCTCCGCTTCGAAAGCGAGCTGCGCCGCGGGCTTTCAGAGGCGCAGTTCGAGCTGTATTACCAGCCCATCATGGCGGTGGCCGATGCGCGCGTCGTGGGCTTCGAGGCCTTGTTGCGATGGCGCCACCCCGAGCGCGGGGTGCTGCGTCCCGCGGCTTTCCTGGACCAGGCGGCCACCATCGGTGTGCTCGATGCGCTGGAGTCTTTCGCGCTGGAGTCGGCGCTGGAGCAGCTCGCGGAATGGAGTCGCCAGGGCAAGACCCGCCTGAAGGTCGCGGTCAACGTCAGCGCACGTCGCTTCCAGCACGACGACCTGGTGGATGAGGTGATGGATGCATGCAGTCGGTTCGGCGTGGCGCCGGACCGGCTGGATCTGGAGATTACCGAGAACACCGCGCTGCGCGATCTGCCGCACGCAACCCGACAGATCGCCGCGCTGCACAAGGTGGGCGTCAGGGTGGCCCTGGACGATTTCGGCACCGGCTACAGCAGCCTGGCCAACCTGATCAAGCTGCCGGTCGACAGCATCAAGCTGGACCGGGAATTCCTTGCCGGCGTCCTGGATAATCCGCGCCAGCGTGACCTCGTGGCCGCGATGATCGCACTCGGGCACCGGCTGGGGCTGGAGGTGGTGGCCGAAGGCGTCGAATTGCCGGCCCAGCTGGAATTCCTGGCCGCCCATGACTGCGACCTTGCCCAGGGCTACCTGCTGCAGCGGCCGGACGTGCCTGATGCCTGCCGGTTCGAACTCGCCCCCGTCCCGGGCTGATCAGGGATCGGCCAGGACGCCGGCTATCGCGCGAATGCGCGCCTCTTCCAGCGCATCCCCCAGGGCTTTTCCGGTCAGCCCTTGTTCGCGCAGCGGCCCGGTCGTCGTCGCGGCAGCGGCGGCAAGGGCCCGGCGCAGAAGATCGGCGGCCGGATAGGGCCGATCCGCGCGCCCCTTGCGACCCCGCTTGTCGGCCTCGCAGGCCTGGAGAAATTGCTCGAAGCGTTCGGGCCGCCGCAGTGCGTCGGCCCGTTTGAACAGCCGCATGACCGTGCCGGGCTTGAGTTCGGGGGCACGGTGGCAGATCAGGTGAAATTCGCATACCAGCAGCGCAAGGTCGCGGGTCTCGTTCGGCACGCGCAGTCGCCGACAGACTTCGCGCACCGGCGCCAGGCCGGCCTTTTCATGACCGTGGTGTTTCGGCAGCTGCTCGGGGGGTGTGAGCGCCTTGCCCAGGTCGTGGACCAGGCAGGCGAACCGGACATCCAGCCCGGACCGCATGCGGGCTGCCTCGTCGAGCACCAGCATCACGTGCTCGCCGGTATCGATCTCCGGGTGAAATTCGGGGACCTGGGGCACGCCCCACAGCGCGTCGAGTTCCGGCAGAATGCGCGCCAGCGCGCCGGTCTCCCGCAGCACCCGGCAGAAGCGCGACGGTCGGGCGTGCATCAGGGCGCGCGCCATTTCCTGCCAAACGCGTTCGGCCACCAGATGATCGACTTCGCCGGAGGCGACCATCCGTCGGCACAGTGCCAGGGTGTCGGGCGCGATGGTGAAATCGGCGAACCGGGTTGCGAAGCGCGCCAGACGCACCAGCCGTACGGGGTCTTCGACAAACGCGCCGGAGACGTGGCGGAGGATTCTTTGCGCCAGGTCCTCGCGCCCGCCGAACGGGTCGATCAACTCGCCGCTGCGGTCTTCGGCAATCGCGTTGACCGTCAGGTCGCGGCGGGCCAGGTCGTCGACCAGTGAAATCTCCGGACCGGTGTGGAATTCGAAGCCGCGGTAGCCGGGGCCCGATTTGCGTTCGGTCCTGGCCAGCGCGAATTCCTCGAAGGTGTCGGGATGGAGGAAAACCGGAAAATCACGGCCGACCGGGCGGAAGCCGCGTTCGCCCATCTGTTCGGGCGTTGCGCCGACCACGACGAAATCCTGTTCTGTCGGCGCCAGGCCGAGGAGCTCATCGCGGATGGCGCCGCCGACCCGATAGACCTCCAGGCCCGCCAGCCGCTCGTCCCGGGCCCATTCGGGCATCAACCCGGCTCCCGGTCGGGTGAAGCGAGCGGCGCCGGCGACTGCATTATGTCCGGCGGCCTTCGCGGAAACGCCCCAGACGGCCCTGGTGGCCTTCGCCCAGCCATTCCGGCGCCTTTTCGCTCATCGGCCACGGCGAGATGTCGAGCCGGGCGAAGCCGTCTTCGCTGCATGTGCTGTCGATCAGCAGCGACTTGAAATTGTCCGACGAGAAAGGCTTGCCGGGCACGAAGTCGAACACGCGACCCTGCAGGCGGCCGAGCGCGTCGGGCAGGCCGATGATCCAGCGGCGCATGCCGCGCTGCTCGGCGATCCATTCGACGATGTCACGCAGGGCCCAGGTCTCGGCGCCGCACAGTTCGTAGATTTCTCCGGCATGTTCACGACCATCCAGCGCCCGAACGAACGCGTCGACCACGTCGCCTATGTAGACCGGCGCGAACTTCGCGTCGGGGCGGGCCAGCGGAAGCACCGGCGAGATCGTCAGCAGCCCGGCGAACCGATTGAGGAAGCTGTCGTCGGGCCCGAAGATGGTCGATGGGCGAAAGATCGTCCATTGCAGGTTGGAGTCCCGAACGCGCTGCTCTCCTTCGCCGCGGGTCCGAAGATAGTGGCTCTCGCCCTGGCCGGCGTTCAGCGCGCTCATCTGGACGATGCGCGCGATGCCGGCCTTTCTGCAGGCCTCGACGGCAATTTCGACAAGCTCGACGTGCGCCTTGCGAAATCCCGACCCGTCGCGGCCGGATTCGTTGAGGATGCCGACCAGGTTGATCAGGGCGTCGTGGCCCGACAGCGCATCGGCGAGGCGATCGATGTCGTAGGGGTCGAAAACGCGAATCCTGACCCGCGGCACGATTTCCAGGTGCTTCGCGGCATTCGGATAACGGCTGATCACGGTGATCGAATGGCCCTCGCGGCTCAATCGCCGCACAAGGTGGCTGCCGACAAACCCCGAGCCGCCCAGAATCAAGATTTTCATGTTCGTTGTCCTCGTGCGGTCCAACCAAACGTTATTGTGCCCAATTCCACCATCGTCCATGGCGCCGTCGGCCTTCCGCTCGCGGCGCCATCGCGGGGCACAGTCCCGCCGCGTAGTCTCGATGACGGCGCGACGCCCGGCAGCGCCCGCCTCAGCGCGGCTGGAGCAGTCGGATGTCTGCGGATCGCTCGAAATCGGCGACGCCGGAAGCGCGCAGCGCGTCGCGGAGTTCGTCCAGGGCCGCCGGATCCAGCGGGTAGTAGGCCAGGCGTCGGCCGTCGATTTCCGCCGTGTAGGCCACCAATCCGACGTCCGGGTGCTCGACCGTCCAGCCCCGCGCGTTCTTGTCGGCCGGGCCCAGGTCGCAGCGCGCCCAGCGGCCCCGCTCCTCGATTTCCACGCTGGCGTAGCGGCTGGTCGCACGCCAGCGCACCAGGTGCGACTCCAGCAGCGCCGCGGTCTGGCGCAGCGCCCGAAGCCACAGCGCGTATTCGTCGCCCCCGGTCTCGGCAAGGTGAAGCGGCACGAATTCCAGTTCCCAGCCGGCCGCGGCAACATTCCAGTCGGCCGCCAGTCCGCCGGGCAGCGCCAGCCTGGCGTCACGCCGCGGCTCCAGCAGCGCGTGCTCCACCGGCGGCCAGAACGGATCGAGTCCGGCCCCGGCGAGTTGCACCTTGAGCAGCGCCATTAGGTCGGCCCGGGTCATCAACTGGCCGTGGACCGGATCCAGTCCAGTGATCTCGGCCAGCGTTCCCATCGCCGGCGGGCGCAGGCCGCCGGTTTCGAACAGGGTCTGCTCCAGCTTCGAGCGCAGCTGGTCGAGTTCGGCGGCCCCGGCCGCCAGCAGTACCGGCAGGCAGATGAACAGCCCGCGCGGCGGCGACCAGTACGGCATCAGCGGCGCGTGCGCCAGCTGGCCGACGTTCGCGCCGATCGACGTGATGCCGGCTTCGCGGACAGGCCCCGAGTCCGCGTCCAGTCCGGCCACGCGGGCCATGGCTTGCCACGGCGCATGGTTCGGGCTGATGATCTGGCCGGGTTCGAGCAACGCCGGACCGGTCACCAGGTGGCCGGAGGTGACTTCCGGTACGCAACGCGACAGGTCTTCGGCCACCAGCCCGCCCAGACGTCGGCTTTCGTCGCGCTCGAGCACGTATCGACAGTCGCCGGTCGGCGGGCGTATCTCAAAACCGGCGACGAGGCGGATATGATTGGAAGCGTCGTTCATTTGGTGTCCAGGAATCGGAAATGCAGGGAACATGAGTCGCGAGGCATCGGATCGATCCACCCCATCAGAGCATGCGCCCGGGCACGAAGGCGTGAGCCCGACGCGGCTGGACTGGCGCCTGCATGCGTTCGACCAGTTCGATGTCCGGCAATTGTATGTAGTGCTGGCCGCCCGCGTTGCGGTGTTCGTGGTCGAGCAGGATTGCCCTTACCAGGACCTCGACGGGCTGGACGATCTCGCCCTGCACCTGGTCGGCTGGGACGACGACGGTTCGGTGGTCGCCTATGCGCGCATCCTGCCGCCCGGCACGCGCTTCGAGCAACCTTCGATCGGCCGGGTGCTGACCAGTCTTGACGGCCGTCGCAGCGGGCTGGGGCGCGAACTCATGCGGCGCGCAATCGAGGTAATCGGCGAGCGGTATCCGGGTTGCCCGGTCCGGATTTCGGCCCAGTGCTACCTCGAACGGTTCTACTGCGAATTGGGGTTTGCGGTGGACTCGGCGCCGTACGAGGAAGACGGCATTCCACACGTCGAAATGCAACTGCCGGCAAGCGCTGCCGGCAGTTAGGGAACCTCTCGACAACCGTGCGTGGGCGCGACGATCAGAAGAGCGAGAAAGGCGACTTGGCGCCGCCGCCGCCACCGCGACCGGTGCGGCGACGCCGGCGCATACGCGAGAGAAGCGCCTGCTCGCGCGCGACGAGGTAGTCGCTGCGGTTCAGTTCGGCCGGTTCCTTGCCGAGGCGACGCGCTTCGGTTTCGCGATATTGCACGAAATCCTTGTAGGCCTCGATCTCGGGCTTGAGCTCCCGGCTCAACAGCTCGACCATGATGGCATCGTCGAGGAAGCCGATGCCCGGCACGTGGTCGGGAATGAGATCCTCGGGCTGGTTGAAATAGGCCAGCGCGGTCAATACGCGCTTGCGACCCACCTCCTGCATGCCCCATCCCTCGTCGGCGAGCATGTCGGTCAAGACCTTGATCTGGCCAAGGCGTTCCCGGATGAAGTCGGTGGCATCGCTGTCTTCGACTTCCTTGAGGAGCTTGTGGGCCCCGGCAACAATCTCGTCGGGCGACGTTTTCTGGGAAGCATCCATGGCCTTTTGGGCCAGCTTGCGGAAGTGCTCGAGATCATTCTCGGACAGGTCCAGTACGATGCGCATGGTCATAAATCGGGCTCCCGGGAGCGGTTACAGGGCTTAAATCCGCCGGGGCGCAATCCGTGCCCGCGGTCCGGCGTATCCAGAATCAGAGCGATAGCATAAACAATTTGCCTTGCCGGTGCATCCACCCGTGACGCAGTGCACCATTCGCGCTCGGCCGGCGCCATCTTCCGTGCCGCCGCTTCAGCGAAACTCGCCGGGCTGCCCCGGTACCGGATGCAGGAAGCCTTTCTGGCCGATCTCGGCGTCGCGCATGTCCTCTATCACGAATGCGCTGGAGAGTTCGAAGGGTAGCCCGGCGCGGCCGGACTGCCCGGCGGCAGACAGGATTTCGGCTCCGGCCGGCGTGGCCGGTGCATCCAGGGTGACCAGTTCGCGGCCGCGCGGGCCCATGTCCAGGTCGAGTTGCCAGGCGGCATTGAACAGCTCCGTGCCGTCGATGCGCATGGCTACGGCTGCCTCGGAGAGGTAAAGAACGTGGTCGTTCCGATTATGCACGAGCAATCGGAAATGAACCACGCCATCCTCGATCCGCAGGTTTTCGACCTGCAGCGAAGGCGGCTCCAGCCGGATCTGGCGCGGGCCGGTGGCGCATCCGCCAAGCAGGCAAACGACGGTCAGCAATACGATCGGTCTTGAGAGTTTCATGTTCAAATTCCGATGTCCGGGTCGTGCAGGTGGCAGGAGACCCGGTGCGGCCGCCCGTTTTCCCCGATGTCGATTGTACGCGGGACGCGGCTGCTGCAGACCGGCATCGCCCGCGGACAGCGGGTATGGAACGGGCAACCCGGCGGCGGATCCAGCGGCGACGGGACTTCACCCGACAGTACCAGGCGCTTGTCGCGTCGGGTAGGATCGGCGACCGGAACCGCGTCGAGCAGCGCGCGCGTATACGGATGCGCCGGCATGGCGTAGATTCGGTCGACTGGCGCGGTCTCGACCAGCTTGCCCAGGTACATCACGCCGACGACGTGGCTGACGTGCTGAACCACGGCAAGATCGTGCGAGATGAAGACGAAGCTCAGCCCGAATTCGGCCTGCAGATCGGCCATCAGGTTCAGTACCTGCGACTGCACGGAGACGTCCAGCGCCGAGACGGCCTCGTCGGCGACGATCAGTTTCGGCTCCACGGCAAGCGCGCGTGCAATGCCGATGCGCTGGCGCTGGCCGCCGGAGAATTCGTGCGGATAGCGATGCCGCGCCGCGGGGCCCAGCCCCACGATGTCGAGCAGTTCCAGGACCCGCCGACTGCGCTGCGCCTTGTCGCCGAAGCGGTGCAGCGCCAGCGGCTCGTCGAGAATCCGGTCCACGGTACGGCGCGGAGAAAGCGACGCATAGGGATCCTGGAAGATCATCTGCATGTGCTTGCGTTGGCGCTTGAGTCCCGCGCGGTCGAGCGCCGTGATGTCGACGCCGTCGAGCAGTACGCGGCCCGAGGTGGGCTCGTGCAGGCGCAGGATGGCGCGGCCCAGCGTGGACTTGCCGCAGCCGGATTCGCCGACCAGGCCGAAAGTCCTGCCACGCTGGAGTTCGAACGACACGCCGTCGACCGCGCGCAGCACCTGGCGGGAGCGGCCCAGCAGCCCGGCGCGTACCGGAAAGTGGCGCGCCAGCTCCCGGACTTCGAGCAGCGGGCCGGTCATGCCGACGGCGCCTGTTCGCCGGCCGGGTGAAAGCAGGCGACCCGCGACCGGCCCAGCGTCTCGAGGGCCGGCTGCCGGCTAATGCAGGTTTCGTCGGCGAAGCCGCAGCGCGCGGCGAATCGGCAGCCCCGCGGCAGTTCGGCAAGCTCGGGCACCGTGCCGGGGATCACCGGCAGTCGGGCCAGACGCTGCGGACGCACCTTCGGAATCGCGGCGATGAGCCCCTCGGTATAGCGATGCCGGGGTGTCTCGAAGAGCACTCGCGTGGGCGCCTGCTCGACCACCTGGCCGCAGTACATCACCAGCGCATCGTCGCAGGTCTCGGCCACCACGCCCAGGTCGTGGGTGACCAGGATCACAGCGGTGCCCAGCTCCTGCTGCAGTTCGGCGATCTGGTCGAGCACCTGGGCCTGGGTGGTCACGTCAAGGGCGGTGGTCGGTTCGTCGGCGATCAGCAGCTTCGGTCGGCACGACAGCGCCATCGCGATCATTGCCCGCTGGCGCATGCCGCCGGAGAGTTCGTGCGGGTACTCGTCGATGCGCCTGGTCGGCAACGGAATGCCGACTCGCTCGAGCATCTCGATCGCGCGAGTCCGCGCCGCGCGCCGCGACAACCTTTCGTGCCGACGCAGCACCGCGCCAATCTGCGCGCCGATGGTGTAGACCGGGTTCAGCGCGGTCATGGGTTCCTGGAATATCATCGAGAGCTCGGCGCCGCGCAGGCGTCTGAGCGCGCGCTCGTCCAGCGAGGTCAGCTCGACGCCGCCCAGCCGCACCGAGCCCGTGGCGATGCGTCCGGCCGGGCGCGGCAACAGGCCCATCAGCGCCAGGCTGGTCACCGACTTGCCGCAACCCGACTCGCCGACGATTCCGAGGGTCCGGCCCGGGCGGATCGAGAACGATACGTCGTCGACAGCGCGAACGGTACCTGCTTCGGTGGCGAAGTCCACGCTCAGGCGATCAACTTGCAGCAAGGCCTCGCTCATGGTCCGTCCCCTCTCATCGTCCGGGCCTTCTGGGGTCCAGCGCGTCCTGCAGGCCGTCGGAGAAAAGGTTGAAGCCCATGACCAGCGCGAACAGAAAGCTGGAGGCGGCGATGAAATTCATGTAATGCCCGGCGATCACTTCGGTGGTGGATTCGGCGATCATCAGGCCCCAGCTGACGCTGTCGGTCACGCCGAGCCCGAGAAAGCTCAGGATGACTTCCGACTTGATCGCCGCAACGAAGACGATGGTCGCCTGTACCAGCAGGATATGGAAGGTGTTGGGCACGATGTGGCGAAAGATGATGACCAGCGGATGCAGGCCCATGGCGCGCGCGGCCTCGACGAATTCCAGGTTCTTTAGTTTCATGACCTCGCCGCGCACCAGTCTGGCCGTGGTGGTCCAGAAGGTCGCGATCATCGCGATGTGCATTGCCCAGGGATTGCCGTCGAGAGCAAACGCGATTGCGGCGACGAACAGGTAGAACGGAATCGAATCGAGCACACCCTTCAGCCACAGGATGACGGCGTCGACGGGCGTTTGCGCGAAGTAGCCCGAGAGCGCGCCGAACAGCGCCCCCAGCAGGGTCGATGCGATCGCCACGACCAGCCCGATTTCGAACGCGGTGCGGGTGGAAAAGACCGCCCGCGCGAAGATGTCCTGGCCCAGTATGGTGGTGCCGAACCAGTGTTCGCTCGACGGCGGCTGCCATTGCCCGCCCGTGGTCTCGGCCCAGTTGCCACCCCACCAGCCCAGCCAGACGCCCAGCGCGACGACGAAGAAGACAGCAACGATCGCCAGCCCGACCATGGCCGCCCGGTCGGCGGCAAAGCGCGCGACCGCGCGGCCCCACAGCGAGTGGTTCGCCGGCTTCCGTACGGGCTGCAGGCGCCCGTCGGCGCCGGGATTCATGTCTGCGGTCGGCAGGCTCATTTCAGCGCGACTCGCGGGTCGAAGGCCCGGTAGAGAATGTCGTTGACGATCAGGATCAGAACGAACATCACGGCGGTCAGCCCGACCACGGCCTTCAGGATGGGTTGATCGCCCGAGGTGATGGCGTCGAACGTCACCTTGCCCACCCCGGGAATGCCGAAGTAGCTCTCGATCAGCAGGCTGCCGGAAACCACCACCAGCGGAATCGAAAACATGACCCGCGTGACGATCGGGATCATCGCGTTCATCAGCACGTTCTTCCAGAGAATCTCCACCGCGCCGGCGCCGAACGCGCGTGCGGTTCGCACGTGGTCGCGCTGCATTTCCTCGACCAGCACGGCGCGAAAGAACCGCGTGTTGTATCCCAGCGCCACGAACACCGAAGCCAGCGTGGGCACGGTCACGTAATGGAGGTAGCTTGGCAGGTCGTGCACGTTCCACCCGCGAACCGGAAACCAGCCCAGCACCACGCCGAACAGGACCTGGAAGGCAATGATGACGACCAGGAAGCTGATCGACATGCCGACCACGGCGAAGCCCATGATGGCCTTGTCGATCCAGCCGCCACGGTACCAGGCCGCGACCAGGCCGAGCACGACGCCCAGCAGGTTGCCGAGCAGGAATCCAGGCGCCAGAAGCAGCAGCGAGACCGGAATGGTGCGCTGGAGTATGGCGCCGACCCGCTCCCCGGTGGAATCGGAGAAGCCGAAATCGAGCGTGGCAAGCTCCTTCAGGTAGGTGCCGTATCGCGCCCAGAAAGGCTGGTCGTAGCCCAGTTGCGCCCGTACCTGGGCGATTTCCTCCGCCGTGGGATTCTTCGAAAGCAGTTCGTAGGTCTTGTCCGGCCCGAAATACACCATCAGCACAAAGCTCACCAGCGTCACGCCGAGAATCAGCGGAATGCCGCCTGCGAGCTTGCGCAAGGTGTATCCAAGAAATTCCATCTCTCGCTCGGTTGTCCCGGACGCGGGCGTTACCGGGAAGGATAGGGGATCGCTGGCCGGCGGGGGTGGGTTTCAGCCTTTTTCGGTTTTAAGTTTTAGGTGTTAGGTGTTAGGTGTTAGGTGTTAGGTGTTAGGTGTTAGGTGTTAGGTGTTAGGTGTTAGGTGTTAGGTGT
>MDTG01410028.1_pt1 | contig 17850 bp, 15 predicted proteins | sample 811421 | NCBI WGS metagenome assembly MDTG01 (sample SAMN05326645, study PRJNA326480) | marine metagenome | isolation source: seawater | place: Pacific Ocean: South East | collected 2011 | reverse complement strand
TGATGACTTTTTAGTAAAAAACAAGATCGATTTTATTTTTCACATGGGCGCAAAAAGCGCTACTACTGAATGGGATGGAAATATACTTTTCAAGTATAATTATCAATCAACTCTGTCTTTAATAAAAAGCGCAGAAAAATTTGAAATTCCACTTATTTATGCCTCTTCAGCATCAGTATATGGACTTAATAATCAGTTCTCTGAAATCCGAGAAAATGAAGATCCAATAAATGCTTATGCTGCATCAAAAATTTTAGTAGATAATTATGTTAGAGATAACAATTTGAAAAATGTAATTGGACTTCGATTCTTCAATGTTTATGGACCTAATGAATTCCATAAAGATAGTATGAGCAGTGTTGTTCTCCACTTTTATAGGCAAGCAACATATAACCAGGAAATCAAAGTATTTGGGACATATAAAGGCATTAATGCAGGTGAACACCAACGTGACTTTGTTCATGTTGATGACTGTGTTCAACTTATGTTGGAAATGTACGAAAAATTCGTAGGAGGAATATTTAATGTTGGAACAGGTGAGGCATATTCTTATAATTATTTAGCTAAATGTGTGCAAAGATTAATTAATAGTGAAATTAAATATATACCTTTCCCAGATAAACTAAAGGGTAAATATCAGATATACACAAGAGCAGATATGAATAAAGTAAGAAAATCAGGTTTTATCACAAAATTTAGACCCTTAAATGAAGGAATAAATGATTATGTAGAGTTTCTAAGAATATCAAAGCAGAGTTAGTAAATTGAACTTCAAAAAGTATATTTCTAATTTAATAAATAGTAGTAGTGAGAATATAAATTCAATTATTTTAGAATCTGAAATTATAAAAAAATTAACTGAAGAAATTCTTGTAGCTAAAAATCAAAATCAAAAAGTGCTTATTTTTGGAAATGGTGGATCTGCTTCAATGTCTCAACATTTTGCAGCTGAACTTGTAGTCAGATTTAAAAAAAATAGAGTTCCAATAAGAGCTTTAGCATTATCTTCTGATATTTCTATAATTACAGCCATTGGAAATGATTATAGTTTTAATAAAATATTTGAGAGGCAACTTGAGGCATATTGCGATAAGGGTGATCTTGTAATTGCGATGACAACAAGTGGCAATTCAGAAAATATATTATCAGGCTTAAATTATGCATCAAAATTAACTAATAAGATTTATGCATTTACTGGTAAAAATGGACTAAAAGGAGATTTTCATGAGGTTTCTGTTATTAAATGTAATTCCGATAATACTGCAAGAATACAGGAGGCTCATTTATTTTTAATACATGTAATTTGCGAATATATAGATCAACAAATTAATTAAAAAATGAATTGTAAACTCGAAGTTTTTAATAAAAATAATTTTACTTTATTTTTAGATAGGGACGATACGATAATTGTGGATTATCCTTACCAATCAGGATTAGATAAAATTAAATTGATAGAGCCAGCTATTAAAGTACTCTCAAAATTAAATAGTGTTTGTAATTATTTTTTGGTTACAAATCAATCAGGTATTAATAGAAAAAAATTCACTAAATCAGAAATGGATGTTTTTAATAAAAGATTATTAGATATTCTAAAAAAATATAAAATTCATATTTTAGATATCAAATATTGCCCACATACACCAAAGGAAAATTGCGATTGTAGAAAACCTAAACCTAAATTGATTAATGAATTATGTAAGGAATATGAGATTAATATAAATAATTCAGCTTTTATAGGTGATAAAATTAGTGATGAAGTAGCAGCTAAAAATGCTAAAATAAGATACTTTTTTTCTTGCCGTAATTATAAAAATGATTTAGATCTTTGGGACAAAATTTATAATAAAATTAGTAAAATTATTTTTATTTAATTATGAATAAATATATAAAAACCACTCTAAAGGTAATAGAAATAACAAAAACTCCTTATAAATATATTTGGTATCTTGGTATTTATACATTATTTGCAAGCTTTATAGAGATAATTTCTTTACAAAAACTAAATAATTTCTTATCTAATTTAACCTCATTTAATCAAAGCAATAATCAGTTAAATAATATTATATATCAAGCAATAATTTTAATATTAATTTTCTTTGTTAGAATGTTAATCTCAGTCTTTGTAAATTATAAAATTGCCTTTAGATCAAATTATATATTGGTAAGATTAAGAAATTTGTTATTGAATAGAATCTTAGAATGTAGTAGAGATAAAATTGATTTATCAAAGACATCAATAAATATAAATTTATTACAAAATAGTTCAATAAATGTTGCTAATATTTATGTCGCACAAAGTATTAAGACAGTTTCTGAAATCGTAATTTTAACTTTATTAATAATTTATTTATTTATAAAAGATTTTTATATTATGTCAATAACCTGTGCTTTTTTAGTTATTGGTTTTCTAATAATTCAATATCCAATTAAATATATTTCAACTAAGGCAGGAAAATCTAATATTATTGCGAATGAAAATACTTTATTATCATTTTCTAATATCTTCTTAAACTATAAAATGATTAGAAGCTTGGGAGAAGAATCCTTTTTCGGTAATTTTGGAAAAAAATATATAAAAATGTATGCTAAATCGAATACTATTGATAAAACTGTAAGATCAGCTCCTCGTGTTATTTTTGAATTTTTTTTAATACTTGGTGCAATTACAAGCCTTTTATTTTTATTTAATATTTATGATGATTTTGGAATAATTATTGGATCTGTTGCAATAGTCATAGCTGGAGGATTCCGGATTATTCCTGCGGCTAATATAGTAGCTAATTTCATAAATGCCTTTAATTTTAATTATTATGCCTACGAAAAAATTATTAACTTATTAGAGCAAACTAATGATGATTGTGAATATAAAAATGCTAAAACTTTTAGTAAAAAATATTTATCAGACCTTAAGAGAAAAAGAATATTTTTTGGAGAAATAATTGATCGAGATAATAAAACTTTATTAGAAGAAAAAGGTTTTTATTTCAATTTTGGAGAAATTAATTCTATAGTTGGACCCTCAGGATCTGGTAAAACAACAATTGCTGAATCAATCTTAGGTTTTAGAGGTGAAAAATATATTCCATCAATTTTTCTAGAGAATGAAATTTTGGGTTTTCAAGATAGAAAAAGTTTTATTTCAAGTTCTTCTTATTGCCCTCAGTTACCTTCTTTATTTGAAGCAACCTTCGCTGAAAATATATCCTTCAAAAGTTATGAAGATAAAGATTTTGATCTTGTAAAAGCTGAAAAGATTGTCAAAAGACTTGGTCTTACTAATATTCAAAAAAGACTTGGATGGGATGGGAAAATGTACTTGAATGATTCCTTCTTATCAGGAGGACAATTACAAAGATTATCTTTAGCTAGAGGTATATATGCATCAAAAAAAATACTTTTTTTAGATGAAATCACTGCTAATTTAGATGAGGAGACTGAATTATCCATAATTAATTTATTAAAAGAATTGAGTAAGGATGTAATGATAATCTGTATAACTCACTCAAATACCCTTATTAAAAATTCTAGAATAGCTATAAATTTAGAAAATTAAAATTAATTTTTTATTTTTATAGAATTTTGGTATATTTAAGTAGGTTTTTTGGAAAAGATAAATAATGATTCCTTCTTTAGATATCGTTTTTAGTAGCTGTGCAAGGCCTGGCTTATTAAAACAATCTTTATTATCGGCAAAAAAATATTTAATATCTTCTTTTAAATTACGTTATATTCTCGTTGAGGATTATGTAGATAATAAACAAAGAAGAGAAAACTCTTTAAAATGGATAGAAGAAAATAAAAAAAGCTTCGATAAGATTGTAATATTAGAGAAAAAAGCAGGCTTTGGCTGGCATTTTCAACAAGCAGTTAAAACAATTTCCTCTCCTTTATTTTTTAGGATGGAAGACGATCAATTATTTAAAACTCAAATTTTTCTTGATCCATTAATTAAAGTTATGAAATCTGATTCAAAATTAATTGAAATATCTTTAAGGAGGGACATTGATAAAAGAAAAGATCAAAAAAAAATATTAATAAACGATATAGCTTTCGCTCAGACAAATTTCTTTTCAGATTCTTTGGGTTTATTTAGTAGTGATTTGACTAATCAATTAATCAATAAATGTGGCTTTGAAAATCAACTTCATGAGAAAGCTGTATTAACTCCAGCCTCAAAAGAATTCAAGAAATATCTTTTAGGTTGGAGAAGTAGATTTCGGGGGCGTTATAATATACATTATTATCATAATGGTAAAGATCAAAGACAAGGATCATATAATGAAAGTTTATATTGAGAATCTTCGTCCAGGATTTATAAATATCTATAATGGTAAAAGTAAATTTATTGCAACATTAGCCGAATATCTTTATTCAAATGGTTGCAAAATCTTAGATAGACCATGGGGTTGTGAAGTTAATTTAAGAATGAATTCTCTTCCAAGCTACGATGTCGGTGTTAAATTTACCAGGCTTGATGATATATTTTATTGTGACGATCCTATTCATAGAAATATTTATAAAAAAGGATTCAAAAAAATAAAGTATTCTTTAAGACATTCTGATGGAATTATATATCAAAGTAAAATAGCAAAAGGAATTATTGAAAATATTTTAAAAATTAAGCCTAAGTCAAGCAAAATTATTTACAACGGAATTAAATGCGATAGAGAATTAGAAGAATGGGAGATATCCATTCCAAATGATTATAAAATAATAACTTTTGCATGCCAAAAATTATTCCCTTTGAGAAGACTTAAAGAGTTCCTTATCGTTTGGAAAGAAATCAACAAACATTTTCCTAAAGTTGCTTTGGCATTGGTTTTCTCTAAAAAAGAATCTTTTATACCAAGCAATTTGAAAGATGCTAAAAATGTTTATTTTTTTGATTGTATGCCTCCCTCTAAGTTGAACTTTTTATTGAAAAAATCTTTGTTTCTTGTAAGTATAAAATATCAAGATAGTTGTCCTAATATAGTCTCTGAAGCGGCTCATCTAGGAATACCAACTTTAGTTTCAAATACTAATGGATGGGTAGAATGTCAAGAATTAATAAATAGAAATTATATCTTGCCATGCAATTTAGATAATTTTTGTACTATTGATAAAGTTGATTTTGAGTCTCCTCATTTTTTTAATTTTGTTGAACTGGAAAAATTATTGCTTAAACTTCTTAATGAAAAAAATAAAGTTGAATTAAATAAAATACCAAATGTTTTGAAGATTGAATATACATGTCAAAGATATATGGATTATTTTAGAGAAGTATTGGATTATAAAAATTTTCAAAATAATTATAATTTTCCAAGACAAATTATTCATTCAAAGAGGATTATTAATAAAATAAAGGGTTTAGTATAAGTATTTCCTCTATTTAAAAAATCAATATACAATTTATAAATTTTAAAATATAAAATAGAAAACCAACTTAATGTTTATGTAAAATTAAACAAACAGGTGTAATTATGCTTAGTGAAAGTCTTAAGAGTAATTTAAGAGATATTGAAAATCAATTCATTAAAGGGACAAGAATTCCAATAAGAAAGTGGAGAGGATTTAATAATGAAACACAATTGTTTTGTATTGATAAAGTCTCACTTCAAAGATCAGTACTTCATGAATATTGTAGTGCAATAGCCTCTCATATAAATTTTAAAGATGCAAAGACAATTGAGGTTGGAGTTGAAAAACACGAAGGTCTTAAATTAATTTTTGGTGTTTCAAGGATCGAAAGAATGGACCGTACGGGTGTAGTTTGTGGAACGATTGTTGATCATGTTCAGGATTTAGTTGATGACTCAATTGAACATCTCAAAGAGGAATTTGATTTCGTAATTTGTTCTAATACTCTTGAACATACTTATGATATTCATAAAGGAATTAAAAGGCTTTTTCAATTATGTAAATCTGGGGGTTATATTTACATAAGTATGCCTTTTCTACATGGTTTACATTTAGAACCTTATGATTATTGGAGAGTGACTCCTTACGCAATGGAAAAGTTATTAGCTGACCATACTGATGATTTTATCATTTTAAAAGAGGCAACTAAATTACGTTTTCCAAGGATTGTGTATTCAAAATTTCGGCTAGGTGGTTATAGCTTGCACGGTGTATCTGCTTTAGCTGTAAAAAAATAATAAAGATGAAAAAGAAAAGAAAAGTTGCTATTATTCCTGCAAGTTTTTTACCAAGAAAAGGTGGCTTAGAAGTTCTAGTACATAATTTTCTAATAGAGGTAAAGAATAATAATAAAAAATATAAATATGATTATTTCGTACTGGTTGGTCCAAGAACATATTTAAAGATATTTAATAAAGTTGATTATAAATTAGCAGTTTATTTTTCTGCAAATATTAAAAGTGTTGCTAATAAATTAAGAAAATTAAAAATTTTTAATAATCTTTTGATTAATAGAATTGAGGAATTCTTGATTATATTAGATATTATTCAAATCAAAATTATACATAAAGCATCTATTTATCATTTTCATAACCTAAAAGCAACTGATATAATTTCTAAAAAAATATTTAGAAAATTTATTGATAAGTCAATAATTCTAACTCCACATGGATCAGATGTTCAAAGTTTTGTTGAAGGAAATTATGGATATGTAAAAAACAAAAACAATTCTTATTATGAAAAACTATTCCTAGAAAAAAATGTATTTTTGACTTATATTAGTTCAGCAATAAAGAAAGATGTAGAAAAACTTTCTAAGCCAAGATATGGTGAAATAATATTTAATTTTACTTATAAATATCCAATAGAAAAAAAGAATATATATTTAAAAAAAAATAAACTAATCAAAATAATTACATTAGGGAGGAATCATCCAAAGAAAAATTTTAAATCTATTAACTCTATTGCTGAAAGTATATATAAACTAAGTCAAATAAATTTTTTATGGGATATATCAGGTAGGGGATGCACGAATTTAGAAAATATAAGTAATAAAAAATATAAAGTAAATTATTTTGAGAGTTTTGATCAAATTAAATCTTCTAATGGAAATTTAAGTATAAATAATTTTATGCCAGCTAAGCGTAATTTTCAAATGATCTCAAATTATGATTTCATGATATTTCCTACTTTTTTAGAAGGACTTCCATTGGTAATTATAGAAGCAATGTCTTGTGGAGTATTAGTAATTACGACTGATGCTCCTGGTCTAGAAGATATAAATTCTGTTATCAAAGTAGACCATAAGAGCAAAATATTACCAAAACTAATAGCAGAAAAATTGAATGAGTTGATTAATGATAAAGATCTATTTAATAATATTTTATTAAGGCAATATTCAGAATTTGCCGAAAAATTTACTATAAGTTCTAATATTAAAAGATATGAAAAACTATATGACTTGTGTCCATAACAAAAATGATGTTCTATATATAGTAAGTCTAAAGAAGTTTTATTTTTATAAAAATAAACTTTATACATATGGTGGTTTTCCAATATATCTTAAAATGTTGGAAGAAAGATTTAAAAAGATCATTCTTATTGTCCCAAGATCTGAAGAGCCTTTTGAGGCAATGATTAGTTTGAATAGAAAAGTTTATGATGTTAAATTTCTTCCTTTTTATAAGAATGAATTGGAATTATTATTAAAATCACCTCTTATCTTTATTAAGTTATTTCTTTACCTTATTCCTGCGAAGAACGTAAATCCAAGAATTCCAGATATGACAGGCATATATGGATTAATTATTTCACTTTTTTTGAGAAAGAAAATATTTGTCTCAATTCAATCAGATATCTTAGAACTTATTAAAAGTAAAAATTTCACATCAAAAAAAGGCCTAGTCAAATTTGGACTTTTAATATGGTTGAAGTTATATTTAATTTGTGAAAATTTGTTAGTCAGAAATGTATTATGCTTCCCTCAAGGCAAAAAACTTTTCGATAGATTTAAAAATAATAAAAAAGCTATACTTTGGTATAGTACTGCAATAAATAATAATTTTATCAGAAATGATGATAAGGATTTTTCTGATAATCAATTAAGAGTATTAAATATAGGTAGATTTTGTAACCAAAAAAATCAAAAATTATTAATTCAATCAATAAATCATCTAACAAATACCAGTGAAATAAATCTTAAGTGTTCAATTTGCGGAAAAAAAGATAATAGAATTTATTTAGAGATAAAAGATTATATAAATAAGAATTCTCTAACAAATTTAATAAAAATTTTAAATACAAGAAAATCTACTAATGATCTTATTGAGGTCTATGATGATAATCATATTTTTATTTTAACTTCATTATGGGAAGGAACTCCAAAAGTAATTGCGGAGGCTTTAGCTAGAGGACTAATAGTAATATGTCCAGATTTAGGCGGATTAAAAGATATAGTGATCGATTCATATAACGGATTTGTTTTTACAGAATATAGTATTGAATGCTTATCCGAAAAAATTAAGCAAATTTATGCTTTGTCTTTAAGGGAAAAGAATTTAATATCTAAAAAAGCCATTGAAACTTCAAAACTATTTTCATATGAATCTCAAAAAAATATTTTGCTAAATGGTATAAATAAATATATTTAAATATATATATATGCAGTTATTTTTTTTAGCTTTTATTTTAAATCCTTTAATAGTAATAATTTCAACTTATTTTTTTCCTTTTATTTTTGGAAGGCTATATAAATCAACACTTATCTTTGGAATTCTCTTGACTTTATTATGGTTATGTTTTTCATTATATGGTATTGATATCGATTCATATTTTACTTTTGATGGCGAGTATTATTATGAAAGATTATTTAATTGTCTAAATTATAATAGTTGCCAAATTGGGATAGAGATTAGGAATTTTGGATTTGATATTTTTTTAAAAAATTGGTATTCTTTCCTCTCTTATATAGGTTTACTGAATATTAATGATTCAAATTTTTATATATTTTTGCAGATTAATGTATTGCTTGGAATATTAACTATTAATATAATTTTAGATATTAAGAATAAATATATAGGTTCATTTTTTGATAAAAAAAATATTTTTCTTTTATCTTGTCCACTATTTATATGCTTTTCTCTTCAGTTAGATAGAGAAATATTAATTGCGTTTTTAGTTAGTTTAATGATAAAAATGTTTATTAAAAAGCAATATATATTTACCTTTATTTTTCTATTATTTTTAATCCCATTAAGACCTGTATTTTTTATAATATTAGTATTCACATTTTTAATATATGTATTTTTTAAGTTCTTAAGGAAATTTCTCCAAACAAGAAATATCTCACTAAAAATTTTATTACCTATTCTAATAATCTTTTTCATTTCAATTACTTCTTATATTATATTAGGAAGCCAGAATGATTACTTTTTACGAGTTTTTCTGAATAAGAATAATTCAGGCCTAACATTGTTTATATCTAATCTTCCATTCTTGATAAGATCTACTGCTTATGTAATACTATCTTTCTTTACTCCCTTTATAAATTTTCAAGCACTTAATAGACCAGATCCTATTGATTTTATTTTATCATTCACAGGATTATGGAATCTTACTCTTTTTATATATGTCTTTTTGAATAGATTTAAGTTTAAAATATCTAATTATCTTGATAAAGATTTTATTTATCCAGTCTTTTTGTGTTTAATTTTTAGTATTTTTACATATCAGGGCCTTTTATTTAATGTAAGACATTCTGTTCAATTCTATCCAATTCTATTTTTATTTTTATATTTATTATCATTTAATAATTCAAGAATAAGTAATTTATCATTTGTTGATAAATTTTCACAAAAATCTTTGATAACCTCTTTTGGAATAGCATTAGCTATAGAGATACCTTTATCAATTTTAATATAAGAGTTATGAAAAATATTTTATTTCTAATCTCCTCTGGATATTTTTCTAACAAAAAAAATATTAATAAAGGAGTGAATGGTCCTGAAATAAGATTTAGGGAATTCCTTAAATTATCAAAGTCAAGAAATTTTTTTAAAATAATATATGGGAACGGACTTTTAGTTGATGACTTTAGGAAATTAGAAGAAGAAAGAAGAAATATTAAATTTTATAATTCACCAAAATCAGATTTTTTTAATATTATTAGAAAATTCTTTGAAATTATCAAAACTAATAATATTGATATAGTACATTCTCAAGGACCAATCTCATATGATTGTATTAATATAATATTCTCATTTATTTTTAAATATCAATCTGTTATTACAAGACCAGTACTTAGAAAGGATGAAAAATTTAAAACTTTAAAATCTAGAATTTTATTTCTTATGGATTATTTTTTATTATCAAAGGCTACAAATATTATAGCTATATCAAATTATCATTATACTAATTTACAAAATTATATACCTAGAAAGAAAATTACTTTAATATTTAATGGAGTTGATCTTAATAAGTTTAGTAATTCTAATAAAGGAGAATTTATTGAATTTAGTAAGTCAAATCCAATGAATATAACATTCATTTCTCAGTTTACAGATGTAAAAAGACAAGATATATTTTTAGAATCACTCAAAAATATCAAAGACTTATATTTAAATATAAATTTTGTAGGTACTGGTCCAAATCTGAATAAAATTAAATCTTTTTCTAAAAATTTTTCTTTTGAAAATCATAAAATATATTTTCATGGACATTTAAATAATATAAGCGAAATTTTACGAACATCTCATGTAAATTGTCTTATCTCTGATAGGGAAGGTTTACCTGTCTCAATGTTAGAGGCCCAAGCTTCAGGATGTGTTTTGATTGGTTCTGATATTGGGGCAATGAATGAAATAATTCAAAATGGAGAGAACGGTTTTTTAATAAATAATGAATCTGCATCTCATGAAATTGGTAAAAATGTAAGGCTCTTATATAAAAAAAGTTCAGTTTTGGTAAATATGATCAATAGTTCAAGAATTAAATCGCAAAAATTTAATATTCTTAAGATGATTGAAGGATACGAAAAGATCTATGATTCTCTTTAAAACTACTTAATGACTTTTAATAAGAAAATTCATTTAATTCAAACCCATGGTCTTGGTGATGTACTGATGACTCTACCGTTAATTATCACATTAATTAAATATAAAAATAAAGTAGTAATTTCAGTTAAAAATCCTCAGGCTTATATTTCACTTAATTATTTAAAAAAATATTTAAATATTAAATTTAAAATACTTTTGGTGCCAAGCTTAAAAGAACCATTAAGTTTATCTGTTTATTTTATAAAACTTTTTAGGGAAAAGTTTGATTATACTTTCTCTTGCTTTGAAGTTAATAAATTGTTGTCAAGTATTATTAATTTCTTATCAATTTATCCTAAATATAAATCTTGTAGTCAAATTGAGATTCCGATTAAATTTAAGAATTTAGAATTTCATAAAGTACATCTCAATCAACTCTTGGCATATGATCAACAAAAATCATTTAAATTAATAGGACGTAAGCAATATGCATCTTTGTTAAAAGGCACCAAATTAGAATTGGAAATGTCAAATATGAGAAATAAATTATATTTTTTAAATAGTAAAAAAAAGGTTTTTATAATATCTCCAGGATCTGGAGAATTAGAAAAACACAAAAGATGGCCAACTGATTATTATGCAGATTTATCAAATAAAATAATTAAAAATATAGATAATTCAATTGTTTTAATCACCGGTTCTCCCTCTGATAAATATTTAGCTGAATATTTTGATTTTAGAAATAAAAATGTTATTAATTTAATTGGTCAGTGTAGTTTCTCTGAATTATTTTATTTATACAAAATTTCAAAATTAGTTTTAACCCATTGTAGTGGAGCTGCTCATTTGGCAGCTTTAGCAGGATCAAGAATCTTCTTCTTTTCTGGACCAACATCATATGATCTAACTGGTCCTTTCTCAGATAAAGTTATAATATTCAAATCTGGTTCAAAATGTTCACCATGTTACTCAAAAGAAAATCTACAAGGTTGTAGATATGAAGGATGTAAAGAACAGATGAAGAATATTAGTGTAAAGTCTGTTATGAAAGAATTAATCAGTCAAAAATTATAAAGTAAGTTTTATTTTTGAATTTATCTATAGGTCAATAGCATATAATTAAATTTAATAACTAAACCAGATGAGACAGTTATTTCAAGATCTTGTAAAAGGTGAAACAACTTTTGAAGAAATACCAGTCCCCTCAATTAATAATCAAGAGATTTTAATATCAACAAGTTGTAGTTTATTATCCTCTGGAACAGAAAGATCATTAGTTAATTTTTCGAAATCTTCTTATTTCCAAAAAGCAAAGCAACAGCCTGAAAAAGTAAAACAAGTTTTTGACAAAGCAAAAAATGATGGATTAAAGTCTGCATATGAAGCAGTAAGAAGTCGTTTAGATCAGCCTCTCCCACTGGGATATTGTAATGTTGGTAAGATTATTGAAGTTGGAAGTGATGTTAAGGGTTTTGAGCCCGGAGATAGAGTAGTTTCTAATGGTCCGCACGCTGAATTAGTTGCAGTTCCTAAACATCTTTGTGCCAAAATACCTGATAATGTTTCTGATGAAGAAGCTGTATTCACAATTCTTGGTTCAATCGGTTTGCAATCTGTAAGATTAATAAATCCTACTTTTGGTGAGAAATTTCTTGTTAGTGGCTTAGGAATTATTGGTTTACTTACCGCTCAAATACTGAAAGCTAATGGGTGCGATGTTATAGGTTTAGATCCAGATGATAATAAGTGTGAAATTGCTAGAAATATTGGAATTGATGCTTTTAATAAGTTAGATATTAAAGAAGCACTAGATTATATTAATCAATTTACAAATAATATTGGTTTAGATGGAGTAATAATTGCAGCTTCTACTAAAAGTAATGATCCAATTCATTTGGCATGCAGTTCATGTAGAAAGAGGGGGAGGATAGTTTTATTAGGTGTTACAGGTATGCAATTCAAGAGAGAATTACTTTATGAAAAAGAGTTGACTTTTCAAGTAAGTTGTTCTTATGGGCCCGGAAGATATGATCCATTTTATGAGAAAGAAGGTCATGACTATCCAATAGCCTTTGTAAGATGGACGCAACAAAGAAATTTTCAATCTATTTTAGAGGCAATTTCGAGAGGAAAAATTAGATTAAAAGATCTAATCTCCAAAAGATATGATTTTAATGATGCGATAAAGGCCTATGATGATTTATATAACAAACCAGAACTTTTAGGAATTTTACTAAAATATAGGGAAGAAGAAAAAGATAAGGCGAAGGAAAAGTATCTAGGTCTTATTGATGAAAAATCTAAATTTAATAATGATAATATTTCTTCAATATCAGTGATTGGTTGTGGTAATTATGCTAGCAGAATACTTATTCCAAATATATTTAATACAGGTATTAAATTAGATACTATCTTAGCTAATAAAGGATTAGATCCAGTGAGAATTGGCAAGAAATTCAAATTTAAAACTGCAAGTACTAACATAAATCATTTTCTAGAAAATAATAATTCTAATAATATAGTTATCGCTACAAGGCATGATAGTCATGCTTTATTTGTAGAAAAATGTTTAAAGAGTGGTAAAAATGTTTTTGTAGAAAAACCCCTTTGTCTTACGTTAGATGAATTGGATAAAATAAAGAAAGTATATAATAAAAATAATATTTTGATGATTGGGTTTAATCGAAGATTTGCCCCATTGATTATAAAATTAAAAAATTTTTTAAAAGGAAGTCATTCTCCTAAATCTTTTATTTATACTTGTAATGCCGGCTATATCGATAAAGATCATTGGACTCAAAACCCACTAATTGGAGGAGGTAGATTGATAGGTGAGGCTTGTCATTTTGTTGATCTATTATTATTTCTAAGTGAATCAAGAATTAAAATTATCTCAAAAGTAAACCTCACTGACTCAAAAATATGTCCAGATACATTTTCAATATCTATTGCTTTTGAAAATGGTTCAATTGGAATAGTAAATTATTTTTCTAATGGAAATAAAAATTTTCCTAAAGAATTTTTAGAGGTTTATGATAATGGAAGGATTATGAAATTAACTAATTTTAGAAAATTAGAAATATGGGAAAAAAATAAAACCATCATAAAAAAGGATTTTAATCAAGATAAGGGTAATAAAGAATGTATAAACCAATTTGTAAATGCAGTTCAGAATGGACTTCCCTCACCAATTCCGTTTAATGATATTTGTGAAGTTCATGAAAATCTATTTAAGATTAATTAATTTATTATTTTTAATTTAGAAAAATATATATCTATTAAAAATTAGGTGCATATGTCATTTATTATTATACTTAAAGTTTTTATTAATAATAAATAATGTCTTATTCTAAAAGAAAGATCATAGTAACAGGAGCAGCAGGATTTATTGGGGCATCACTTATCTGGAAATTACTATCAAACGGCGATGAGGTTATTGGGTTAGATAATATGAATGAATATTATGATGTTTCTTTAAAAATCAATCGCATAAGTCAAATAGAAAAGAGATTTTCTAATAGTAAATGGAAATTTTTCAAGAAATCTATAGAGAACTATAACTCTATTGAAGAAATCTTTAAGGAATATAAACCTAATATAATAGTTCATTTGGCAGCACAAGCAGGAGTTAGATATTCTTTAGAGGCCCCAGATTCTTATATTCAAAGTAACTTACTAGGATTTGGAAATATACTCGAACTAGCGAGAAATTATGATATTTCGAATTTTATATATGCTTCAAGTAGTTCGGTTTATGGAGGGAATAAGAAAGTCCCTTTTAAAGAGATAGATAGTGTTAATCATCCAGTAAGCTTGTACGCTGCAACAAAAAGATCAAATGAACTCATGGCTCACTCATATAGTCATCTTTTTAAAATCCCATCTACTGGCTTAAGGTTCTTTACTGTTTATGGCCCCTGGGGGCGTCCAGATATGGCACCAATGATATTTACTAAAGCGATAATAAACTCTGAGCCAATAAAAATTTTTAATTTTGGAAAAATGAAAAGGGATTTTACTTTTATAGATGATATTTGTGAATCTATTTATAGATGTACTTTTAAACAGGCTACTTCTGATAGTGATTTTGATGAATTTAATCCTGATCCTTCTACTTCAAAAGCTCCTCATAAAATTTTTAATATTGGTAATAGTAATAATGTTGATCTTTTATATTTTATAGAGCTATTAGAAAAGGCTTTAAATAAAAAAGCAATTAGAAATTATTTACCTATACAACCAGGAGATGTTGAAAACACTTATGCTAATACAGACAAATTAGAAGAATGGATTGAATTCGCTCCTGTTACTTCTATAGAAGAAGGGGTTGAAAAATTTATTAAATGGTATTTAGATTATTATAAAATATAGAAGTTGTAAAAAACATTAAAATAAACTAGTAATATTAATCATACTATTATTTGAAAATTGAAAAATATTGTTGTAACAGGTGGAGCAGGCTTTATTGGTAGCCATACCTGCTTAGCACTTCTACAAAAAGGATACGAAATTTATAGTATTGATTCTTACATTAATAGTTCGCCTGAATCGTTAAAAAGAGTTGAGCAATTATTTTCAAAAAATAAAAATTTTAAAAATAGATTAAATACTTTCAAAGGTGATCTTAGAGATGAATATTTTTTGAAGGAGGTTTTTGAAAATGCGCTTAAGGATGGAAGAAATATTGATGGGGTTATTCATTTCGCAGGTTTAAAGTCTGTAAGGAATTCTGTTTTAGATCCAATTTCATATTGGGATGCAAATGTAAATAGTACAATTAGTCTTTTAAAAATAATGAATAAATATGATTGCAAAACAATAGTATTTAGTAGCAGTGCAACTATATATGGCAAATTAGTAAAAAGAAATCTTGATGAAAAGTGTCCCTTAGATCCTATTAATCCTTATGGGTTTACAAAAATGGTTATTGAAAAGTTTTTAGGCAATGTATATAAGACTCCAGAGTCGGACTGGAGAATAGCTAATTTGCGTTATTTTAATCCAATTGGTAGTCACAACTCAGGCTTAATTGGAGAAAATCCATTAGGAATCCCAAATAATATTTTTCCATATATTACAAATGTTGCTTTAGGTAATTTTAAAGAATTAAAAATATTTGGTGATGATTGGCCAACAAAAGATGGCACAGGCATAAGAGACTATATACATGTAATGGACTTAGCTGAAGGCCATGTTAGGACTTTGGAGTTTTTATTGGATAATAAATCGCAATTGTTGAACATGAATATAGGAACTGGAAATGGAATAAGTGTTCTAGACTTGGTTAAAACATTTGAGGCGGTAAATAATATTAAGATACCCTATAAATTTGTTTCAAGAAGAGAGGGTGATGTTGCGAGATTAGTCGCAGATAATACTATCCTTAAATCAAATTTAAAATGGGAACCAAGAAAAACCTTAAAGGATATGTGTATTGATGGATGGAGGTGGCAGTCAAGTAATCCAAATGGTTACTAAATAAAAAATTTTGTTATGAGTCTAAATCATTTATAGTTTGACGAATTCCGTCTTCAAGTTCTATTGAATAATGCCAACCTAGTTTATTAATTCTTGATATATCAAGTAATTTCCTTTTTGTGCCATCTGGTTTGGATTTGTCCCATAATATTTGACCTTTAAAATTAACACTTTTTGCAATTAAGTTAGCAAGCTCTTTAATTGAAATTTCTTTGCCAGTTCCTACATTTAAATGAAAAAGATTGTTATTTTGATTTTCTGAAGAAGTATCCCAATTCTCTAAAACGAAAACTGCAGCATCACCAAGATCATCTACGTGCATAAATTCTCTCATAGGTTCTCCAGAACCCCAACATGTAACAGAAGCTAATGATTTTTTCTTGGCTTCATAAAATCTTTTGATAAGAGCTGCCATAACATGACTATTCTTTTCATGATAATTGTCTCCTGGACCATAAAGATTTGTCGGCATCAGTGAGAATGCATCAAAATTATATTGAGTTCTAAGAGAATTACAAAGTTTGATACCAGCTATTTTCGCTATTGCATAGTATTCATTTGTTGATTCAAGAGATCCAGTTAGAAGAGATTCTTCTTTAATTGGCTGTGTGGAGTCTTTAGGATAAATACAACTGCTTCCCAAAAAAAGGAGTTTTTTAGTATTGAATTTCCAGGCTGATTCAATAATATTATTTTGTATTTTTAAATTTTCTAATATAAAGTCTGCGGGATAAGAATAATTAGCCAAAATTCCACCGACTTTCGCGGCTGCAATAATAACTACCTCAGGTTTAAATTTTTTAAACCAAGAGTAAGTATCTTGAAAATTTAAATAGTTTAATTCTTTTTTGGTAGGTATAAAAATATTTTTATAACCAGATTTTATGAGACTCCTTAAAATTGCACTTCCAGCCATACCAAAAGCACCAGCAATTAAAATTTTATCTGTTTTATAGATTTTATTTTTCAATTTTTTGGAAATTAGAAACTTAGGAAATTAACTATATTTTTAATATATATTATTTAAGCCTTTTTTTATCAGCAGATACTCTTTTTGTGCTTCTTCCTTATCTTTGTCAATCATTTCTTTAACCATTTCTCTCAAAGATGTCTTTGGCTCCCAGCCTAGTTTTTTAAATGCTTTTGAAGAATCTCCCAATAATTCATCTACTTCTGTTGGTCTGAAATATCTTGAGTCAACCTTTATTACTATTTCTCCTGTATCGGATCTCCTTCCAATTTCATTAACGCCTTCCCCTTCCCAAATAATTGCCTTTTTATTTACATTATTTGACCAACCCAAAGATTGAGCACTAATTTCAATAAAATTCCTAACAGTTTCCATCTTCCCATTTGCAATAACAAAATCCTCAGGTTTATCTTGTTGAAGCATAAGCCACTGCATTTTTACATAATCTTTTGCATGTCCCCAATCCCTTTT
>MDTG01429751.1_pt1 | contig 17851 bp, 13 predicted proteins | sample 811421 | NCBI WGS metagenome assembly MDTG01 (sample SAMN05326645, study PRJNA326480) | marine metagenome | isolation source: seawater | place: Pacific Ocean: South East | collected 2011 | reverse complement strand
TTTTTTGATCTTGATTGTAATAAGCAGATAGATTATATGCTCTTCTATTCCAAGCTAATTCATATTTAAAATTTGAGAATTGATTATTTTTTGATGAATCAACATCAAAATTATATTGTGAACTTATTTTGATAGTTAAAGGTCCAGTTATTTGTTGGAGATAACTAAGTTCAATAATTTTATTATCAACAGCTTGATCAAAATCAAAAGGACTATTACCTTCTGCAAAAGTAATTCTAGGATAAATGCTTAATTTAGTATAGTCAAAATATTTTTTTTTAAACTCACCTAAAGTAAGTTCAGGGCCAAATTTAAAAGTAAATAAATTTTGAAAGTTGTCATCACTATATCTATAAAAATCAAATTTGGTTTTCAAATTCAAACGGAGACCCTCTTTGATGACTGAGGGACTATAAATATATTCCTTATTTATTAAATTAGTTTCTCCCCTTTCCCATATTGGGTATGAATGATTTCTCTCTAAGAAAATATTTAACCTATCTCTGTTAATAATTTCCTTCAAAATATTTTTTTTATTTGCTTTATAATTTCCATACGCTAATGCAATTTCCGAAGATTTATTGGTTTTATTATTTTTCCAATTATTTGTCTTATTAATCTTTAAGCCATAAGCCCTTAATATCTCCCGCTCGCCAATAGAACCATTCCATATATTTTCTCTGTAATTAAAAAACAAAGATAACTTATTAGATTTTGAAAAGTCAGGTCTATTTTCTTCAAAAAGAGTTCTTGATAATTCGTTTTTAGAGGTTAAAGTTTGATTTAATTTATTTAAGTCTAATGAATTAAACGCAATATTGGAATCAAAATTAAGACCATAAACCTTAGATTCTAAAGCTGCTTCCAAACCAAATAGATCGGAAAGTTTATTATTTTGTCTTATTTTAGCTGAATATAAAGATTCATTTTTTTTTGTAAAACTTTTTGTTTGACCTTGAAGGGCTCTTTGAAGATAGAATTCTTTTTTAAGATTTAACTTTGTATTTTTGTTTAGAAAATATATAGGATCAGCACTTCTCATAATGTAAAGACCATCTTTTTTCTTTTGGTCGTATCCTAATTCCCACCTTAATTTTTGATTTTCTTCGCCTACTTTAATTCTTCTAGGTCCAATAGGTATATTTAACTTATCATCTAAAATCAAGGTACTCCATTTAGCTTTAATATAAATTTGCTCATCTTTATTGATGCTTACAAAGTCTGAATTTTTAATTTTTACTTGGGGATTATTGTAAGGATCATTAGTTAAAAAAAGTTCATCTGAGAACCATTTTTGATTATCAATTATAATTTTATCTGCTTGGAATCTCCACTTTTGAAGATCATTTAAATCTAATTTAATTTTTTGAGAGGTTATTCTTTTAAAGAAAGAAGTGTTTTCATCTTTTTTGAGATTTATATTATTTAAACCTAGATTGTATGAATTATTAAAAGAGACATTGTTTATAAATTTATCTTTTTCATTTAATTCAATCCTATTGTTCTGTTCACCTCCGCCACTTTCTATCTTAAGCGAGCCTAATGTTTTAAAATTTATGCTTCCATAAGCTTTTAAAATCAATCCTTTTTTGGTGTTAAAATCATATTGAATTTCAGAAGCACTTAAAAATTGGTCTTCTATTTTGAAATTAATTTCTCCTTGAATTAACAGTGTCTTAAGTTTTGAATTATATACTAACTTATTTGCTTTTAGGACAGCATTATTCGTCCTAACAATAACATCTCCTTTTGCAATGAATTTATCATTTGTTCTTAGTTGAGTATCAGATTCAATATTGATATCCTTAATTTTATTTTCAGGATTTGTTTTTTCTTTTTCTACATTTGCAATTAAGATATCAATGAATTTATTAATTTCAATTTGGATATCTTTTTTATAATAAATAGGTTTTATTATAGAGTTTTTATTTATCTTATTATTGGTATTATATTCAGTCTCATTCTTTATGTATTTTGCAAAAACTTCTAGATTATAGAAATTTAAAATTAATAAAAATAATATTGTAACGTTTATTCTATTCAATTATATTTTCAATCAAATCTATAATAAATATAACTATATTTAATCGAAAAAAAACAAAAAATATTTAAACTTTTACTTAATATATATTTCTCAAATTCTTTTAGGTTATAGAAATCTATTAGAAATTATGAAGCATTATTTTATTTGCTTCTCCCATAATTATCTTGAAATCTTTCTATATCATCTTCTCCCAAGTAAGAACCGCTTTGAACTTCAATTAATTTGAGAGGAATTTTCCCTGGATTTGATAATCTATGTTTTGATCCTAGAGGAATATATGAACTTTGATTCTCACATAAAGTAATTACTTTATCTTCTATCTCTACTTGAGCTGTTCCACTTACAATGATCCAATGTTCTGAACGATGATGATGTTTCTGAAGAGATAATTTCCCTCCGGGTTTCACATTTATTAATTTTACTTGCCATCTCTTATCTGCAACTACAGATTCATAAAAACCCCATGGCCTATATATTTTTTTGTGTTCTTGTCCCTCATTTATCTTTAGCTGTCTGAGCTTATTAACTATATGTTTAACTTCCTGAGAATTATTTTTACGCGCTATCAAAATAGCATCACTAGTTTCAATAATAATTAAATCTTTTACTCCAATCGCTGCAACTAATCTTTTTTCGCTTCTTATATATGAATTAGAAGTTTTCTCTGCGATAACATTACCTTTAATAAAATTTCCAAGATCATCCTTTTTCTCAATTTCCCATACAGACTCCCAGCTTCCTATATCTGCCCATCCAGTATTTAGAGGAATAACTATTCCCTTTTTTGTTTTTTCCATTACTGCAAAATCAATAGATATATTTGGGCATTTTGCATATTCTTCCCTATCTAATCTTTGAAATTCTAAATCCAAGAGATTTTCTTTTAAAGCCGTTTTACAATATTTTAAAATCTCTGGGCAATATAACTCTATTTCCTTGATAATTGATTTTGCTTTAAATAAAAATATTCCACTATTCCAAGTAAATCTTTTATCTTTAATAAATTCTTTTGCCCTCTTTAATTCAGGTTTTTCTATAAATGAATCTATTTCGGAAAAATCATTAATAAATTCATCAAAAGCTTTTTTTGCCTTTATGTATCCGTAACCAATTCTAGGTTCAGTGGGCATAATCCCGAAACATAAGAGAGAATCCTTGCAAATATAATTTAATCCTTTTTTAATTGCCTCTATGAATTTTTCTTGATCTAGAATTATGTGGTCGGAGGATAATATTAATAAATATGGATCCTTCTCTACTTCAATTGCCTTTAAAGCAGAAATTGTTATTGCTGGAGCAGTATTTTTAGCAAATGGTTCAAGAATAATTTTCTTTGGAGTGATATTAATCTCACGCATTTGTTCAGCAACAATGAATCTATGATCTTCATTACATATGAGTATAGGATCACTTATTTTATCAATATTTCTTATCCTTTCTAATGTTTTTTGTAATAGAGATTTATTGTCATCACTGTTAATTGAAAGAAATTGTTTTGGGAAACTTTTCCTTGACAGTGGCCAAAGGCGAGTACCTGAACCACCGCAAAGTATAATAGGTATTAAGGTGGAATTTTTCATTAAAAATATTTTTGTCTTACAAGGTAATTCTACAATATTTGAAGTTTTTAATTAATTATAAATTTTAAGTTAAATTTATTTAGAGTCTATTTTTTAAAGATTATTGAAGTTGAGCAAAAAGAAAAAGTATATTTGCAATTTATTTCCAAAATTTTTCCAGCAGATTCTATTTTTAGCTCAGAGATATCTAACTTTGAAATAGTTTAGTCAAAAAATGATAATGATAAATAAATAATTATTATCTTAATAAGGTGTCCTTTAATATTAAGTATTATATATTCTATGGATTTCTGAATAAACATAATTTCTTTATTTAATAAAGGAAGATATTTCATTTAAAAGGTTTATTTAATTAAAAAGTTTTCAGGAATTTTTTGATTTATCAGATTCTAATTAGTAAAGAAGTTGCTTTAACTTTAAATTTATTTATATTCACTTTATCTAAAATAAGCAGCGATTTTTTGTAACTAATTTATCTACCAATCCTTTCCATAAAGTTCCTTTAATGATTCTATATTTTTTAAGTTCTCAAAAATTATTTAAGAAAATAAAGGAAAAATTATTACGAGTATATTTCTATTTATCTATTTATTTAGGTTGGTTTAATTTTTTGAAGCCAATTCCATGAATCTTTGCAGATATCTACAGTATCTTTTTGTGGGAACCAGTTAAGTTTTTTAATAGCATATTTGTTATCTGCAACAATATATGGAACATCTCCTGCTCTCCTAGGACTAAACTTATATTTAATTGAGCATTTATTTACTTTCTCAAAAGTTTTTATGATATTTAATACACTTGTACCTATACCAGTGCCAATATTTAATGTAATAATTTGAGGATTTTCTTTAATTAATAAATTACTTGCAGCAATATGAGCTCTTGCTAAATCCATTATATGTATAAAGTCTCTAATACATGTTCCATCAGGTGTTGGCCAGTTATTGCCAAATATTAATAATTCTTTTTTATTATGAATTAGGGAATTTAAAATAGCAGGAAATAAATTAGATGACATTCCTTTTGGATATTCACCTAAAAGACCTGATGAATGAGCTCCCACAGGATTGAAATATCTTAAATTAGCTATCCTCCATTTTTTTGGTTCACTTATTGATAAGTTTTGTAGGATTTTCTCAATAGTAAATTTTGTAAAAGCATATGGATTGCTTGGATTTAATTCTGAATTTTCTTTAAATGATTTATTTGGATTTTGCTTATATACCATTGCACTACTGCTGAATATAATATTAAAACAACTATACTCTTTCATAATATTAAGTAGATTTATTGTTCCATTAACATTTGTATCCCAATATTCGAGTGGAATTTGAGTAGATTCTTCAACAGATTTTAATCCAGCAAAATGAAATACAAAATTAATTGGGTTTCTTAAGAGCTTAAATTCTTTAAAAATATCTCTTAACCAATCTTTATCTCTAATATCACCTTTTCTAAAAATTAATTTTCCATTTGAATTACTTTTTAAAGATGAAAGAAACTCAATTTTAGATTTAACCTTTATGGAACTGTTTACTAATGAGTCAATAATTAATATATTTTCTCCTCTATCTAGAAGGTTTAGACAAGTATGGCTTCCAATATAACCAAAACCGCCAGTAACTAATATAGTATTCAAATATTTAAATTATTATTGGTAAATACTATAAAAATAATTAAATGAATGATAAATGTTTTGATAATTCTTAAAGAAAAAAATTTCTTTAATATAAGTTTATATAGAATTTTTTATTTTCTTAAACTCAATTTTTCTATCATCTTACTTCTATACATGCCTCAAAAAATAAGAAAAATTAAAAATATTGTTAAATATACAACTAAATGATTTGAAATATAAAATATTCATATATTTAAGACTAATTATTTTTAGATAAAACATCACATAATTTATGAATATAATTATTTATATTTTCCCAATCAAATGGAATACCTAAAAAATGATTGTAAAAATAATAAGAGTATTTGTAATCTTCAACTTTAACTCCTTTTTTTAAACTCCACCACCTTCTACAATCAAAACCATTTGAATATAATTCTGTTAGTAATTTATCATTAATATTAATTTCAATATTCATGGTGAGCGTCGGATCAAGTTCATTATCGAACAATTTAATGTTTTTATCATTTAAAACTGATGAAACTATTCTTTTTGCTTTTATTATCTTTGTACAATTTTCATTTAATTTATCTAAACTTGCTAATCCTGCAGCTGCATTAAATTCTGACATTTTTGCATTTGTAGAGTTAGTCCACTGCTGAATTCTATTTTCATTTATTCCAAAGTTTGTTAGCAATTTTATGTGATTAGGGACCTGATTACCGAAAATACATAAACCCCCTTCTCCGCAACTGAGTAATTTTGTTGCATGCAAAGAAAAAATTATTACAACATTATTAGGGATATTATTTAATTTTGATTTTTTGTAAATCAAACCTGGTAAAGCAGCAGCAGCATCAATTATTACAGGACATTCAATATTTCTTGCAAATTCAAAAAAAGTATTTATACGAATATTTGATCCAAATGGAATATTCAAAAGAATAAAATCATTTCTATTAAGTTTATATTTAATATTTGGTAAAAAAGATTTATCAAGAATGTCATAAAAAATTGCATTTGTAGAATAATCAGAAGCTATTGAAAATGTTGAAAAGAAAGAATATGCTGGGAAAAAATATTTTGAGCTTTCACAATCTTTTAATTCCGCAAAAAGGTTACAGCAAATTCTTAATAATGAAGTAGCACTTGAACCAAGACAAAGATTTTTTAAAGGAACATCGAGTATTTTAGAAAATCTATTTCTAAGCATTGACTCGCAATAACCAAAGTTTGAGAATTTCTTTTCTTTTCTTGAATTTTCAAGATAAGAAGAAATTAAATCTATAGATATGTCAGGGCATTTTAATAAACTAATCATAAATTTTTAAATAAGGACATTTACAATGATTTTTATATTTAATAAAACTCATTTTTATAACAACTAAATAATTTTAATTTTACAAAAACTCTATAAAGAAACTTTAAAAATTTATATCTAAACTTGAAGGTATCAATATCATTAATTGCAAAATCTAAAAAATGTTTAGTAATTTTAATTCTTAATGGCAGTAGTTTTCTCCACCTCTTAGTAGCAATTTTGTTTAACTCAGCTTGATCTTCCTTTGAAGTACTGCTCCATGCTCCCTTGTCATGCTTTCTATATACAGAAAAAAAATCTTTATGAAAATAAAATAAAAAATTATCAGACATCATTGATTGCTTTAGTCCAGGATCACCCATTAATTTATAATATAACTTAGGCAAAGGCATATTTTTATATCTATATTTATTACGCCAGATAATCGAAGATGTATGTATGTAAAAATTATATTTCTTAGAGAGTAATTGAGAAGCCAACAAATTGTGCACTTTACTTTCTATAGATATTTGATCTATAAATTTATCATCAACTTGAATTTTAGTGATGCCTCCACTGCCAATAATTAATGAATTAGAATCTAAAACTTCTATTTGCTTTAAAACTTTTTTTCGATCAAGCCAATAATCATCTCCTTCTAGGATTGCCCAAAATTCACTTTCAACCCCTGGACAATGATACATAAAGGATTTAGTCCCAGAAAATAACCTCTCTTTATTCTCATATACTTTTATATTCTTGTATTTAGCTGAATAATTATTTGCAATATTCAATGAAGTTTTATTCTCTGAAAAATCGACAAAAATATAAATATATATTGGAATAGTGGTTTCTTGTAGAAGGATAGAATCTATTGCTTGATGCAAATAATTATCATGTTCATATGTCGGAACTAATACAGTTAGAGCTCTTTCCATTATTGGTATTTAAATTTATATATTTTTTGAATTAATAATTGTAGCATTTGAATATAAAGTTCTTTTTATAATTGATGGATTTATCCACATCATAGTATCAATAATAGATAGATTGCCAGAGAAATTATAGTTTCCTCTTTCATAGATAAAATTCTTTGCATCATGAAAGAAAAGATTAACTTTATGCCTATTAAATTTCTCAGAAGAAAATATTTTACGCCCACTTAACGGATTTAAATAATCTCTATAACCAAGTTTTTCGCAAATTATTAAAGCCCAATCGCCTGGCTTAATAACATTTGGATAAGAAATATCTAAATCTGATGCTTTTAAATAATTAAATTGAATATTAAGATAAGAGCATATATTTTTAATAAAAATAATATTAAGATCTACTAGATAATTTGATTTTAGTTCATCGAAAGACTTTATAAATAAATCAATTACATCATTATAAAAAGGTGCTTTCCTCTCATATATTTTTAACTTTTGTAAATGCTCGGCTAATGTATTTTCTGGAAATAATATTTTAGCCTGGTTTATTTTTATATGGATTGATGAATTAGATAATGATACAGTCAAATATTGCCATTCTTTTGAGGGATGAATGATTTTATTTCTATTAATCCATGTTTTGGGAGTATATTGCGTGATGTCAAATACTACCCAAAAATCAGTTTGGCTAATTAAAGAGAAATGCCCCCAATAAGGCAAATAATAAGGCTGCATTATTCCTAACATGAGTTTACAAAAATGATATTCCTTTAATTATTTGATCAATTTTTATGTTGATATCTAATGGCAAAAATAAAATTTTTGATGCTATGAATTTTTCAAATTCATTGAGTGAAATATTTGATTGATTATTCCAATAACATACTGTATAAATTTTTTTTTCTGAAAAATATTTCTGAGCAATAATATTATCGGAAACCTCCAATGGGAAACCGATTGGGAGTGATGAGGTAGAGAATTTTATTTGTTTAAAAACCTTAGGCAATCCTAAATTTCTTCTTAGATTAAAGAAAACTTTCCTTCTCTCTGAAATAATCTTATCGAGATTATATTGAGATATTAATTTAATTGTCATAAGAGACATTTCTTTGTAAGGAATACTTTGAATTGATTCTCTAAATTTTAAGTATTCATAATAGCTTTTATATCTTCCACCTTCATCATATCCTCTAAATAACCATTTAGATCTTTCCCATGACAAGTCAACTTCTTTAGGTAAATATTCATCATTTAATAAAGCTTTTGGATCGTATAATATGCCACCGTCAGTTAATGCCAAGAACTTTCTGGGTGAAATCATACTAAGATTGTTCTTAAAACTTTTTCTTTTTGAAATACTATGTGAATTATCAATTAGTATTTGATTATAGGTAAATTGAGAAATGAATTTATGTAATTTACTGTAATTGTCAAACAATCCAAAATAATTATTTACTACTAAAAGATCCGAATCATTAATATTTATATTTGACGGAAGAAAATGTTCAGATAAATTATATTTTAATATAGTTATGTCTAGATCTTTAATTATTTCATAGATAGAGTTGCATGTATACGAGGGGAGGATAATTCGTTTAAATTTAAAATTATTAATTATGAAAACTAATGAATGCCTAGCCAAGGCAAATTTATAATGTTTACTATTAAATAAAACAGAATTTACTATATTATCTGAATAATTAATAAATAAATTATAGCCTCCTATCTCATTCATATTATTTCCTTCAAATAGTTAAATATAATTGAAGCTTGAAATTCAGAAAATCGACCATTTGATGAAATATTTATATCAATATTCTCCTTCCTTCCATATGAACTTCTTGCACATCTAATAATGTTTGATAAATATTTATCGTTCGTTAAAAAAACCGCCCCAGAGGATAAATCTGATATTTTATTAAAATCTAAAATTATAGCTAAAACTTTATCATAATTTTTTATTATTATTGACGAATGTTTTAATATTGGAAACTTTAAATTACTACCTATAAGATTATAAAATTTAACCTTATTCATAATCTTAATTGTATTATTATTTCTGAAATTAAGTAGAAATTTTTTTATTGCGATGTTTAAATCATTTTCAATTGCAAAAATATTTATTTTAGATAAATCTAAATCTAAATTTTTATTATTAATTAAAATCTCATCAAAAAATGAAGTGACTAGATGACAGCTATTTGAAAATGTGACACACTCTAAAAACGGAGAATTTTTTACTATAAATTCCTCCAACTGAATTGCTTCAGTAAAATGGTTTGTAAAATAATGTCTTTCAAAAATGTTAGAAAAGTTCAACTTTTATATCTAATAATAATTAGTTTTAATTGCTTACATATATATCTCACATCAATTATATTCATATTGAAACTTATTGGTAAAATCATATGAGATTCAGATATTCTTTTTGCATTATTGAATTCCCTATTTGAACTTAATACATCTCTATGAAGAGGTGAATAATAACCCCTTGCCCCTATATTTAATTTATTTAAATCCTGTATAATTAGATCTTTATTTTTACATAATTTAAAATTTAATTTAATTAATATCGTTTTAAAATTAGGTTTTTTTAAATTTATATCATGTTTAATCATTGTGACTTCATTAATTTTACTCAATTCATTGATGTATTCCAGATATAAAACTTTGAAGAAAGAGTTTGAATTCTTATAGTTTCTTAAAGAGGCTAAAGTTAAAATTTTATGAATTGGTTCTTGATTAAAAAGTATTTGACAATTATGCTTTTCTGAAAAAATTCCAATATCATTTATAAATCTTTTGAAATTAGAAATATTTTCTTGATTATCAAAACTAAGAATTCCGCCTTCTGCTCCATTAAGAACTTTACTTGGATGTAGAGATATGGATTCACAATAAGCTGAAAAACTTGCACTTTTTCTAGTTTCAGCTCCTGATCCAGTAACTTCAACAGAGTCTACAATTAAAGGAACTTGATATTCTTTACTTATTTCTAAATATTCTTCTATATCTACACTATTAACCATTGGATGCTGAAGCAATATACAACCTATATTATTTTTAGAAATGCATTGCCTTAGTTCCTTTAAAGAAAGAGCTAATGAATCCAAATCATTATCTAAAATGTAAGGCTGGAGACCTGACCATTTAATAATATCTAATGTTCTTCTATAACCTAATGCTGCTACAGCGACATAAGATGAATTGTTTTTAATAGATGATCTTAGCGCAATAGATATTGCGGTAAAACAATTAGAAAAGTGAAAAATTTCTTTTGAATCAAGCCAAATTCTTAATTCTTTATCTAAATTTTGATAAAAATTTTCTTGCGAGTTATTGAACTCATTAAGAATTGATTTAAATTCGCCATAAGGTGGAGCTGGCAAATTCATAGTGGTAAAATATCGGTTTATATTTCTATAATCCATTCTCTAAAATTAAATCAAAATAGTACTCTCTAGCGTAAAAATTTTTGGGCATTTTATAAGTTTTTATAGTTAAATTATATTTAAAAGCAGCCTTCTTAAACCAATCTATATCTCTCCATTTTCCCATTGAGGTCTTACATGAATTTAATTCTTCAATCTTTGGTCTGTTTTTATAAAAATAATCAACTGCATTAATATCTCTTACATTACCAATCATTATCTTACTATTAGATTGATTGGCTATAAATTGAAAAATCTTCTCTAATAAATTATCTTCTAAAAAGGATGAGACTCCATACATTATCACTTTATTAAAATTATCATAATTCTTGTTATCAATAAATTGTTCAATGCCAATATTTTCATAAAAATTGTTTGAAGTCTGAAAATTATTTTTTGCCACATTTATTAAATACTCGGAACTATCAATACCATAAGAAATATTTACTTTTTTTTTAAAATAATTTGTTAAAGCTCCATTCCCACATCCAAGATCAAGTAAATTATCCTGAGAATTTAAATTAAGTAATTTAGATATTTGTTTGACAATTAATTTAATTTGCTCTTGGCTAACGGGACTTCCATTTATAGTCCTTCTCACTTGCCGCCAATAATCATTTTCTTTATATATTTTTGCTTTTTCGTTGTAATCATATTCCCAACTCATCTTAAAAGTTTGCCATTAGATGTATTTATTAAATTAATATTATTTAAAAAAATATTTTTTAATTATATACGATTTTACATTAAAAAAATCATATAAATATATTTTTCTTTTTAAGATTAATAGAGCAAATTTTGTTACATATATTTTACTTTAATAAATAAAGATTTTTCAATCAAAATTTATATTTAAGGATTTTCATTAAATACTAATCTTGAATCTTATTGAAAATATTAAAAATCGAATAATTGATGGAGCCAAGGGGATTTGAACCCCTGACCCCCTGCATGCCATGCAGGTGCTCTACCAGCTGAGCTATGGCCCCAAAGCAAGTTTTTAGTTAAATCCATTCGATTTGAGTGAGACGCACCTATCCAAGTGTCAAAGTAGTCATATGTTACCCGAGACTGTAATAACCAGTTCTGCTCATTAATCTGGGTAAGATTCATTTGCAAAAGGTAATTACCAAAAAGATTAGAGGATCCAAATTCCCTGTAAAAACATAAGTTTGTTTAATGGCAAAAGATGGAATATTCGAATCATTAGTCTCGCAAACAAAAAAGCTTAGAGTAACTCACATGATCGATGATGGTTTACAACATTAAAACCTTATATAGTTAATCCTAACATCTATAGAATTTTCTCAAGAAAATTCTATAGAAATAAAAACATTAATTAAAAAATTAAATGAAATTTAACAAGATTAGATATTATTTAAACCAATCTAGATCATAATTTAAAATTATCTTTAAAACAAAATTTAATAATTTGCATTTAAGAATAATGCTTTACTAGAAGAATTGAATGCAATATTAAATTCATATTTTAGAGTTATAAAGAAGTTATGAATTGTTAAATAAAAAGAGCAAAATTACTGGTAATTTTATTTTTAATAAAAGGTAATTATCAAATTTTTTTTTCAAGTAGAATTAATTTTTAGTTCCAAATGGAAAAGTCATTACTTCATCTCAAATAAACTTTTCTTCATTTACTTTTACAATTGAAAATTTTGTTATGTAAAGTTTTTTCTTTACTTCAGGAAAGGTATGTATTTGATCATCTCTAAGTCTATTTTTAAAAGTTCCATAAGCAAGACTTATGTGGGGATGGTAGGAAAATTCGTTTTTTTTATTTTCAAATATTAAGAATTTTTTCGAAGATCAATTAATTTTTGAGATGCTTTAACTTTAATAAAAAATGATTCAAAAAATGCATTTTTCATTCCATATTTATTAGTTAATAACTTAAAAGTTTTTTCTTTATTTACAACTTCTTTAATAGATAATAATAGTTTATCAGAATGTGATTCAAAAGGACCATTAAGAGTTAGATGGGTTTTGAATAATGGACTTTTTAGTATTTACTGAACTTTCCTTTGTAGTTCTTCTAAATAACTATTATCTTTTTCTTAGAAAGTCAACCATATCCAAAATCCCTTATTTATTCTCGCCATAGTAATAACAATAAGAATTTAAATATCATTTATCAAATTAAAGTATCTATTAGATTTTATAAATATTTAAAGTTTGTAAATTTAAAGCCAGTAATGGAATACTTTTCATATCCCTTTGTACCCCTATGTACCTTTTGAAAGGTAATAGCATCAATTGAGTTGCCTCAAATAATATCGGTCTAAGGATCATCTCCAACTACCCAGTTTTGATTCCCTGGGCCCAATCCTAACTTAGATAGTACTAATTCAAAATTTCTTTTATTTGGTTTATCTGCTCCTGTTTCCTCTGAAGTAACCACAGCGTCATATGTATCTTCTAAATTAAAATAAGTAAGTTTTCGTAATTGAACTTGGGCTGTCAGATCTGTCACTATTGCTATTAAGATATTATAAATAGTTAGTTTTTCAAATAATACATAAACTCCAGGGAATAAGGGAGCATTAGCCAAAAAAGTGCTCCAAAAAGTTTGTTCCAAATAAAAAATTATCAAAAATTCGAAATATTTTTTGCAATGATTTAAATTTACCTAAGTTTTTTATTATAGTTATAAATTAATAATCATATAGATAATTAAAATCAATTTTCAAAGTATTATGTTTTTAGTAAAGTCTAAATATGATAATATCGATTCAATTAAATCTAAATTTTACTTAGGAGAGTGGTGTTTAAATTCTGATAAGCAAAACCTTAAAGATAAAGATATTATTCTTAAACATCATTGGATTACATCCAAAGATATTGCTAAAGATGGAGATTTAATAGAAGATATTTATGAAAGATTTCTTTTTGCTTTGGCAAAGGAATTAAACAAATATCATAATAAAGATTGGTCTTTGAGATCATGGAGAATCTTAATAGGCCCTTGGCTTTATAAAATAATTAGTATAGTTTTTGATAGATGGAAATTAGTAGAAAGAGCTTTGGATGAGTCAAATATTGATATGACTTATGTTAGTCAATTTGGATATAAGGATTTATATACAGATAGTTATCTTGATTTAAGTTATGAATGTAAACAAGATTTTTGGAATAAGGTTTTGTTCGATCAAATTACTAAATTTAAAAATATTAATTATAAAACTGTGAAGATAAAGAATAAAAATTCATTAAAGGGGAATTTTGAAAACAAAAATTATTTTATTAAGAAAATTATAAAAAAAATAATTTTTTCTAAAATTTTTCAGAAAATCTTGAGAAAAATAAAAAACTTTGATTCAGTTGCAGTAGTAGATGTTTATATTTCTTTGACTAGTCAAATGATAATCAAAATTTTTTCTAAATCAATACCAATACCTGATTTTACCATAAGAAAAATAAAACATGCGCAGGAAATTGATAATAATTTAAGGAATGATTTAAAACTTGAAATTGATTGTCCAAACCAAATTGATTATTTTATTAATGAATTAATTTTTAAAGTTATACCTTCAATCTATTTGGAAAATATGAATAGTTTGTCTAAAAGTTGTTTTAATTCTTCTCTTCCAGATAAACCTAAAATAATATTAACCTCAGTGGGACAATTTCAAAATGAAATTTTTAAATTCTGGGCTGCTAAAAGAATTCATGAAAATACTAAACTTTTTATTATTCAACATGGAGGAATGTATGGGACTGCTTTATTGGCCCCTGATGAAAAACATTGTAAACTCATATCAGATATTTATTTCGTTTGGGGATGGGCGCAAAATAGAAATAAATTGAAGAATATTAGTATTCCAATAGTTAGTTTTTCAGATTATGGATCTTTTGATAAAAATGGTCCTATTCTTATTGTCCTAAGAGAGTTAAGTTATAAACCTTATATGTCTTTTTTTCATTCTCATGAGATTTTTTCTGACAGATCAAACTTTTATAGAATGAATGTAATTAACTTGATTAAATTACTTAACCAAAATATATGTACTAAATTAATAAAGTTAAGATTTTATCCTGATGATATAATTGAAAGTCATAATATAGTAAAAGCTAATAATATTAAAGATATTTTAATTTCTTCAGAGAAAAGTATGCATGTTGATCTTAAATCTTCTTCAATAGCTATATTTACATATGATGGAACAGGTTTTTTAGAATCTATGGCTTTAGGTCATCCTTCTGTTCTTCTTCTTTTAGAAGATTTAAATTCTATAAGGCCAAGTGCATATGATGCATATCAAAAACTTATTGATGCTAAAATAGCCCATCTATCCATAGAAAGCTTATCAGATCACCTTAATAAGATTGAAAATAATATTTTACTTTGGTGGAATAGTATAGAGGTAATTAAAAAAAGAGATGGTTTTTGTAATTTGTTTGCTTGTCAAAATGATTCAATTGAAGATGCTTTTATTAGGGAGAAAAATAATGCTTTGTAAAACAAAAGATAAATATTATGAGATATTGTAAATTATGCCTGCAACCTGACACAAGACCTGGAGAGTATATTGATGATAAGCAGGTTTGTATGGGATGTTATAACTCTAAGCAAGATTTAGACTTTTCAAAAAGATTTAAAAAACTTAAATCACTAATTAATAAATATAAAACTAAAAATAATAAATTATTTGACTGCATTCTGGGCGTTAGTGGAGGTAAAGATAGCTTAAGACAGGCTTTGTGGGTAAGAGATCAATTGAATTTAAGACCGCTTTTAATAAGCTATGCATATCCCCCTGAGCATTTAAATGAAAGAGGAGCTAGGAATTTGTCAAATTTAATAAATAAAGGATTTGATGTTTTAGTTACATCCCCTTCGCCTAAAACATTTAAAGAGATAATGCGTGATTGCTTTTTTACATTTTCTAACTGGCAGAAAGCTAGTGAATTAATACTTTACGGATCAGTACCTAAAATTGCGATTAGTCATAATATTAATATGGTTTTTGTTGGCGAAGATCAAGGACAAAAAGAACAAAAAACACTGGGAGATGAAGGCTGGGATTATAATAATCAAAGAGAACTAAATACACTAGGATCTGGAAATATATCTTGGCTAGAGAGTAATACAAAATATAAAAATAAATTATATCCTTATAAATATCCAACTATTGACGAGTTCAAAAATGCATCTATCCAAGTTATTGATTTAGGGTGGTTTTTAAAGGATTGGAGTTTTAAAATTAATGGCACATATGCAATGTTAAATGGGTTTGAATCCAGAATTGAATCAGTTAATTATTCAGGAGATCTTTCTAATGTTAGTTCAGTAGATGAAGATTGGGTAAGCGTTAATCAAATGATCAAATTCTATAAATTTGGATATAGTAAAACATCTGATTTTCTAAATGAAGAAATTAGACTAAAAAATATTTCGAGGGATGATGCTATTCCTTTAGTGGAAAAATATGATGGTAATTGCAGTGAGGAATTAATAGATTCATTTTGTATGTATCTTGATATAAATGCTGATCAATTTTGGCAAACAATTGTTAATTCAACAAATAAAAAATTATTTGAAATAATCTATAAAGGTAATAAACCAAGATTTATTAAAAAATTTAAAGTAGGTTATGGAATTTATAAATAATGAAAGTAGGAATTATCGACTACTCAGCAGGTAATGTTTCTTCATTAATTTCAATGTTGGATACTTTAAAATATGAACATTACTATACAAATAATGAGAAAACTTTATCTAATTGCGATTTAATAATATTACCAGGAGTTGGGAATTTTAATTCTGCTATAAGAGAAATAAATAAAAGAAATTTATTTGAATTTATAAAATCCTTTAAAAAATCAAATAAAATAATAGGTATTTGCTTGGGAATGCAATTACTTGCAAATACTTCAACTGAAAGTGGTTTTTCAAAAGGCTTAGGTTTAATACCTGGAAATGTTAAAAGAATTAAAAATAATAGCATTCATATTGGTTGGAATAACATTGAATATTGTAATAAAAAGCTTGAATTAAAAAAGTTTGATGGAAAATATTTCTACTTTAATCATGCCTACGAATATATTACAGCTAATAAATATAAGTATTTTATAAGTAATAATAATTCTCAGATAGCAAGTATTATTATAAAAGAGAATATTATTGGATTGCAATTTCATCCTGAGAAAAGTCAAATTAATGGAATTAAACTTTTCAAAACTCTTGTTGAAAAAATGTAAGAATGCTTAAAAAAAGAATTATTGGAGTAGTGAATGTTTTGAATGATTTAGCTGTTCAATCAATACGTTATGAGAAATACTTACCACTAGGAAGACCAAAGTACCTAGTAGAAAATCTAGATAGATGGCAAGCAGATGAAATTTTCTTAAATTATATGGATATTTCTAAAAAAAATAAAAGACCAAATTTTAAGATTTTGCAAGAATTAACTAATTTGAAAATATCTACTCCTTTAATTTATTCGGGAGGTATATCTACCGCAGAAGATGCTTATTTAGTTATTAAATATGGTGCAGACAGGATTTGTATAAATAACTCTTTGAAATTAGGTAAAGAATTTATAAAAAATATTATTGAGAATGTAGGGATTCAGGCTTTAATCATATCTTGCCCTGTTATTTATAGGGATAGAAATATTTATCATTTCGATTATGCGAGTAAAAAAATGACTAAATTTACGGATTGGATGAAAAAGTATAATTATGAAAATATGTTTGCAGAAATCCTCATAACTGATGTTGAAAATGAAGGGAAAAAAAATAGCTTTAACTACTCTATAATAAATATAGTAAAAAATTATTTTGATAGAATTATACTATTTGGAGGCATTTCAGAGCCCAAACAAATAATTAAACTTTTCGGAGAAAATAATGTCTCTGCAATAGCTATTGGTAATTATTTATCTTATAAAGAACATACTATATTTAATATTAAAAAAGAGATAAAAGA
>MDTG01088294.1_pt1 | contig 17852 bp, 16 predicted proteins | sample 811421 | NCBI WGS metagenome assembly MDTG01 (sample SAMN05326645, study PRJNA326480) | marine metagenome | isolation source: seawater | place: Pacific Ocean: South East | collected 2011 | reverse complement strand
GTCGAAATAGGGCAGCGCCTGCAGGTAGGTCTTGTGCTCGATCAGCTTCTCGGTGCCGCGGTGGAGCAGGCCGACATGCGGGTCGACCCGCTCGACGATCTCGCCGTCGAGCTCCATCACCATGCGCAGCACGCCGTGGGCCGCAGGGTGCTGGGGCCCGAAATTGATCGTGTAGTTCGTGATCTCGTCGTCGCCGGTGGTCGGCGATTCCTCGATCGTCAGTCCGTGTGCCATCTCGTTTCCTATCCGCGGGCCCGCGTTATCCGCAGGCCCACTGCCCGTCCGCGAACTTGCGTTGTTCGCCGTTCGCCGCGACGTAGAGGTCCGCCGTGCGCACCGCCTCGTTGCCCGCCGCCGGCACCACCCGCACGGTGACGCCCTCGGCCGTCATGGTCGGCCCGGCATAGATCGCGTCGAGCCCGCCTTCCTGCGCGGTCACATTGATAAGCTCGCCACCGATCCGGATGACGCCCTTGCCGTTGACCGCCGCGTCGTTGGGCGCACCTGCCAGCAGCATCTCGGTCGCGTCGAGCGAGAAGGTGCAGCCGCCGTCGCGCGGGCCGAGATCGACCCGGCCGATATTGCCGAGCTTTTCGAGTTCGAGCGGATTCGCGCCTTCGGGCACGGCCGAGGTGTGCGCCTCGGTGCTTTCCGGAGGGGCAGTCGTGCCCTGCGGCGCAGGGGTCTGCTCGCCCGCACCGACACGCGCCGCGAAATCGTCGCCGCTTTCGGCGGTGTCCTCGCCCTGCGAACAGGCCGCCAGAAGGAGCGCGGCCGAAACCATCAGCATTCTCTTCATCTATGCCTTCTCCATCATCGGTCGACGTGAGCGAGCGGGCGAACCCGCCGGTTCAGTCCTTGTCCGTTGCCTTGCTTTGGGGCTCCGTCGCCCCTGCGGTCTCCTTCGTATCGCCCTTGCGCTCGGGCCGGTCCTCGCGATCCTCGGTCGGTTCGGGTGCGGGCGTGCGATCTTCCTCGGTCTGCTCCTCGGCGGGCGCGCCTGCGCTCACCTTCTCGGTCGCTTCCTTGTCGGTCTTCGCACCGGCGCCGGTTTCCTTGGGGCTGTCGGTCGTCTTGGCTTCGTCGACCGGCGGCGTGTGCGCCTTCTCGTCGCCGGGGAGGACGTAATCCGCGCCTTCCCAGGGCGAGAGGAAATCGAAGCTGCGCAGATCCTGTGCCAGCTCGACCGGTTCGTAGATCACCCGCTGTTCCTCTTCGGAATAGCGCAGTTCGACATAGCCGGTCAGCGGGAAATCCTTGCGGAAGGGATGCCCCTCGAACCCGTAATCGGTGAGGATACGGCGCAGGTCGGCATTGCCCGCGAAGATCACGCCGTAGAGGTCGAACACCTCGCGTTCCAGCCAGCCCGCATTGGGCCACAGCGTCGTGACGGTAGGCACCGGCGTCGTCTCGGCGGCGGTAACCTTCACCATGATCCGGCTGTTCTTCGTGAGGCTGAGCAGCATGTAGACCACCTCGAACCGCTCGGGGCGGCTGGGGTAGTCGACCCCGGCGATCTCCATCAGCTGCTGATAACCCTGATCGTCGCGCAGCATCCGCAGCGCATCCTCGATCCGGTCGCGCTGGACGGTAAGCAGCAGCTCTCCATGTTCTTCGCGCGCCTCGACCAGCATCTCGCCGAGCGCGCCGGACAGCGTGTCCTTCAGCCCGTCGATGCGGGTGAAACGGGGGGCCGAATGCAGCACGCTCATCGCTCGACCGTCCCGCTGCGGCGGATCTTCCGCTGCAGCTGCATCACGCCGTAGAGCAGCGCTTCGGCGGTCGGCGGGCAGCCGGGGACGTAGATGTCCACCGGCACGATCCGGTCGCACCCGCGCACCACGCTGTAGGAATAGTGGTAATAGCCGCCGCCATTGGCGCAGGAACCCATCGAAATGACGTATTTCGGGTTCGACATCTGGTCGTAGACTTTGCGCAGCGCGGGGGCCATCTTGTTGCACAGCGTACCCGCGACAATCATCACGTCCGACTGGCGCGGCGAGGCGCGCGGGGCGACGCCGAAGCGCTCCATATCGTAGCGCGGCATGTTGACGTGGATCATCTCGACCGCGCAGCAGGCGAGCCCGAAGGTCATCCACCACAGGCTGCCGGTGCGCGCCCACTGGAACAGGTCTTCGGTGCTGGTGACGAGGAAGCCCTTGTCGTTCACCTCGGTCTGCAGAGCGTTGAAATAGTCTTCGTCGGGCTGACGCACCTCGCCCGGCTTCGCCGTCGGCTGCAAGCGGGGGTCGAGCCCTGCGGGGGTGTTCGTCTGGGTCTCGCTCATGTCAAATCCAATCGGGCGCGGGGTTGCCGGGGATCACTCCCACTCCAGCGCGCCCACTTTCCATGCGTAAATCAGGCCGATGGCCAGCTCGCCGATGAAGATCATCATCGTCGTCCAGCCCGACCATCCGGTGAAATCGAGGCTGACCGCCCAGGGGAACAGGAAGGCCGCTTCGAGATCGAAGATGATGAACAAAATCGCGACGAGGTAGAAGCGCACGTCGAACTGGCTGCGCGGCTCCTCGAAGGCTGGGAAGCCGCATTCGTATTCGCTCAGCTTCTCGGCCGTCGGGTTGTGTGTGCCGGTCAGCCGGCTGACCCCCATCGGCAGGAACACGAAGACGCACGAAATCGCCAGCGCGACGCCGAGAAACAGGAGGATGGGAAGATATTGTTCGAGATCGATCACGCGTGATTCCAAAAGTCTGGCTCTCGGGGCCCGCCTCTAGGCTCCGCACCGCCCGCGCGCAAGGGAGCCTGAGGCGCAACCTTGCCTCGCGTTTTTCGCAACATCCGCCCCATCGCCGCCGCGCGCGCTACTTCATCTCGCGCGCAATCGCCTTCCTCGACGCATCGCCATAGGGCGGCTTCATCCCGGCGAGCTTCGCGATGTCGATCTTGGGCTGGGTATAGACGCTGCGCGCGTGGCTGAATTCGCGAAAACCCTCGGGCCCGTGGTACGATCCGATGCCCGACGGCCCCACGCCGCCGAACGGCATGTCGTCCATCGAAACGTGGAAAATCACGTCGTTGACCGTCACCCCGCCCGAGATCGTGCGTTCGAGCACCTTCTCGCGCTCACTGGAACTGCTGCCGAAATAGTAGAGCCCCAGCGGGCGGTCGCGGCCGTTGATATAGTCGATCGCCTCGTCCACCGCCTTGTAGGTCTTCACCGGCAGGACTGGCCCGAAGATTTCCTCCTGCATCGCCTTCATGTCGTCGGTGACGTTGCGAAGGATGGTGAGCGGCATCTTGCGGGTATTTGCACTGGAGAAGCTTTCCTTCCCCGGATTCACCTCGATCGCTTCCGCGCCCTTGGCCTTGGCATCCTCGACCAGGCCTTTCAGCCGCTCGAAATGCTTGTCCGAGATGATCGCGGTGTAATCCTCGTTGTCGAGCAGCGTGGGATACATTTCGTGGACGCCCAGCTGGACGGCGGCGACAACCCCTTCCTCCTGATCCTCGGGCACCAGCAGATAGTCGGGCGCAAGGCAGATCTGCCCGGCATTGAGCATCTTGCCGAGCGCGATCCGCTCTCCCGCGCGGGTCAGGTCCGCGCCCTTGCCGATGATGGTCGGGCTCTTGCCGCCCAGCTCCAGCGTGACGGGCACGAGGTTTTTCGCCGCCGCTTCCATCACCTTGCGACCCGTCTCGGTCGATCCGGTGAAGACGAGATGGTCGAAGGGCAGCGCGGAGAACGCCTGCGCCACGTCTGGCCCGCCGGTGACGACGGTGACTTCGTCCTCCGCGAAGGCATCGGACACCAGTTCGCGCATCCGCTCGCTCGTCGCGGGCGTGAATTCGGAGGGCTTGATCATCGCGCGATTGCCGGCCGCGAGCACCTGCATGAGCGGGCCGAAAGACAGGTTTACCGGAAAATTCCACGGGCTCATGATCCCGATCACGCCCTTGGGCTCGTAGCGGACCTCTGCCTTGGCGCCCATGAGGCCGAGCGGGAAGCGGACCGATCGCTTGTCGGGCGCGGCCCAGTGGTCGAGGTTCTTGAGGCAGTATTTGCCGAAGCCGATGGTGCTGACGATGTCCGTCATCATCGAACCTTCGTAGCTGCGGCTGCCGAAGTCCGAATTCATCGCCTCGGCCAGCGACTCGCCATGTTCGGAGAGGATCGACATCGCCCGCTTGATCCGGTCGCGCCGGACCGACAGGGGCTCGGGGCGGGCCTCGGTAAAGGCCCGGCGCTGGGATTCCAGAATGCGCTCAAGGGTCTGGGGGGCGGCGTCGCTCATCACTCGGGTCTCCGATTGTGTTTCTGGGCGTGGCTATTACATCGAACGCGATTCCAGCCAAAGTGTTGCAGCAGCAGAAAGGCACAAACGTTTCCATGGCCCAGTTCTCCGAAGCCGATCCGATCGTCATCCTCTCCTATGCCCGCACCCCGATGGGCGGCATGCAGGGCGCGCTGGCGGGCGTTTCCGCGACCGACCTGGGCGCGACCGCGGTGAAGGCGGCGGTCGAGAGGTCGGGCGTTGCGCCGGACAAGTTCGACCGGACCTACATGGGCTGCGTGCTGCCCGCCGGGCTCGGCCAGGCGCCCGCCCGCCAGGCCTCGATCAAGGCGGGCCTGCCCAAGTCGGTGCAGGCGACCACCGTCAACAAGGTCTGCGGATCGGGCATGCAGACCGTCATCATGGGCTCCGAAGCGCTGGCCAGCGGGACGATCGACTACGTGGTCGCGGGCGGGATGGAGAGCATGACCAACGCGCCCTACCTGCTCAAGAAGCACCGCTCGGGCGCGCGGCTCGGCCATGACACGACCTACGACCACATGTTCCTCGACGGGCTGGAAGATGCCTATGAGGAAGGCCGCGCGATGGGCACCTTCGCGCAGGATACCGCCAACGAATACCAGCTGACCCGCGAGCAGATGGACGAATACTCCATCGAATCGCTGCGCCGCGCCAATGCCGCGATCGAAAGCGGCGCGTTTGCGGGCGAGGTCGTGCCCGTCACCTTCACCACCCGCGCGGGCGAGCAGACGGTCGAGCATGACGAGCAGCCCGGCAAGGGCAAGCCCGACAAGATCCCGACCCTGCGCCCCGCCTTCGCCAAGGACGGCACGATCACCGCCGCGACCTCTTCGAGTATTTCGGATGGCGCCGCCGCGCTGGTCCTCTCGCGCGAGAGCGTGGCCAAGGCCAACGGCCAGACCCCGGTTGCCAGGATCGTGGCGCTGGCCGCCCATGCGCAGGAGCCGTCCAAGTTCACCACCGCGCCGATCCCGGCGATCGAAAAGGTGCTCGACGCGGCAGGCTGGTCCGCCGACGAGGTCGACCTGTGGGAAGTGAACGAGGCCTTTGCCTGCGTCGCCATGTTCGCGATGCGCGACCTCGGCATTCCGCACGACAAGATCAACGTGAACGGCGGCGGCACCGCGCTCGGCCACCCCATCGGCGCGAGCGGCGCGCGGATCATCGTGACACTGCTCAACGCGCTGAAGGAACAGGGCAAGAAGCGCGGCATCGCCTCCCTGTGCATCGGCGGCGGCGAGGCGACTGCCGTTGCGGTCGAGATGGTTTGAATACCGTGAGTCCCAGCGAAAGCCGGGACCTCACTCGGTAAAGCGCCAGACTGCACAAGGTCTCAGCTTTCGCTGGGACTCGCAGACGATCAGGGCTCGCCCGCGCCCCACAGCCGGCGCTGCTCGACGAAGCCCGAGCGCTTGCCGACCGAGAATTCGCACCAGTTCTCCGCGCAGGAGCCCAGCTCGCCCACCACGCCCGGTTCGAGCTTCCACTTGAGCGCGGAATCGCTGGCCGCTTCGTGGCGCATCGCGGCCAATTCCTCACCCGTCACGATCGCGCCGCGCGTGCGGCTGAGCAGACGCGCGGCGATCCAGCCCTTGTCTCCGTCCGGGTCTTCGACAAGCCGCCAGCCTTCGCGGGTGCGCAGCACCTTCACCGGCAGCCCCTTGCGCTTGTAGACCCACTCTATGCGGTATTCCTGGCTCGGCCCGACGCGCATGTTCGCCTCGGTCACGTCGATCGTCGCCCAGTAGGGCAGATCCTTGCCCTGCCCTCCGGCGGGCGTTGCCGTCAGCAGGGCAAGCGCGATGACTGACATCGGGGCGAGCGTGATGGCGCGTCTCAGCATGGGAGGACCGATTACCGCAAGCCGCGCCCGGCTGGCAAGCCGGACCGCATCCCGCTTGACCCGGTTTGCCCGCCGCGCCAAGCAGGCACGCGCATGGCCAGCACATCCGACACATCGACCCGCCGTATCGAGGGGACCCCCCGCGTCATCGTCACCCGCGTGCTTTCGCCGGACGTCGAGGCGCGCATGGACGAACTGTTCGATTGCCGCTTCAACCGGGACGACACGCCGCTATCGCGCGAACAGCTGATCGAGGCGATGACCGAGGCGGACGTGCTGGTGCCCACGGTGACCGACCGGATCGACGCCGAGATGCTCGATTCCGTGGGCGACCGGCTGGGCCTGATCGCCAGCTTCGGCGCGGGCACCGATCATATCGACCTCGCCGCCGCAGCCGCGCGCAAGATCACCGTCACCAACACGCCCAGCGTCTTCACCGAAGACACCGCCGATCTCGCCATGGCGCTGATTATCGGCGTGCCTCGCCGGATGCGCGAAGGCGTGGCGCTGGTGCGCCGGGGCGAATGGAGCGGCTGGGCACCCACCGCGCTGCTCGGGCGCAAGCTCGCAGGCAAGACGCTCGGCATCGTCGGCATGGGCCGGATCGGGCAGGCGGTGGCGCACCGCGCCAAGGCCTTCGGGCTCGACATCGCCTACCACAACCGCAAGCGGCTGCCCGAAGCGGTCGAGCGGATGTTCGGCGCCGACTATGTCGAAACGCTCGACGATCTGCTCGCGCGGGCCGACATCCTCACCCTGCACTGCCCGGCCAACCCCGAGAGCCGCGACATGATCGACGCGCGGGCGATTCAGCTGATGAAGCCGGGCGCCTGCCTCATCAACACCGCGCGCGGCGATCTGGTCGATCAGGACGCGCTGGTTGCGGCGCTGGAAAGCGGGCATCTCGCGGGGGCCGGGCTGGATGTCTATCCCGAGGAGCCCAAGGTCGATCCGCGCCTGCTCGCCCATCCCAACGTGATGACCCTGCCCCATATCGGCAGCGCCACGGCGGAAGGGCGTGCGGCCTCGGGCGAGAAGGTGATCGCAAACATCCGCTTCTGGGCCGACGGGCACCGCCCGCCCGATCAGGTGCTCGACGCGCTGATCTGATCGTTCATCCGATTAACCATCGGATTTACCGGATATACGGACATTTGCGCTTAGGCTGCTCTCGACAGCGCGCCGATACCAATCCACGGCGCGTCGAGACCGGGGACCGAAGGCAAATGATCGACTCTATCCGTAGCCGCCGCATGCTTGGCCCACTCCTGCTCGCCGCCCTGTTCGCGGCCCCCGCATCGGCACAGGATATCCGCGAGATCGTCGTCAACGATACCGGCGACACCGCATGGGTTCTCGCCTCCAGCGCGCTGGTGCTGCTGATGACGCTGCCCGGCCTCGCGCTGTTTTACGGCGGGCTCGTCCGCTCCAAGAACGTCCTCTCGGTCGCGCTGCAGACCGGCGCGGTGGCAGCCGTGGTCTCGGTCCTGTGGATCGTGACCGGCTACACGCTCGCCTTCGGCGATGTGTCGGGCGGCTGGCTCGGCAATGGCCGCGCGTGGATGCTGATCCAGCTGACCAATGTGCGCCTCGGCACCACCATTCCCGAAAGCACCTTCGTCCTGTTCCAGATGACCTTCGCGATCATCGCGCCCGCGCTGATGATCGGTGCATGGGTGGACCGGGCGCGCTTTTCGTGGGTGGTGATCTTCTGCGCGGCGTGGAGCGTCGTCGTCTACGCGCCGGTCGCGCACTGGGTCTGGGGCGGTGGCTGGCTGGCGACCGCCTTCGGCACGATGGATTTCGCAGGAGGACTGGTCGTCCACACCACGGCCGGGGTTTCCGCGCTGGTCGTCGCGATCATGATGGGCGCGCGGCAGGGCTTTCCCGACCAGCCGATGCTGCCCCACGCCCCCGCACTGACCATGGTCGGCGCGGCGCTGCTGTGGGTCGGATGGTTCGGCTTCAATGGCGGCTCGGCGCTGGCCGCGACCGACGATGCCTCGACCGCGATCCTCAACACGCATGTCGCGGCAAGCACCGCCGCGCTCGTCTGGCTGCTGATCGAGCGGATCGGCTTTGGCAAAACCACCATGGTCGGCTGGGCGACCGGCGCGCTGGCGGGTCTGGCGACGATCACGCCCGCCGCCGCCTACGTTTCGCCCGGCGCGTCGATCCTGTTCGGCGCGCTGGCTTCGGTGGTGTGTTACGGCGCGGGGCTCCAGATCAGGAAATGGGGCATCGACGACGCACTTGGCGTGTTCGCGGTGTTCGGCGTGGGCGGGATGCTCGGCACGCTGCTGCTGGGCCTGTTCGTATCCTCCGCGCTTGGCGGCACCGGCTATGCCGAGGGGATGACGCCGCTCGGCCAGCTAGGGGCGCAGGCGCTCGGGATCGCTGCGGTCGCGTTGTGGAGCGCGGTGCTGACTGCGATCCTCGCGCTCGGCATCGGGATCGTCGCGCCGATGCGGGTCAAGAAGAAGCACGAGCTCGAAGGGCTCGACATCACCAGCCACGGCGAGCGTGGCTGGCATCTGGAGGACTAATCCTCCAGACCTGCGCGTTCCTGCTCCAGAATCGCGAGGATCCGCTCGATCGAGCGGCGGCTGGCGGAAAACTCGAAATGCCGTTCAGGCACTTCAATGGCAAGGTCGCACTCGCCTTCCTCTCCGCGCGAACAGGCAGGGGCGATGACCCCGTCGAACGGCGACCAGACCGCGATCGTGCGCACCGGCGGCTTTTGGCGCGGATCGTCGGAGAGCGGCGGATTGTCGACCTTGTGGTCATTGATCGCCTCGTAGACCCGCCAGGCATTGTTCGCCCGCCGGTCGCCCGAAAAGGGCGTGCCCAGCGTCATGACCAGCGCGACCTTTTCCGGATGGCGCTGTGCGAGCACGCGGGCGTATAATCCGCCGAGGCTGATCCCGATCAGGATGACCTTCGCGCCAGTGCGGGTATAAATCTCGTCCAGCCGGGCCTCGGCCTTCGCGAAAATCTCCGCCGTAATGCCGGTCACCAATCCGAGCTTCGACGGAAACGCTTCGTAGCCCGCCGCATCGAGCGTGCGCCGCATCAGCGATGTCGCCGCATCGTTCGACAGGATGCCGGGCAGGACCATCACCGGAGGGCGCGCCTCGCGCGCGGGCGCCGTCCCCGATGGCAGACGCACCGGGCGGATCGGGCTCGACCAGATGATCGGCAGGTTCGGCAGTTCCCGCAGCCACGATCCGAAAGACGGGGCCAGATGATCGGCTCTCTTTCCGTCTCTCGGTTGCGGCATCGGGTCAGTCTCCGGTCAGGATGCGATCCACCAACTGCTTCACCGAAGGGGTGAAATTGTTGGAATAGAACGGGTCGGACTTGAACCTATAGGCCGCGTGCCCTGCGAACATCAGGTTTTCGTCGACCGGCGCACCATGGGCGATATCCTGCAGGGTCTTCTGGATGCAGAAGCTGCGCGGATCGGCCAGACGGCCGGTGGTGTAATCGTCGTGGTCCTTCCAGCTCGAAAACTGGCAGTGCGACAGGCAGCCCATGCAATCCTGCTGGTCCTTGCGGATGGTATCGCGGCTCTCCGGCGTCACGAACACGGCGGTGCCGTCGGGCGTTTTGAGCGCTTCGGTATAGCCTTTCGCCATCCATTCACGCGCCTGCGGCTTGTCCTCTGGCTTGACCCAGAAATTGCGCGCCTTGCCTTCCTCGGCCAGCGGCTCGGTACCCTCCATCTCGCCCTTCTTGAAGATCGGGATCTGCCGTTCCGAGCGGTGGATGAGATCGTAGAGGAAACTGTTCTTCACCGCGCTCGAATAGAAGCCGGTGGGGGAGAACTTGTGCAGCAGCACATCGCCCTCCTCGATATGGCGCAGCGCCTCCTTCCACTCCTGCGGAATCGGGCTTTCCTCGGTCAGCAAGGGGCGAGTGCCGAACTGGAACGCGATCAGGCCCAGCTCGTCGTTGTCGATCCAGTTCTCCCACTCGCGCAGGTACCAGACGCCGCCCGCCATCACGATGGGCACGTTTTCGGAGACGCCTTCCTTGCGCATCGTGGCGCGCAGATCGCGCACCCGCGGATAGGGATCCTGCGGCTCCAGCGGATTCTCCGCGTTGGACAGGCCGTTGTGCCCGCCAGCCAGCCAGGGGTCTTCGTAGACGACCGCGGCCATCAGTTCGCTGACCTTGTGGTAGCTGCGCTTCCACAGCGCGCGGAAGGCGCGGGCCGAGCTGATGATCGGCAGATAGCTCACGTTGAAGTGCGCGGCGATCTCGGCCAGCTTGTAGGGCATGCCTGCGCCGCAGGTGACGCCGGTGACGAGACCGCGCGTCTTTTCCAGCACGCCTTCGAGCACCGCCTGCGCCCCGCCCATTTCCCACAGAACGTTGATGTTGATCGCGCCCTTGCCGCTGGCGATCTCGTATGCGCGCTCGACCTGCGCCACCGCGCCGTCGATCGCATAGCGGATCAGCTGTTCGTGCCGTTCCTGCCGGGTCAGCGCGTCATAGACCTGGGGCACGATCTTGCCCTCGGCATCGTAGCTGTCGGCGTTGACCGCGCTGACCGTGCCGATACCGCCCGCAGCCGCCCACGCGCCCGAGCTGGCGTGGTTGGTGGCCGAAACACCTTTGCCGCCTTCGATCAGCGGCCATACTTCGCGTCCGCCATACTCGATCGGCCGCAGTCCTTTGAATGCCATGAAATTTCCAGTTTGCTCAGGTGCGCGCGCTTAACTCTTCAGCTTTGGCCCTTGGGCGAGCGCGGCGCTGTCTTCCCCGTTACAGGGTACGATTTCGTCAGGATCGGGCCTTGTAGCGCCGCGACTGAATTGTGCAAAGTATCCCGAAAGCTCGGGGGCTTCGACGATCCGGTCGAGCCGGTAGCCGACCCGCTCAAACTCGCAAGCGAGCAGCGACGGGGCAATTCCGTGCTCGTCGGTCGGCCGGTCGATGTCGACCACGATGACCTTGCCGTCCTCGACCAGCGAAGGCCACAGCCGCCACAGGAAGGCGTAGGGCTCGCCGACCTCGTGATACATGTGGACGAGGAACACGCGATCGAAGCTGTTTTCGGGTAGGCGCGGGTCGTCTTCGGCGCCGAACTTGATCGACACATTGTCGAGCCTTTCGCGCTCCACCCGGCGGCCCAGCCTCTCGAGCGCGCCGCGATCGATATCCTGCGCCAGCACCCGGCCATCCTCGCCCACGCGCTCGGCCAGGCGGACCGTATAGTAACCCTCGCCCGCCCCGATATCGGCCACGGTCATGCCCGGCTCGATCGATGCGAGGTCCATCACGGTCTGCGCCTCGCCCTGGCTGTCGCGCGCATCCTCGTTGGAAAATTCGTTCGCGCCGAGCGCGGAAACCGGCCTTTCGGCTGGCGGAAACGCACGCGCGGTCTCGGGCCGTTCGGACTCCGCATCCGTCCCGCCACAAGCGGCCAGCGCGAGGGCTGCGCCCAGCAGGAGAGTGTGTGTTACACGCGCGATCATCTTCGCCGCGCTTAGCCGCGCGTCCTGCAATTGGCAAAGGGCCAGAGCACGTCCGGTCTCAAACAGCCCCGACCGGATCAGAAGACCGGGTAATGCCCCTCGACCGCGATGCACCAGAGCGTCCCCGCAGCAGGAGCCGCATCGCGCAGATCGGGCAGCGCGAAGGTCTTTCGTCCGTCGCCGCCGAATCGCGGGCCGATGATCGAAAAGAGCGGCATGTTCGCCGCGATATCCAGTTCGCGGCCATCGGCCACTTCCCACCCCTGCGGGGCCCTGTCGCCGGTGTAGAGCATCAGCTCGCCGATAAGCGGTTCCATCCCCATCGCTGAAAGTGCCTCCTCGATCGAAAGGCGCGACCCGGAACCTGTTAGATCACCATATTCGAGCCGGCGCTACTCCACGTCCTCCACTTCGACCGCTTCGCCCGTCACCCGCTGCGCGAGAGCGGCGGAGATGAACGGGTCGATCGCGCCGTCGAGCACGTCGGAGGGCGCGGTGGAGGTCTCGCCCGTGCGCAAGTCCTTCACCAGCTGATAGGGCTGGAGCACGTAGCTGCGGATCTGGTGGCCCCAGCCGATCTCGGTCTTTTCCTGATATTCACCGCTCGCCGCGGCCTCTCGCTCGGCCATCTCGCGCTCGAACAGGCGCGCTTTCAGCATGTTCATCGCGGTCGCCCGGTTCTTGTGCTGGCTGCGGTCGTTCTGGCTGGCGACCACGATTCCCGTGGGGACGTGGGTGATGCGCACCGCGGAATCGGTCGTGTTGACGTGCTGCCCGCCCGCGCCCGATGCGCGGTAGGTATCGATCTTGAGGTCGCTTTCGTTGATCGCGATCTCGATATCGTCGTCGATCACGGGATAGACCCAGACCGAGCTGAACGAGGTGTGCCGCCGCGCCGAGCTGTCATAGGGGCTGATGCGGACGAGGCGATGCACGCCGCTCTCGGTCTTGGCGTAGCCGTAGGCATTCTCGCCCTTGATGAGCAGTGTTACCGACTTGATCCCCGCCTGCTCGCCTGCGTGGTACTCGATCAGCTCGACCTTGAAGCCGCGCCGTTCGGCCCAGCGGGTATACATGCGCTGGAGCATCTCGGCCCAGTCCTGGCTTTCGGTGCCCCCGGCGCCTGCATGGACTTCCAGGTAAGCATCGTTCGCATCGGCCTCGCCCGAAAGCAGTGCCTGGACCTTGTCCGCATCGGCGCGTTCTGCCAGCTTTTCCAGGCTGGCGAGCCCCTCGTTCACCGTGTCGTCGTCGCCCTCGGCCTCGCCCAGCTCGATGAACTCGACCGCGTCGGCCATTTCGGACGAGATGGTGTTGACCGTGCCGATCGCGCTTTCGAGCCGCTTCTGCTCGCGCATGATGGTCTGCGCTTCCTTGGGATCGTCCCACAGGGTCGGGTCCTCGACCCGCGCGTTCAGCTCGTCGAGGCGGCGCAGCGCGCGCTCCCAGTCGAGCGACTGGCGCACCAGCGCCAGCGCGGCTTCGATCCGGTCGATATGGGCCTGCCCTTCGGCACGCATGGCAAAGTCTCCGAAAAATGGGCGGGCAGCGCTAGGGCCGCGCAGCCCGTATTACAAGGCGGGATGCCGCGAGACGCGGCGCGCCATCAGTAGATGCCGCCCTGTTCCTCGACGAAGTTTTCGGGCGGCTCCTCGCGCTCGACAATATTGTTCAGGCTCGCCTGCGCCCGGCGCGCGCGCCGGATAAGGTCGAGCAGTTCCTGCCGCTGCGCCGCGATTTCGGAGGCGCGGGTCGAACGCGGCGGTTCGGTATCGGGCTTGAACGCCTCCCAGATGATCGCTGCGTTTTCGTCCGTGCCCGGCCAGGCATCATAGACCCGCCCGCCCGTGCGCCGGTCGATCCGCACCATCCGCACGCCCGCTGGCGCGACCGGCGGCGTCTCGCGCCAGCGATCGCGCGTTTCCTCGATGAAGGTCTTGACGATCGGCGCGGCGATCGTGCCGCCCTGCGCGTAGCCGCCCATGTTGCGCGGCTGGTCGAAGCCCAGATAGGTGCCGACCATCAGCTGCTGCGTGCCGCCGATGAACCACACGTCCTTGGGGCCGGTGGTGGTGCCGGTCTTGCCGAACAGGGGCAGGCCGGTGCCGCGCAGCACCTTCGCGGTGCCCCGCGTGATCACGCCTTCGAGGATGTGGGTGATCTGGAACGCGGTGCGCGCGTCGATCATCTGGCGGCCGAGCGGGCCGGGGCGCGGCATGGCCGAGCCATCCCATTCGGGCATGTTGCACTTCTCGCAGTCGCGCTCGTCCGCGCGCCAGATCACCTTGCCGCGCCGGTCCTGCACGTAATCGATCACGGTGGGATCGTTGTAGCGGCCATGATTGGCGAGCGTGGAGAAGGCGTTGGTCATCTTCTCGACCGTGGTCTCGCCTGCGCCCAGCGCGAAGGAGATATAGGGGTCGTAGGAGCCGATCCCGACCCGCTCGTAGGTCTTGATGACATTCGCCATGCCCGATTCATTGGCGATGTTGGCGGTCATCACGTTCTGCGAATTTTCGAGTCCGAAGCGCAGCGTATAGGTTCCGGCGCGCCCGCCGCGGATACATTTCTGGCCGTAGCGCGCACCCTGATAGGCGCAGAAGCTGCTGTTATCGACCTGTCTGGCGGGCGTCAGACCCTGGTCGAGCCCGGTCGCATAGACGAAGGGCTTGACGGTCGAGCCTGGCTGGCGGTTCGCCTGCGTTGCGCGGTTGAAGCTTTCCAGCCGACTGTCCCACCCGCCCTGCATAGCCATGATGCGGCCGGTCTGGGGATCCTGCACGATGATGCCGCCCGACGCTTCCGGGATCACGGCGATCCGCCAGGCATTGCCCGATGGGCGCACCGCGATCACGTCTCCGGGGCGGAGCGAGTTCGGCGCGCTGGCAAGCGTCGAGGTCTCGCCATCGGAAAAGCCGATCGCGCCCGATCCGGTGAAGACGGCAACCCGCCAGTTTTCGTAGTTTATGCCGATATTGGCACTGGCGAGCTGGCTGGTCAGATCGCCCTTGTCGGTATCGAGCGTCGCAATCGGGCCGGACCAGCCGCGCCCGCCGTGATAGCGCAGCATGCCCTTGCGCAGGGCATCGCGCGCGGCGTCCTGATATTCGAGGTCGAGCGAGGTGCGCACCCACAGGCCCCCGGCATAGACGCTGTTGGGCCCGTCATCGGCGGTTTCGCCAAAGCGGCTGAGCAGCTGGCGGCGAACCTCCTCGATGAAATAGCCCGCATCGGCATTGCGGATCGAGCTGGCCCCCGAGGTCAGGCCGAGCGGCTGCGCCTTCGCCTCTGCAACCTGCTCGGGCGTGGCCCAGCCATTGTCGGCCATCTGGTCCAGCACCCAGTTGCGGCGCGAGATCGCCAGTTCCTCGTACTTCTTGCGGCCATAGCGCTCGGGCGCCTTGGGGAGGATCGCGAGGAAGGCCATCTCGTGCAGGTCGAGATCGCCGACGTCCTTATCGAAATAGGCGCGCGCCGCCGCCTGCACGCCGAAGCTGCGCCGCCCCAGCGGAATTTCGTTGAGGTAGAGGGTGAGGATTTCCTGCTTGCTCAGCGTCTGCTCGATCCGGCGCGCCACCAGCATTTCGCGCAGCTTGCGGGTGATCGAATATTCATCGCTCAGCAGCACGTTCTTGGCGACCTGCTGGGTAATGGTCGAACCGCCGACCGCGCGCTCGTCCGTCCCGGCCTTGCTGACATAATCGATTACCGCATTGGCCGTCCCGGTAATGTCGACGCCGTTATGGCTCCAGAAGGTCTCGTCCTCGGCGGAGAGGAAGGCATTGACGAGCGGCGTGGGGAAATCGACGAAATCGAGCTGGACGCGCCGGTCGCGCGCATAGCTGCCCACGATCTCGCCGTCATTGCCGCGCACCACGGTGGGCAGCGGGGTCTCGTAATCCTGCAGGGCGGCGGCATCGGGCAGATCGCGCCCGATCAGGAACCATGCAACGGCGAGCAGCACGAGGAAAGCAGCCGCACCATAGACGATCCAGCGCACGGCCCAGTTGTCGCGCCAGGTCTGCTTGAACTCGGCATAGGCGTCGGACGATCCGCGCTGGAGCCGGTAACGGATATGTTCGACTGATAGCTCTGTCATGATGCGGTCGGCCCCTTAGCACGGGGCTGGCAGAAACCGCCATAACCAATGGTGAACATATCGGGTGCGCGGGTCAGGTGGCGGACTGGCGGGCGAAGAACACCCTGATCGCACGGGCAAGAAATTCGGAGAATTCCTCCTGCCCCTCTTGCGAGGTCAGCCTTGCCGCATCGTCCGGATTGGTCAGGAAGCCGACCTCGAACAGCACGGCGGGCACATCGGGCGCGCGCAGCACCGCCAGCGCGGCGGAGCGCTGGGTCTGCGAATGGAAGCGGTGCTTGCCCTGCCCTTCCCGCTCGATCAGCTGGCCGAACTCGCGGCTGGTTTCCTGCACCCGGCGCTGCGACAGCTCGACCAGAATGTCGTTGACCGGATCGCTCTGGTTCTTGACCACCACGCCGTTGAGAATGTCGGCGTTGTTCTCGCGGTTGGCGAAGCGCGCCGCCGCCTCGCTCGATGCCTCGCGCGACAGGGTATAGACGCTCGCACCATAGGCCCGGCCGGGGTCGGCGGCGCTGTCGGCATGGAGCGAGATGAACAGGTCGGCATTCAGCCGGCGCGCAATCTCGGGCCGTTCTTGCAGCACGAGAAACGTGTCGTCCTCGCGCGTCAGCGCCACGCGGATGCCGCCTTCTTCCAGCAGCCTGTCCTTCACCGCATGGGCGAGCGCGAGCGTCAGGTCCTTCTCCCGCCGCCCGCCGGACACCGCGCCGGGGTCTTTCCCGCCGTGCCCCGCGTCGATCACCACCAGCGGCCTCGAATTGTCGGGCGGGCCGTAGATCTTGGGCAGGTCGACCGGCTGGCCCGCCTTGGGCAGGACCAGGCTGATCACGTAGTCGCGCCCCAGATGCGGGACCGGCAGGGTCAGGCCGAATATATACAGCCCGCCCACCAGAAGGACCGGAAACAGGAAGATCGCAAGAATTTGGAAGAAGCGCATCATGCAGCTGCCTTAGTAAATTGCCGCAGCGCACCAGCGCAATAGAGTTGCCGCGCTTCATCCGCGATGCTAGCCAGAATGGGTCACGAAGCGCCCAGCCCCTTCACACGGATCGTTTTTCGATTCCTCGCGGGGGGTGCCGGGCGACCGGGGACACTCCCACGACGCGCGGCACGCAAGCTCGCGCGGTAAACGAAACGATTACAGGTTGATGCGACCAATGCGCACCCCACGCCCGCTCGAACCCGCCAGGCTGCAGAGCCTTGCGGACGGGCGCATGGCGAGGGCCGAGAAGCCAACCAGCGTTCGGGCAGCCGTCCGCTTGGTCGCAGACACACACGCTCCCCGCATGGCCCGCAAGGGACAGGCGACGGACTTCCCATCGCGCCGGGCGGAAACCGCCGGGCGATTTTTCATGACAGATAGCGCGCTGCGACGCCCTCCCCCCACCATGCGGAGGTGGCTTTCGAAGCGCGTGGAGACACTAAAATGGCACAGCGCATGCTTATCGATGCGCGCCACGCGGAAGAAACCCGCGTGGCCGTTCTCAAGGGCAACCGGATAGAAGAATTCGACTTCGAGTCGGCTGAACACAAACAGATCAAGGGCAATATCTACCTCGCCAAGGTTACGCGGGTAGAACCCTCGCTCCAGGCGGCGTTCGTCGATTTTGGCGGCAACCGCCACGGCTTCCTCGCCTTCAGCGAAATCCACCCCGACTACTACCAGATTCCCAAGGAAGACCGCGACGCGCTGCTCGCCGAGGAGGCCGAAGCGGCCGCCGAGGAAGAGCGTCTGCGTGACGAAGAGGAAAACGCGGGCCACCTTCCCGGCGACGAATACGACACCGAGGACGATCAGTCCGCCGAAGCGCTGGCCGAAGACCTCGCCGAAGACGGGCTGGAGGAAATCGACACCTCGGAAAAGGACAAGGTCTCGACGATCGAGGAAGGCCAGGTCTCCTCGGACGATGATGACGACGATTCCGACGATGAGGATGACGGCGAAGACGACAGCTCCGAAAACAATGGCCGTAGTCGTGGCCAGCGTCGCGGTCGTGGCGGCCCGCGCCGTCAGGGCAAGGGTAGCCGCAGCCGCGCCAAGGAAGTCGACGAGGCCCGCGCCCGTCGCCAGGCGCTGCGCCGCCGCTACAAGATCCAGGACGTCATCCAGCGCCGCCAGGTGCTGCTCGTCCAGGTCGTGAAGGAAGAGC
>MDTG01028812.1_pt1 | contig 17854 bp, 17 predicted proteins | sample 811421 | NCBI WGS metagenome assembly MDTG01 (sample SAMN05326645, study PRJNA326480) | marine metagenome | isolation source: seawater | place: Pacific Ocean: South East | collected 2011 | reverse complement strand
GCTTTACCATGTTGCTAATATAGGAGATGCGAGAAGTTTAGCTATCCATCCAGCAACAACAACCCACAGTCAGTTAAATGATCAAGAATTATTGGCTGCTGGTGTAACACCTGGTTATGTTAGACTTTCAATTGGAATAGAACATCCAGATGATATTATTGCTGATATTAAGCAAGCTTTAGCCGCTTAAACAAAATTTATGGCTTCAATTTATTAAATTGAGGCCATGAACCCTCACTTTTTTTTATTTTAGTTTGAAAAGTTATAGCAAGCTGTCGAGGAGATTCTTTCTTTTTTAAAAAACTACTTATTAGATCGTTTTCTTTTTTTGAAATTACATCTTTAATTTTTATTGTTTTGGTATATTTTTTTGCAACCTTTAATGTTTTCTCTTTTATGGCAGAATTTGTTAAAGATATTTGTTTTTTTGCAATCGTGCAAAATTCTGATTTCGTGCTCTCAATAAAAGAAACGCATGTTTCTCTCTTTTTCTCAGGATTTTTTTCTTCTGCATATGCTAGCATATGACCTAATGGCGTCTTTCCTGTTTTTTGCTTAACTCCATAGCTTATTGCAGAATTTACAGACGATTGAAGAATTTTTCCACTAGACGCACCTCCAACTGAACTGCCTAATAAAGCAACGGACTCTGCACATCCATTTAGCAGGAATATAGCCGTCAGTAAGAAAAATACTTTTGTCATAATATGATTTACTTTAATTGTTTCGTATATCTGCTTCTTTTTTAAATAAAAGCATATTATGCTTACAATAATTTTTATTAACACAACTTACGGTAGTTAATATCTTAAGTGTTTGCTTAAATTTTTTAAGGAATGGTTAATCTAAGTATTTTATTTTAGATTTAGTTAAAATTAATTGTTTTTTAACAATTAAACATAGCTCTGAATTAGTTTTTTCTAGAAAAGATACACAGGGTTCCTTCTTTTTCTCAGGATTTACTTTTTCAGCATAAGCTTTAACATGTTCTAAAGGAGCTTTACCTGTTTGTTTTTTTACTCCATAACTTATTGCCGTATTTATAGATGATTGAAGCATTTTTCCATTAGATGCCCCGCCAACTGAAGTACCAAGTAAAGCCACTGACTCGGCACAACCGTTAAGAAACAACATAGTTGTTAATAAGATTAAAATTTTTCTCATACTTCCCTTCTAAAATAATCTTAAGTTATTGAATTTATTCAAACTTAAATACAACAACTCCGTTCATTATGAGTATATCAAATACAACCTATAATGGAAGTGCCTATATCATGAAATTACCCTTAAAGGCTTGTTATTTAAGCATCCTTCAAGGTTTTCAATCATTTGAACATAAAATTTAGAATAATTTTCTGCTGTAACATAACCAATATGAGGCAACAATAAAGCGTTTGGTAAAAATCTTAATTTATGATCTTGAGGTAATGGTTCATTTTTATATACATCAAGACCTGCTCCAGCAATCACTTCATCTTTTAAAGCTGAGATTAAATCCTCTTCATTTATTATAGAGCCGCGAGAAGTATTTACTAAAAAAGATGATTTTTTCATAGTCATCAATTCTTTTTTAGTAATTAAATTTATGTATCTATCTCCTGGAACAACATGGATAGATATTATATCTGAATTTTTTAACAAATCTTCTTTACTCATTGGTAAAACACCTAATTTGTTAGCTTGAGTTAAATTTAAATTTTCACTCCAAGCACATACTTCCATTTCAAATGATTTTGCAATTTTAGCAACTTGAGAGCCAATTTTTCCTAGTCCGATTAAACCTAACATTTTTCCTTTAAGTTCAAGGCCAACAGTTGTTTGCCAATAACCCTGGAACATATTATCAATTTCTTGTTTCATATTTCTAACAAGTCCTAATATTAGCGCCCAAGTAATTTCAGCAGCAGGATTGGAATTTATTTCTGTTCCACAAACAACAATATTTCTTTCATTTGCAGTTTCGATATCAATTGCATTATTCCTCATTCCGGATGTCATGATATATTTCAATTTAGGTAAAGCAGTAATTAAAGATTTTGTTATTGGAGTTCTTTCTCGCATTATAAATAAAGCATCAAAATCTTCTAGCGCAACTAATGCTTCGTTTTCACTTGAAAAAGGTTCATTAAAGACTTTAAAGTCGTACTTACCCTGATATTTTTTTAACTCAATGATCTGTTTAAAAATATCTTGATAATCATCTAAAACTCCAATTTTAATCATAAGCTTTTCTATTTGATAAGTATATTCCAATTAATATTAAACTCGCGCCTATAAAATGATATAATTGAAATTTTTCATTAAATATTAATATTGCCATTATAGCGCTAAATAAAGGCATTAATTGAATAAACATACTAGCACGATTAGGTCCAATTATTTCTACACCTTTTTGCCAACAATAATAAGCTGCTATTGCTGGAAATACTACAACATAAGTAAGTATTAAAAAAAAAGCCTTATTATAATTTAATTCTAAACCTATAGATTGCTCATAAAAAAATTGTGGAACCAAAAATAATATTCCAACTGAAACCATTAATTGAATTAAAGAAAATTGTGAAAATGAAAACTTATTTTTTTTTAAAAGAGTTGAATAAAGCGCCCAAGAAAATACACAAACTAACATCCACAAATCTCCTTTATTGAAATTAAGTGAAACTATTCTTTGAATTTCCCCATTTGAAATTATTGAGCCGATACCAATTATGGACAAAAATAGTCCAATTATTTGAAACATATTTGTTTTTTCAATATTCATTATTGACGAAAAAAAAATTGTAGCAGCGGGTATAGCTGCAAGAACAAGTACAGCATTAATTACTTGGGTGTAGTTTAAAGCGAAGTAGACAACTGAGTTGAAAGTACTGATTGTAATTACCCCCATAAAACTAATTACAAACCAATTTTTTTTTATTTGAGGTAAATTATTTAATATTTCTTTGTACGTAAAAGGAGCTAAAATTAACCAAACTGAAATCCATCTTAAAACATTAAGGGTTAGCGGTGGTATCTGAAATAAGGTAGCAAATTTACCAACAATAAAATTTCCAGACCAGAACAATGTAGCTAATACTAGCAAACCATAAGCTAAATATTTCTTGGACAGTTTTTCTCCTAGTTAAATCTTGAGGAACTGTAAGGAGTTAAATCTAAATTTGTTTTTTCTCCTGCAGCTATTCCTGAAATAATTTTGCCTGTAATAGCTCCCAATGTCCAGCCTAAATGATGGTGGCCAAATGCATATATTATATTTTTATTTTTCAATGATGGCCCAAGTATCGGTAAAAAATCTGGTAATGTTGGTCTAAAGCCTAACCATTCGTCTTCATGTTTATTAAGTTGTGGTAATAACTCTTTTGCACATTTAATTACATAGTCTATCCTTTTTTTAGAAGGGGGGTTATTAAGTCCGCCTAACTCAACCGTGCCAACAGCTCGAAGACCTTGATTCATTGGTGTCATCCCAAATCCTCTATCTAAAAATATTACTGGCCTTTTTATTAAGTTGTCCATATTTTTGAAGTGCACGTGGTATCCTCTTTCTGTATCTAAAGGAATTTTTTCACCTAATTGATCGGTTAAATTTTTTGAGAAAGCACCAGAAGCTATAACTGTTTTTTCAAAGTAATAATCCTCATTTTCTGAACTTATAATTGTTTCATTTTCGCTATTTTGTTTAATACTTTTTATATTTTCTTGTATAAATTTACCTCCTTTTTTTAAAAATAATTTAAAAATATTCTTTAATATACCGTGAGGATCTCTTGCGTGCATCGCACTTTCATAAATTACACCAGCATCGAAAACAGGATTTAAATTTGGTTCTAAACTTAAAATTTCTTTTTGTGTTAAAAGTTTTTGCTCGATACCTAAATCATTTCTCACTTTAATTTCAATATCTCTACTTTTTAAATTTTTATTCGTCCAAACATAGATTATTCCATTTTTTTCTACCAAATTTTTGGTATCAATTTCTTTAAATATTTCCTCATAAGCATCATTAGATAAACTTAATATTTGATGCATATACTTCGCTGTATTTAACATTGATTTTTTATTAAAGCTTTTCAAGTAATGATAAAACCAAGGTAACATCTTAGGGATATAATTCCACTTCAAAGCTAATGGTCCATAAGAACTAAAAAGCATTTTTGGAACATCAACTAAAACATCAGGTCGATTAAATTGTAAAACAGCATACGGAGAAAAATGACCTGCGTTTCCGTATGATGCTGATTTGTACTCAGCTGAAAGTGGGTCATGACGGTCAAAAATTGTAGCCGGAATTCCTTTTTTGATTAATTGTAAACCTGTACAAATGCCTTGAATTCCAGACCCGACAATTCCTACAGACTTACACTTATAATTTTCCATAAAGAAATGTATAATGCAAAGTATTGGGATTTTGTAGTGCGGTAGATTAGGCTATTACTTCAGACTCTTTTTCTTTATTTACTACTGTATCTGAACCATTATTTTCCTTAGGCTTTCTTTCGTCTTTAGTTTTGCTGAAAAGAAAGTCGGGCGCAAGTTTTGATTTTGATACGTTAGTTTTCTTAATATAACCGTCAATATCAGCACCATTTTCAGTTTTTAAATTGTTACCAAATTCTATGTCACCTTTCACTGTACCTGTGCTTCCAATAATTACATCTTCTCCAGATATTTTTCCATCCATATGACCGTGAATTTCTACTCTATCTCCCTCGATTGAGCCTGTAACTGAACCGGTTTCTCTAACAACTATCTCTTTTGATATTACTGGACCTTTAATCAAACCAGCTACATCTATAGCGCCTGAACTATTGATTGTTCCCTCTATACTAACAGTTTCACTAATAAGTGATCTTTCAGTGTCTTTAATTTTTTTCTTATCTCCGAACATATATTTATAATAATTTAATCATCTATCTAGATTATTAACAAGTCTTTTTTAAACAAATTTTTGACCATTATAGGTCTTTTTACTAATTTACCGGAATGTCTTTATAAACTTTGCATGACATGACAATACCTAGACCCAACATAATTGCCATCATAGATGAGCCACCGTAAGACATTATAGGTAATGGAGAGCCAACAATCGGCAATAAACCAAGTACCATTCCCATATTTACTACAACATAAATAAAAAACGCAGTTGCAAAACTAAAACAATAAAGCTTTCCAAAATTACTTCTCGTTAAATTACCGATTTTGATAATTCTTGATATAATAATCCCGTATAGCAATAGTATAAAAACTGATCCAAAAAAGCCGAATTCCTCGGAAAACAATGTAAAAATAAAATCAGTGTGTTTTTCAGGTAAATAATCAAGATAACTTTGTGATCCGTTTAAAAAACCTTTTCCAAATAGCCCTCCAGATCCTATAGCAATTTTAGACTGGATTATTTGATAGCCTGCACCTAATGGATCTTTTTCAGGATTAAGAAATGTTAGTATTCTTGCTTTTTGATAAGGTTTTAAAAAAGAAATCGCAATAGGCAGAAGTGAAATAAAAATCAGTGATGAATATAGGAAGAATTTCGCTCTCACTCCTGCCAACCACGCAACTACGATACCACCTGCCGCAATTAAAAGTGCCGTACCTAAATCAGGTTGCATAATTACAAGAAGAACAGGGGCAATTAAAGCTACGATAGGTAAAAATAAAAATTTTACTCGGTTAATATTTTCAATTGAAATACGATGATAATATTTTGCTAGAAATAATATTAAACCAATTTTCATTAATTCTGAGGGTTGAAGATTCATAAAATAAAAATTTATCCATCTTTGCGATCCAGATGAAGTAAGTCCAAAATATTTTACGCCCAGCAATAATAAGAAGAAGATAGAATATAACAAGTAGCTAGTACTATGCCAAAATCTTATTTGCACAAATGATAAAATTAAAAACATTACAAAAAACAGAGAGAACCTAACAATATGACTTTCTGTGTGATACTTAAATTCTCCACCATCTGTAGAGTACATTGCAAACATACTCAATATTCCAAGCGTTAAAATAGAAAAAACCAGGATATAATCTAAAGATGCGATCTTATCCCTTATACTCAAAGATGACTGTATTGATCTAGGTTGAAACATTATACAGGGTCTCCAATTATATTGTTAGCTGATTGTCTTAAATTATGTCGTTCCAAAACTTTTTTAATAACTTTTTTTGCAATAGGAGCGGCGGCTTTACTACCTGAACCCCCATGCTCGACAACCACACTGATCGCGTACTTCGGATCACTTACTGGAGCAAATGCAATAAATAGAGCATGGTCTCGACTTTTATAATCTAAACTTTCTTGTTTTACCTCAGCTTCTCTTTGAGCTTCTGTAAATTTTTTTATTTGGGATGATCCAGTTTTACCAGCAAAAGTAAATCTTTTATCATTAAGTCTTGAACCATATGAGGTACCCCCCGGTTCATTTGTAGATGAGTACATTGCATCTTTAATAATCTTTATATTTTCTTGATTTTTAAAAAGAGGTTTTAAATCAAAATTAGATACCAATAATTCTTGTGGTAGAGGCTGACCTGGATTTTCATTTTTAAACTTTAGATATTCTTTTAAATTATTTTTAGTTTTATCGAAAATAATTCTTGGTTTAATTTCAAAACCTCCATTAGCAATTTGCGCAGTCATTAAACACAGTTGAATTGGTGTACTTTGAAAGTAACCTTGACCAATACCTGAGTGTAAAGTTTCACCTAAATACCAATTTTGCCCGATATATTTTTTTTTCCATGTAGTACTTGGAACTACGCCTGATCTTTCCTCAATAAAACTATTTAAAACTTTTTTACCAAGACCAAATTTTTTTGCAGTTTCAGATAAACGATCTACACCTAATTTTCTAGCAATTTCATAAAAATAAACATCACATGATCTCTTAATTCCAGACCTCATATTCATTAATCCATGGCCCTTTTTTTTCCAACAGTGAAATTTTTCTCCGAATAATTCTATTTTACCAGTGCATCTAACAGTATTTAATGGTCTAACTATTTTATTTTCAAGAGCACTTAAGGCAACTAGTGTTTTGATAGTTGATCCTGGGGGGTACAATCCAGATACTGCTTTATTAGTTAAAGGTTTCCTCTCATTTTTAATTAATTTATTCCAATATTTTCCATCAATGCCATGTACAAAAGCATTAGGATCATATGATGGAGATGAAACTAAAGATATTATATCACCATTATAAATATCCATTACGCAAACTGATGCAGCTTTATCTTTTAAAATCTCAGCAGTATAGTTTTGAATTTCATTATCAAGTGTAGTTTTAAAATTTTTTCCGGCTTTACCTGGGTCAACTTTAATCTGCTTTATTCTTTTTCCATAAGCATTAACTTCGTACCTTTGAAAACCAACTTCGCCTATAATTTCTTCATCTAATCTTCTTTCTAAGCCTGTTTTTCCAACTGCCATACCAGGAACTAACATATCTTTCAGATATGTTTTATTTTTAAGATCTTTTTGACTAACTTGAGAAACATACCCTAGTACATGCGCGGAGGAAGTGTCTTTATAAACCCGAGCAACTGATACTATTGGCTCGACCCCTTGTAATTCATGTAAAAATAAGTTTACTCTTGAAAATTCAGACCAATTTAAATTTTCTGAAATTATAATAGGTTCCCAAGGTTTCTGTTTAGCAATTTTTCTTTTTAAGGCAAATATTTTTTTATCACTTAAATTTAAGATTGTTTTGAGCCTAAAAAAAACTTCTTCAATACTTTGTGTATTTTCAGGAATCAAATGTATTTGATAAACTTGTCTATTAGACGCTATTTCAACATTAAAAAAGTCTTTGATCACACCTCTTTCGGGGGCCAATTTCCACTCTCTAAACCTATTTTTGTCTGACAAAGTTTTATATTTTTTACTCTCATTTATTTGTAGGGATATCAGTCTGCCTAGAACACCAACGACAACCACTGCTTTCGCTGCAGTTAGCAAAAACATTCTTCTGCTTATTAATTTAGATTTAATAACTGTATTGCCTGAACCAGAATTAAACATTTCTGCCTGAGGTTATTATTGAATTATAAAAAGTGAAAAAAAACCAAAAAAATGGAAAAAAAATTAAGGTAAAAAATGTATTATATGACATCTCAATAGCACTAATTGATATTTCAGAAAAATTTGTTATCAAAATAAAAAAAGTTAAATTTGAGCAAAAAATTGCAATAAAAAACGTGAACCAATCAGTCGTAATTCTTGTATTTACAGTCATATTTTTTACGTATGTAGCTACGAGCGATACCACTAAATAAGATAAAGAACTAAGACCTAGGGGAACACCCATCACTACATCATTTATCAGACCAGCTAGAAAAATATGTCCACTTCCTAGTGTTTCTGGTCTTTTAGAAACCCAGTAATAAATAATAATTAATTGAATATTAAATGATAATATTTCAAAATAATTTTCAAAGTGTGTATCAATTTCACTAATTGACAAATAGTATAATAAAATAAGAGGTCCAATATTTATAATTTTTCTCGATAAACTAAAGTTCAGCATTTAAAATTTTTCCTTATTTCTATTTGATAAATCAATTTTTACGAATGAAAGCTGACTGGGCTCAGAGTGAAGTTTTACTTTACCCTCTGCAGTGGTTATTCCAACTGGAGAACCAGGTAAAAAAATTCCGTCTTTTCCCGATGTAAACACATCTATATCTTCTTCGATAATATAACCTTCTGGTAAATACTCTAGTGCTGGACGTGAACCTCCGCTACCTTTCAAAATTGCTTGAATGCCATCTTCTCCAAATGTTACAGGTATTCTACTATTTAAATCATTCAGTAGTAAAACACGTGATGATAAATAATTGGTTTCAACAACTCTACCTACTAGATATTCTTTATCCATAACAGGCATGCCTTTCATGATGCCAGATTTAGATCCCCTATTAATAATAATAGACTTTAAATAAGGGCTACTTTTGTCTATTAAAACTTTAGATAAAATAATATTTTCTTTTCTTAAAAAAGACTCTTCAGAGTCTAAAATTTTTTTTAAATTTTTGTTTTGATTTGAGAGAAACTCTACGTTTAATTCTTTCTGTTTATAAAATTCTAATTCTTTTTTAAGTCTTTCATTTTCACTTTTTAAATCAAATAAACTAGTAAATTCCTCTGACACCTGCGGAAGAAATCTTGTAGGAGAGGAAGCAACCAGTGATAACCTATAAATTCCATCATTGATTATTGCTCTGATCGGTTTCATGAATGCAAAACCATAAACATCTAAAAAAAAAATAATTGTTGCAATAATAATAAGAGAAACTAAAGAAAACTTTTGTGCTGCTCCTCTTTGTAAAAGGGCGGAACGAAAAGCAATACTAAAATCATCTCTACTTGAAGACATTTATTTTTCAAAAAATAGATTAATATTCAGATAACATTGTGGAAAATAATTCTTCATTTTCTAACGCTCTACCAGTTCCTACAGCTACACAAGATAAAGGATCATCGGCTATTGTTACTGGTAAGCCAGTATCTTGTGAAATTAATTTATCTATATTTTTTAACAAAGCACCTCCTCCTGTAAGAACTAATCCCATGTCAATTAAGTCTGCAGATAGTTCGGGAGGAGTGTTTTCTAAAGCTTCTTTGATTCCACCTAAAATTTGGTTTAAAATCGGCATTAAAGCTTCACATGCATCTTTCTCGGTCAATTCAATTTCTTTTGGAGTACCTGATCTTATATCTCTTCCTTTCATTAAAAAAGTATTGGGCGTAGAAGGAATTGCAGTACCAATCTCTTTTTTAATTTTTTCAGCAGTTGAGTCTCCTATTAATAGATTTAACTTTTTCCTCATATAATCCATAATTGATCTGTCAAGAGCATCTCCGGCTACTCTTAAAGATTTTGAATATACTACACCTCCTAATGACATAACGGCGATTTCAGTTGTACCACCACCTATATCTACAACCATTGATCCGGTAGCTTCTGAAATTGGCAATCCAGCACCAATTGCAGCTGCAATGGGCTCTTCGATAAGTTGAACTTTTCTTGCACCAGCAGCTAAAGCTGAGTCTTGAATAGCCTTTCTTTCAACTGGAGTTGACCCTGTTGGCACACAAATTAAAATTCTTGGATTTGCAAAAGCATTTTTTTTATGAACTTTTTTTATAAAGTGTTTAATCATTTCTTCGGTTACTACAAAATCTGCAATTACACCGTCTTTTAAAGGTCTAATAGCCGATATGTTTCCAGGTGTTCTACCCAACATAGTTTTAGCTTCATCTCCGACTGCCAATACAGATTTCTTTCCACCGTCTTCGATTACTGCAACGACTGATGGTTCATTCAAAACCACTCCTTGATCCTTAAGTACAACTAAAGTATTTGCTGTTCCTAAATCAATAGCCATATCCTGTGACCATAATGACGATAAACCTGATAAACCTTTAAACATTTTTTTCTCCTTATATTTGAACACTCAGACTAGGGTCTGGTGCTGTTTTTTCTCTTTTAATTATTAACTTATTTAGCGCGCTTAAGTAAGCATTAGCTGAAGCTACAAGTGTATCTGTATCTGCTGCTTGACCTACAGTTGTTTTTCCTTTTTCTTCAATTCTCACGCTCACAGTTGCTTGAGCATCTGTTCCTTCTGTTACAGCATGAACATTATATAGAAGTAGTTTCACTTCATGTGCATACAACTTTTTTATACATTTAAATATCGCATCTACTGGACCATCCCCTGTTTCTGAAGCACTTTTCACTTCTCCAAATACTTCTAAAGTCATTTCAGCTTTTTGGGGTTCACCAGTACCTGCAAATACTTTAAGAGATTTTAATTTTATTGAGTTGTCTTCTGCTACCAAACTATCATCTACAATAGCAGCTATGTCTTCATCATAAATATGTTTCTTTTTGTCAGCCAAAACTTTAAATTTTCCAAAAGCTGTTTGAATTACATCATCTGTTACTCCTACATAACCTAAGTCGTTCAATTTATCTTTAAAAGCATGACGCCCTGAGTGCTTACCCATGACAAGGGAAGTTTTATGAACGCCAACACTTTCTGGTGTCATTATTTCGTAAGTATTTCTATTCTTAAGCATTCCATCTTGATGAATTCCAGATTCATGTGCGAAAGCATTTTTGCCAACTATTGCTTTATTGAATTGAACAGGAAACCCTGTAGCGTTTGATACTACTTTAGAAGCTTTACTTAAAAGTTTTGTATTTATATTTGTTGTATAAGGCATTAAATCATGTCGTGTTCTCATAGCCATTACAACTTCTTCGAGAGCAGCATTACCGGCTCTTTCTCCAATACCATTGATAGTACATTCAATTTGTCTAGCTCCAGCCATCACTCCAGCTAAAGAGTTAGCGACAGCTAATCCAAGATCATTATGACAATGTGTTGAAAGAACAGCTTTATCAATATTTGGAACTTTATTAATTAATGTTTCAATAATTTTTTTAAATTCTGATGGAACCGTATAACCTACTGTGTCAGGTATATTAATAGTTTTTGCTCCAGATTTAATTGCTAATTCAACAGCCTTACACATGTAGTCCATTTCAGTTCTAGTGCCATCTTCGCAAGACCATTCAACGTCATCGGTAAATTTTCTTGCATAAGAAACACTTTCTTTTATAGCGTTTAAAACTTCATCTGGAGATTTATTAAGCTTATGCTTCATGTGAAGCGGACTAGTAGAAATAAATGTATGTATTCTAAAATTCTTTGCATGTTTTAATGCCTCATGACAAGCATCAATATCTTTTTTAGTAGCTCTTGCTAATCCAGCTGGTATCGATTTTTTTAAAGTTTTACTAATTTCCGTGACAGCTTCAAAATCTCCTGGAGAAGCAATTGGAAATCCAGCTTCAATAATATCAACTCCAAGTTCGTCAAACACTCTTGATATTTGAAGTTTTTCCTCTAAACTCATTGATGCGCCTGGTGACTGTTCGCCATCACGCATTGTAGTGTCAAAAATTATAATTCTATTTTTATCACTCATATACTGAAAAAGTATATTACAATTAAAACTAGAATATGCAAATATTAAAGCATATTTAATTAAATTTTTTGATCAGATTGGGCTAATTTTTGTCTTTGTCGACTAATTTGTTTTTGCCAATCCAAGGCATCATGGCTCTCAACTCTTTTCCTACTTTTTCTATTTGATGATTAGCAAGATCTTCTCTCATTTTTAAGAAATTTTTTTGACCTGATTTATGCTCTTTCATCCATTCTTTAGTAAATTTTCCAGATTGTATATCTTTAAGAACTTCTTTCATTTTTTCTTTTGTTTTACTGTCAACTATTCTTTTTCCTGAAACATATTCCCCATATTCAGCAGTATTAGAGATAGAATAATTCATGTTAGCTATTCCACCTTCATAAATTAAATCTACAATTAATTTCACTTCATGCAATGTTTCAAAATAAGCCATTTGAGGAGGGTATCCTGCTTCAGTTAAAGTTTCGAAACCATTTTTTATTAATTCTACTAGACCGCCACATAAAACGGTTTGCTCACCAAATAAATCTGTCTCACACTCATCTTTAAAAGTTGTTTCAATTATACCCGCTTTACCTCCTCCTACAGCAGAAGCATATGATAATGCCAAGTCTTTTGCTTTACCTGAGCTATCTTTATGAACTGCCATTAAACAAGGAACTCCACCTCCTTTTTGATATTCACTTCTTACAGTGTGACCTGGCCCTTTAGGTGCAACCATAAAAACATCTAGATCTTTTCTAGCATTAATTAAATCAAAATGAATATTTAAACCATGAGCAAAGGCTAAACTTGTTCCCTCTTTCATTCTTTGTTCAATATGATTTTTGTAAATTTCAGACTGTAACTCATCAGGTGTTAACATCATAACAACATCAGCCCAAGCAGCAGCATCGGACAAACTCATTACCTTTAATCCAGCCGACTCTGCTTTTTTTATACTTGATGAGCCTTCTCTTAAAGCAACAACAACCTCTTTCACACCACTGTCTTTTAGATTAAGTGCATGGGCGTGTCCTTGACTTCCATATCCAAAAATTGCAACTTTTTTATCCTTAATCAAACTTGGATTGGTATCTTTGTCATAATAAGTTTTCATAATTTTTCCTTTTTTAACTAAATATTTTTGCTCCCCTTGTCATTGCGACAGAACCTGTTCTAGATGTGCTTATAAGGCCTAATCTTTTTAAATCAAGAGCTATTTTATCTATTTCAGCTCTCATTGCTGTAACTTGAATTACTAATGATTTTTTTGATTTGTCTAAAACAATAGGGTTATATTTTTTACAAATTTTTTTTATCTTTTCTTGTTTTTTTACATTAGCTAAAACTTTAAACAAAGCCAGTTCTCTAAACAAGATGTCCTTATCACCTTTTTTAAAATCTGCCACTTTGTGAACAGGCACTAATTTCTTAAGTTGTAATTTAATTTGTTCAATAACTTGTGGTGTACCTTCTGTTACAATAGTAATTCTAGAAATATGTTTTTTTTTATCTACTTCAGCGACTGCCAAAGACTCAATATTATAACCTCTTCCTGAGAAAAGACCTGCTATTCGTGCTAATACTCCTGCTTCATTATCAACCCAAACTACAATAATCCTTCTCTCAATTTTTTCAATTTTTCCTGGAGCACTGTATGCTGATTTAGATTTAGACATTATACTAAAATTTTACCTTCATCTGTTATCTCATCTTCTTCATCAGGTCACAAAATCATCTGATTATGTGGCTTACCTGAAGGTATCATAGGAAAACAATTTTCAGATTTATCAACTACACAATCAAATATAACTGGCTTTTGAACGTCAATCATTTCTTTTATCTTAATGTCTAACTCGTCAGGTGTTTTGGCTCTTATTCCGACACAACCATATGACTCTGCTAATTTCACAAAATCTGGAAGTGCAGCAGTGTAACTTTCAGAGTAATTCTTTTCATGCAATAATTCCTGCCATTGTCTAACCATTCCCATATATTCATTGTTTAAAATAAAGATTTTAATAGGTAATCTGTATTGAACCGCAGTAGACATTTCTTGCATAGTCATTAATACAGAAGCTTCACCAGCTATATCTACAACTAATTTATTTGGGTTTGCTATTTGCACACCAATTGCAGCAGGAAGACCGTATCCCATAGTCCCCAAACCACCTGATGTCATCCAACGATTAGGTTTATTAAATTTATAATGTTGTGCAGCCCACATTTGATGCTGACCGACTTCAGTTGTAATAAAGGTGTCCTTATCTTTAGTAAGTTCATAAAGTCTTTGTACTGCGTGTTGTGGCTTAATTATCTTTTTACTATTGATAAAATTTAAAGATTTTTTTTCTCTCCACTTATCTATTTGTTCCCACCATTTTGACGTTTTTTGTTTATTAGAACTTAAAAAATTTTTATTTTTTTCCTTAAATCTTTTTATCAAGCTTTTTAAAAAAGCAGAAACATCGCTGATAATTGCTAAATCAACTTTTATATTTTTTCCAATTGAAGATGGATCAATATCAACATGAATTTTTTTTGATTTTGGTGAAAATTCATCTACTTTACCTGTTATTCTGTCATCAAACCTTGCTCCAATATTTATCATTAAATCACAATCATGCATTGCATTATTTGCCTCGTATGTTCCGTGCATTCCAAGCATTCCTAGGAATTGTGGGTCATCGCCCGGATATGCGCCAAGTCCTTGAAGAGTTGATGTAATTGGAAATCCAGTTAATGAAACTAATTCTCTTAAATATTTACTGGCCTCAGGTCCTGAATTGATAACCCCACCACCAGTATAAAAAATTGGTTTTGAAGATTTTTTTATAAAATTAATAAATTTATCTAAATCTAAATTTGAAATTTTATTTTTACTTTTACCATTTAGTTTTTTCTTCAAGCTGTTTTTTACAAATTTGTATTTACCTTTTTTAAATTGTATATCTTTAGGTATATCAACTAATACTGGTCCTGGCCTACCAGTTGTAGCAACTTCAAAAGCTAAATGTAAAATTCTAGAAAGATTATTTACATCTTTGACTAACCAGTTATGTTTTGTGCATGGCCGAGTAATACCAGTTGTATCGCACTCCTGAAAAGCATCAGTTCCAATAAGATGTGTTGGAACTTGACCGGAAATGCAAACAAGTGGAACTGAGTCCATGTATGCATCGGTAAGAGCTGTAACTGCGTTAGTTGCTCCTGGTCCAGATGTAACAAGCAACACTCCAGGCTTGCCACTTGATCTGGCATATCCTTCGGCAGCATGCCCAGCGCCTTGCTCATGTCTTGCTAGTATATGTTTAATAGATTTATGATTTTTAAGTTCATCATAAATTGGAAGAACAGCTCCGCCGGGATAACCAAAAATATATTCTACTTTTTGGTCCTCTAAAGCTTTAAAAACTATTTCTGCACCACTAATTAATTTAGGCATAGATACAATCTAGCCTAGAAAAACCTCCCGTCAAGTTTTAGCTTACAACTTTTAAAACTTTTTTCAGCAGTACCTCAGAATCTTTAGAATATAGCTTGTTCCAGTTACTCATATGACCTCGAGCCCAGGTATTTTGTCTTTTAGCATACTGCCTTGTTTTAATATTAATAAGCTCTTTACACCTTTTTAAAGTAATAGTTCCTTTTAAATATTCATTAATTTCTCGGATTCCAATCAATTTATTAGCCGAGTATGATTTTTTCACTTTTATTGAATTAAAATGTTTTACTTCATCAATACAATTTTTCTTGAACATTAAATCTGTTCTTAAAGAAATATTTTTTAATAACACATTTCTAGGTGTATCAAGAAATATCTCTTTTATTTCGTAATTTTTGAAGTCTGATTTGGTATTTAAAATCCAATCATAAAGAGATTTTTTTGTTTTGATCATGACCTCGTATGCTCTTTGTGATCTTTGAGAGTCAGAAGGTAAAATCCTGTTTTTTACTTTAGGATCAATTTTTAAAAGACGATCGTAAAATCTCTTATAACCTAATTTACGATACAAGGTTCGTACTTTATTTCTTGTTTTAAGGTCAATATTAGGTATTTTACTTATCCCTTTGGTTATGGCGTTAAAATATAATCCTGTTCCGCCAACTATAATTGGAATTTTTTTGTTTTTATAACAATGTTTAATTCTTATTTTTACTAATTTTAACCATGCACCAGTGGAAAATAACTTTTTTGCTGAAATAAAACCGTATAAATGATGTTTAACTTTTTGTTCATCTTGATCACTAGGTCTAGAAGATAATATAGAAAATTCTTTATAAGCTTGCATACTATCTGCATTAATTATTTCTCCTTTAATATTCTTAGCTAAATCTAAGGCTAATTTTGATTTTCCCGACGCTGTGGGACCTGCTAAAAGAATTATTTTTTTTTTTAACAATTTAATTTATTTTAACACCTAAGTATCTTCTTCGGTTGTTATTATCTATTATAGATAATAATAAATTTTTATTTCCTTTTTTAATCATACTATCTACAATATCGCTTAAGTCTGATGGTTTTTTTATCTGAGATCTTTTTGCTTCAATTATTATATCATTTACATTCAATAAACCTTTTAAAGGACTTTTGTTTGAAATTTCAGTGATCACTAAACCTTTTGTAATTTTAAGTTTTCTAGATTTAATATCTTCTTCGTTTAACTCTCTCACGGTTATCTTTAAATTTTCAATTTCAACATCTTCAGTTTTTTTTGTTTTTGATTTCTTTTCTTTGAATTCTTCAGATGATTCTAATCTACCTAATTTTAAATCTTTATTAATTAATCTTTTGTTTCTCCATATCTCTAGTTTAACATTTTTCCCTACCTCAGTATTTGCAACAACTTTAGGAAGTGTTCTCATAGTATCTATTTTTTTTCCATCGAATTTCAAAATAATATCGCCTGCTTTCACACCAGCTTTATCCGCTGGACTTTTCTCACCCACGCTGGCTACTAAAGCACCTTCTGCTTTTTTTAGCTCTACTGCTTCCGCTATTTCTTTTGTAACTTCTTGTATCCTTACACCCAACCAACCTCTTCTTGTTTCTCCAAAATTGATTAGTTGATCAATCACTTTTGAAGCCGCATTAGACGGTATTGCAAAACCAATACCGATCGATCCTGATTGCCCAGGAGCAATTATAGCTGTGTTAATTCCAACAACCTCACCCTTTAAATTAAATAGTGGACCACCAGAGTTACCTTGGTTTATTGATGCATCAGTTTGTATAAAATCATCGTAACGTGTCATGCCGATATCTCTGTTCCTTGCAGAGACAATTCCTGAGGTAACTGTGCCCCCTAATCCAAAAGGATTACCAATAGCTACAACCCAATCTCCGACTCTCGCTTTATCAGAATTACCGAAATTTACTGTTGAAAATTTATCTTTTGTTTGCATTTTAAGAACTGCTATATCCATATAAGGATCGGCTCCCACAACTGTAGCTTTATATTCTTTAGAGTTTACTCTCACTAAAATATCATCGGCACCTGCAATTACATGATTATTAGTAATCACCGTTCCATCTTCTTTAATTATAAAACCAGAACCTAAAGAAGAAGCTTTTCTCTCAGTTGGTCTCTGATAATCTTTAAATAATTCCTCAAAAGGCGAACCTGGAGGAAATTGAAAAGGAAACTGATTTGAAGTAGTTGTTACAGTTTGAGTAGTTGAAATATTTACTACTGAAGGCATTAATTTTTCTGCTAGATCAGCAAACGACTCTGGAACAGCTTTAACAGAGGCAATACAGAAACTATTTAAAAATAATATAAGAAAAAATATTTTTTTTAGATAATTCATTTAACTTCTTATATACCAAATTATTAAAAAACCTATTATCAAGAATGTAGC
>MDTG01301760.1_pt1 | contig 17855 bp, 17 predicted proteins | sample 811421 | NCBI WGS metagenome assembly MDTG01 (sample SAMN05326645, study PRJNA326480) | marine metagenome | isolation source: seawater | place: Pacific Ocean: South East | collected 2011 | reverse complement strand
ATCCCGTAGGGTTAACCTACCTGAAGGCCCCTCGTAGACTACGAGGTTGATAGGCTGCAGGTGGAAGCGCAGTAATGCGTGAAGCCGAGCAGTACTAATTGGCCGTGAGGCTTGACCATTTTATTGCACTTCAACGCACGAGATGTTGCATCAATTTGATGTGAACTGTATTCGGTTGTCTGGGAAAATTTTTTTCCGGTGACCATAGCGGAGGGGTCACACCTCTTTCCATTCCGAACAGAGTCGTTAAGCCCTCCTGCGCCGATGGTACTGCTGGGGTCACCCGGTGGGAGAGTAGGACGTTGCCGGATTTTTTTTAGCCCGTCCCCTCAGGGGGGCGGGCTTTTTTCTATATGTTTTTATTGACTCATAAGTTTACTATGGCATTTTTAACTCAATTCGTCAGATCAGTATCTCATAAGTGCGTTGCTATTTTTGGTTGTGTTCGTTTTCTTGAAGTGTAAGATTTTGTTTTTCTATAGTTTATTTTTAGGAGATAAAATAGATGTCGGGTCATTCAAAATGGAGTACAATCAAACGAAAAAAAGGAGCTAATGACGCGAAAAGGGGTAAGATGTTTACAAAGCTTATTCGCGAAATTACTGTAGCGGCTCGTGATGGTGGAGCGGATGAAGGTTCAAATATACGTTTGCGAACAGCGGTCCAAAATGCTCGTGCAGCTAATATGCCTTTGTCTACGGTGGAACGTGCTGTTAAACGGGGTTCAGGTGAGGAGGAAGGCACTTCGTTTGAAGAGGGCTTATATGAAGGTTACGGTCCAGGTGGGGTCGCAATCATGGTCGAAACATTAACAGACAACAAGAACCGTACTGTTTCGGAAGTCCGTCATATTTTTTCCAAACATGGAGGCAATTTGGCTGAGAGTGGAGCTGTTTCATGGATGTTTGAGCAAAAAGGTACCTTGGAAATAAAAAAAAATCAAATTAGCTCTGATGATCTTCTGATGTTGGTTTTAGATGCTGGAGCTGAAGATTTACAGGATGGAGAAGATGTACATGAATTGGTTACCACAGTATCAGCGTTTGGCGAAGTAAAAAAGGTATTAGAGGATAAAGAAATTGGTTTTGGTCAAGCGTCTCTCTCTTGGATACCTAAAGGAGACAATTTGTTGGAAGTTGAGGTTGATCAAGTGAGTAAGATTATTCGTTTGTTGGAGAGTTTGGAGGATCTCGACGATGTACAGAAAGTATACTCAAATTTTGACTTACAAGAGGATGTCCTTGATGCCGTGGTTACGTTGCAATAGTGAAAAAATAGAGAGATACTTATTGATTTGATTGTAATTGGAGTAGACCCAAGTAGCACAAGTACTGGCTATGGTTTAGTTGAATACGAGTCGAAATCAGTTCGGTATATAGATTGCGGTTGTATTCGACCTAAGACAGGCATGAAGTTTGAAGATAGGCTCGTGTTTATTTTCGATCAATTTAGTCAAATCTTAGATAAGTATAAGCCTTCAGCTTCTGCTGTAGAGAGTATTTTTTTTGGTAAAGATGCTGACTCAGCAGCGAAGCTTGGGCAGGCTCGGGGAGTATTACTTTTAGCGTTAAGGAAGGCTTTAATTCCGATTGATCACTATTCCCCTGCAACCGTAAAAAAAGCGATTGTCGGAAGTGGGCAGGCGTCCAAAGATCGGGTGCAGTTTATGGTAATGCGGCTTTTGAAATTAGACGAAATGCCGATCTCTTTAGATGCTTCCGATGCATTGGGCATAGCAATATGTCATACGCGGAAAGCTTCCAATCTATCATCGAGTCTGACTCGAAAACGTAAACCTGAGGTTGAAGCGCTTTTAAAAAGAATTGTGAGACATCGCAAATGAGTGAAGAAAATAAGAGCGTTCTATGATTTCATTTCTACGAGGTAGGTTGACCGAGGCTACGGCAACCCAGGTAGTGCTAGATGTCGCTGGGGTCGGCTATGGTATGGCTATTTCATTAGTAACATATGAACAACTGCCAGACATAGGTACAGAAGTGTCACTATTCACACATTTGAATGTCCGTGAAGATCGTTTAGATCTTTATGCGTTTCTTACTGTTGAAGAGCGGTCTACATTTGAATTGCTTATAAGTGTCTCGGGGATTGGCCCGACGTTGGCGCTGACAATTTTATCTGGCACAACGCTCGAAGATTTGCAAAAGGCCATAATGCATGACAATATCTCTGAATTAACGCGAATCAAGGGGGTTGGAAAGCGGACTGCTGAAAGGATCGTGATAGATTTACGTGAAAAAGTGCAAATTATAAATTCGAAATCCCCCGAGACTTCTTGGAAACATCGACCCAATAAGGTCGTACAAGAAGCCGAGATGGCACTTCGAGCATTGGGGATGTCCGCTATTGAGGCGAGCAAGGTTTTAGAAAAAGTTGCCGAACGTGGTGGTTTAGAGATGAGCGTACAAGATTTGATAAAATCAGCTTTGCGGGAACGTTAAGGTGGAAAGTATATGACCGATCGACCGATGGACACAGATGAACAGGATGGCGATCGTGAATTTGATACTAATTTACGGCCCAAATCTTTGCGAGAAATGTTGGGTCAGGAGAAGACTAAAAAACAATTATATATTGCCATAGAGGCTGCAAAAGGTCGTGGGGAAGCTATGGACCATGTACTATTGCACGGTCCTCCCGGTTTGGGTAAAACAACTTTAGCACATGTGGTTGCGCATGAGCTTAGTGTCGATATACATGTAACGTCAGGGCCATTACTAGATCGACCGACTGATCTGGCTGGGGTGTTGACTGCCCTTGGTCCTCGCGATGTTTTGTTTATTGATGAAATACACAGGGTAAATAGAGTGGTAGAAGAGTATCTATATTCTGCTATGGAGGATTATAAAATAGACATAATGATTGATCAGGGCCCAGCCGCTCGTTCAGTTAGCGTACCGCTTGATCAATTTACTCTCATTGGTGCTACAACTCGTCAAGGTTTGTTGACAGCTCCAATGCGCGCTCGGTTTGGCATCTCGGCGCATTTAGATTACTATGCCGTCGAAGATTTGGCTAAAATTGTAATGCGAGATGCGAGACTTCTAAGTTTTTCTTTAAATGATGAGGGAGCAATGGAGATTGCTCGCAGGTCTCGTGGGACAGCTCGTATAGCTAAGCGTTGGCTCAGGCGGGCTCGAGATTATGCTCAAGTTGAGGGTACTGGAATTGTGAATGCTCAAACTGTTGAAGATGCTCTTGAGGTGCATAATGTGGATAGTATCGGTTTGGATGAAATGGATCTGATGTTGTTACGCTCTATTGTAGAGAAATTCGGTGGGGGACCCGTGGGTATTAGTAATTTGTCCGCTGTGATCGGCGAAGAGGAAGAAACTTTAGAAGAGGTCGTAGAGCCGTATTTGATTAAAGAAGGTTTTATAAAACGAACTCCGCGAGGTCGTATCGTAATGCCTCGTGCCTATAAGCATTTAGGTTTACAATTGCCATCAGGAATAAAAGAAGGGCAAACGAATTTTTTATGATCTTGGCCTTAGACACTGCCACAAGTAGTGGCAGTATAGCGTTAGTATCTTCAGATAAAGTAATAGTTAGTCGTTATTTTGATCTTGGAATTCATCACGCGCAGCATATTTTCTCAGAAATTGAAACTATATGCAAGCTTGCGAATAGTTCCATTAAGAATCTGACGGCAGTAGCCATTTCGATTGGGCCCGGATCTTTCACGGGTTTGAGAATAGGGTTAGCAGCTGCAAAAGGGCTATGCCTTGTAGATAATTTACCTTTATTGGCAATTTCTTCTTTGGAGATAATTGCAGCACGTTTACCTTTCGTCGAGATACCTGTCTGTCCAATAATAGATGCGAGGAAACAGCAAGTATACGCCGCATTATACAATGTTAGTTCGGGCTTTCCGGAATGTATAAGTGAACCAGAAGCAATAGCTCCAGAGAGAATCTTCGAACGTCGGGCAGGGGAGCCAACTTTTTACACTGGTGATGGGTCTGTCGCTTATGCTAAACAGATAGATCAAACACCTCAAGCTAAACGTGTACCGTTTCACTGCGAACGTCCCCATGCCGACGCCTTGGGTGTTTTGGGTTGGCGTAAGCTAGCATTGAATAAATCAGTAGATATAGAAAAAATTGAACCTTTTTATGTTCGTGGAGCTGATGCAGAGATAAGCCAACGCAAAACGTTACTGTAGGATAATTTTGAAAAAGAGATTAACGCATGTCAACTTTCTTGGATTAATTAATGTTGGAAAAGTAATTGAAAAAGATAAATCGTTAGTTTTTTTTCCTGTAGTGGATGATTCTGATGTAAATTCTAACATTTGTGGCTTAGGTATAAAAAGTGACAGTCGACTGATTGCTAACGTTTTCTTTTCCATTGAGAACGAAATTTCGGAAATTTATAGTCTCGCAGTAGACCCTTTTTTTCGATCTTTGGGTTGGGGAAAAACTTTACTTTGTGCAGCTTTTACTTATTCCTTAAGTAGGGGTTGCAGTATATGCCTTCTTCAGGTCAGAGTTAGTAACTATGCGGCAATCGCATTGTACGAAAAACAAAATTTTTTTGTTGAGAGATTGTTAAAAGATTACTACGACAGACCCCGTGAAGATGGGTTAGAAATGGTTTGTTATCTGGGGTAAGTATTGTCGTTCCATTAATTTTACTTTATTATTCAGTTTTATCTTCTCGTTTGAAGAAATATTTACGAAAAAATGATGCTAATGGGAGAGGCTAAATGGCCGATGTTGTTTTAAAGAATGTTCGGAAAGTGTATGACAAAGAAGTTGTAGCTGTGGAAAATGCTAATATCGAGATCAATGACAAAGAATTTGTTGTTTTGGTGGGTCCCTCAGGTTGCGGTAAATCTACGACTTTGCGTATGATTGCTGGTCTTGAAGAAATAAGCGACGGTGAGATTTTTATTGATGGGACTCTTGTTAACGATATACCTCCGAAAGATCGAGATATCGCGATGGTTTTTCAAAATTATGCTCTCTATCCTCATATGACAGTTTACCAAAATATGGCATTTGGTTTAAAACTTCGGAAATTTCCCAAGTCTGAGATCGATTCCAGAGTTAAAGAGGCAGCTGATATTTTGGGTATTGAAGATTTACTGCAACGTAAGCCCAAAGCACTGTCTGGGGGACAACGCCAGCGAGTAGCAGTAGGACGCGCAATAGTAAGGAAACCTAAAGTATTTCTTTTTGACGAACCATTATCCAACTTAGATGCTAAATTGCGTGTTCAGATGAGAGCCGAGATTAGTAAGCTACACAAAAGACTGGAAGCAACCATGGTGTACGTTACCCACGATCAGGTTGAAGCTATGACCATGGGTGATCGTATCGTCGTAATGCGTGATGCTGAAATTCAGCAAATTGATGCCCCATTGAAATTATATAATGAACCAGCAAATCAGTTTGTAGCAGGTTTCATTGGTAGTCCTTCTATGAACTTTGTTCGAGGTAAGCTTGTTTCATACGAAGACCGAATTGCCTTTGACGAAGGCAACATGAAGATCCCGCTATCAGAAATTCAGAGTCGGAAAATTTCGTCACATATTGGGTCGGAAGTGTTATGGGGTATTCGTCCAGAAGATATCTATGACCCAAACACAATCGGTCGGGATGTCACAACTGTAGAGATAGAGGCAAAAGTTGAAGTCGTTGAGCCTATGGGTAACGAAGTTTTTCTAAATCTTACTTCGGGTAACACAGCGTTTGTGGCTCGAGTAGATCCGCTTTCAATGCCCGAAGTAGATCAGCAAATTAAGCTTGCTGTTGATATAGATAAAGCTCATTTCTTTGACCCTGACAGTGAAGCAAAGTTGACGTAGAGCAATTTGGCTGGGAACAGTAGGTCGCCTATTGGCATCTGATTGGTCGCTGAATCAGCCTCGCGCATGGCGAGTCTTTGAATCATGGATATATGCAGATAGATTACCTAATGCTATTTTGTTGTGTGGTCCGTCTGGGACAGGGAAACGCAAAATGGCCATTAATATTGCCTCTACCTTGTTATGTCAAGGTGAGTCTGTTTTTTCCTGTAAGACATGCTCTTCCTGTAAGAAGGTTGATACTCTTTCCCACACAGATCTTAGGCTTCTTCTACCCTCTTTAGTTACTGACGGCAAACGATCGACTGAGCGTACGAGTGGATATGAACACGTGAAGGCATATCTTAACGGGCGATTATTCGAGTATTCAGGAATTTCGATAGAGCAAGTTCGCGAGTTGCAAAACGAGATGGTATACACGCCTCGCGAAAATAATCGAAAAGTTGCAATTTTATTTGAGTCGGAATTAATGCATCAAGCTGCTGCAAATTCGCTGCTTAAGATGTTGGAGGAACCCTCTCAAAACTGTTTTTTTATTCTTGTTACTGCCTATCCTGAAAGATTGTTATCAACTGTTTTTTCGCGTTGTCAACGTCTACCTTTATATCCCTTAAATAAAGCAGATTTGCGAGATGAACTCCGTAAAATGGATGTTGATGCGAATTCTCGTGAACTGAGTGTACGTTTAAGTCAAGGGAGCCTTGTTAAGGCCCAAGAAATTTTGAAAGGCGATTTAGATGAGATTCGTACGGCAGTGGAGACCTTTATAGAATCGGGCCTTTTACACCGCGATGGCTTTTTTTGGGAAATAGTTGAGAAAATCAGCAAGAAAAAAAGCAGGAATTACCAATTTGATTTTTTGGAATTATGTGCGTTTTATTTGCGAGATTTTTTCCTGATTAAAAATCAAGAAATTGATTTGATAACGATGATTGACCGTAAAGATTATCTAAATTCTTTAGTTTCCTATTGGAAAGAAGAGCAGATAGATAATGGTTTCCAAATATTGGATCAAGGTATTGAATCATTACAACGTAATGTTAGTTTCGATCTTGTGATCGTAGATTTTTGGCGACATCTACGCCATTTAGGATCTAAGAAGAGATTTATATGACAGCAACGGAGTTTTCCCATCGTCCACGTAAGAGGTTTGGCCAGCATTTTTTAAAAGACTCAGCGGTAATTCAAAAAATCTTGGAATCCGTGCGGCCTGCATCTGAAGATACCCTAATTGAGATTGGGCCAGGAAGAGGAGCCTTAACCGATAAATTATTACAGCGATTTTCCAAATTATCGGCGGTAGAGATTGATCGTGATCTAGTTTCTAAATTGCGTGAAAATTATCCCCAAGATCGATTGAACCTTATTGAGAATGATGTTCTTAAGATGGACTGGCAAGAATTGCTTGAGAAATCCGGTGGCGAAAAATTCTACGTGGTGGCTAATCTTCCTTACAATATCACAGGACCGTTTCTGTTTAAATTATTAGAACAGGCCGATTTTATAAATGATGCGGTCCTAATGTTGCAGAGAGAGGTTGCAAAGCGTTTAATTGCGACCCCCGGTGGGAGAGATTATGGTCGTATTTCCGTTTTATTAGGAGTGAGAGCGAATATTGAGCAAGTTATTGAAGTGGATCGTCGCGCTTTTATTCCTACCCCTCGTGTAGATTCCTCGGTTCTTAAGTTACATTTTTTGAAAAGTCCAAGATTTGATATTGTTGATTGTAATCTTTTTGATTCGGTGGTGAAATTTGCCTTCGGACAACGTCGAAAAATGTTGAGAAACTCTCTTCGTTGTTTAATTACAAACTGCAAAGAGGAATCACTTTCGAGCTGGGAAGAGCGTTCTGGAATTGATTTCAATCAGCGTCCCGAACAATTATGTATTGAAGAATTTGTGTGTTTGGGGAATGTTTTGTCTTCCTTTCGAGAGAATAGAAATGAGTAAAACTTCTATTTTTTTGATATGCTTAATGTTTCATCCGGTAATTGCACAACAATACAGTCTTAATTTTAGTAGCTCCAGTACTCGTACTCAGTGGCGTCACCGTTTGCCAAGTTGGCAATATCGTGTGCCGGTACGTTTGTCTTCTGTGGCAGACTCTTCGTCTAAATTAAATATTACCAGCTCTGCCAGTTTAGGGTTTACGTTGGATAACAGAAATGGCAAGAAGACTTGGCAAGACAATGCGTCAATTGGGTCAACAATAAATTATCCCATTCTTGGTCCGAAAGCGACTATTGGTATCGGTGCAAATATGTCTTTGCGAAGTGCGACGCTACAAAAACAGAAATTGCGAAATCAGACATTTAATTTTCGGTTTAAGTACAAACCTTTTGATAATGGGCGTTTTGATAATTTGACTATTAATGTTACCCCTGGAATAATAACGAAAACGCGTGATAGTCGGGCTAATTTAGATAGCACTATTACGGAGAAAGGAATACAGTATAATGCCTCATTAAGAGTCTCCCCAGATTTAAAAATTAAGGGTAAAAAACTTGGAAATTCTCTATCGTTTACTAAACGTGACAATACCTTGAAGAATAATAAAGATCGAAGCGAAGGATTCAGTTCTAGTGGAAATTATACCTTTCCCGGTAAGATAAGAGTAAGCACCAATTTCTCAGAATCACGGTCGGAACTTGGCGTTACTCGATCAGTTATAACAGATCTCGAGGATAGAGGAGACGGGTTTACTGTTAGAGATACTACTGTTTCAGCGGAAATTTCTGAGAGTCGCAGTACTAATTTCTCGACTACGATCGATTTTAACATCGGACGGTTTAAAATTAAGAATAATGTATCCATGGGAAATTCTTCCCGCACGAATACTGCCGCCGCCCAACAGGATATCGGTAATCGTTATTTTGGAACAGATCGCGAAAGTAATAGATGGAACTGGCAGTCTGAAATATCTGGAAAATTAATAGAGTCTATTGTGGCTAACTCGAAGATGCGTTTAGAAAATTCAGATCAGAGAAACTTAGGTGTGCAGGTTTTTGATGTAAGCCGATGCGCTAAACAGTTTGTTAAACTATCGGGAAATATCTGTCGAGATCCTAGCTCCGATTTGAGTAATAGTCGCACGTTTCTCAATACTTCTCTGACATGGACGATCAACGAAAAAAATTCTATAAGGATAACTTCCTGGACCGATTTGAAACAATCGCAGAACCCCGGAGCATCAGATCAGAACCGGGATACCTTTAGTAATAGTTTTTCTTTGCGTTACGACGGAACTCTTGCGGAAGAGTCGCGAATTAATTTAGAGATTCGCACTTCTTTTTTACATCGAATAAATTTAGCGGCCTCTCGCTCTGCCTCCAATTCTAGAAATCGTGATATAGTATTAGACGCCGGGACCAATTATGAACGTATGGGAGTGAGTTTTTCGCATAGTTTCAGTATCTCGGCAAAACGAACTATTTTTGATTTTGATCGCCAAATAAACCGTCGTAATTCATCGAGAGAAAGTAATATTCGACGAGGTTGGAGTATGAACCATACAGTTAATCGTAGATTAATGAGTTATTTGCGTTTAAATGGACGCTATACATATTCTGCTGACGATTTTGGGACCTTAATCGTTGAAAACGGATCTCAAATCGTTGAAGAAGACAATAATCGTCACAGCATTGGTATAGGTTTGTCTTATTCACCAACGGTAGGATTTTCGATGTCCACAAATTATAGTTTTTTGTTAGATCGCCGGTGGGATCACGAGTACATAAATTCGCAACAGTTGAGGATTCAAGATTTAGGACGTCGTAACCGTAATCGGTCTTTTAGTACAAATATCACTTACAACCCCCAAGACAGTTCAAATAAATTGACATTGCGGGGTAGTAGGTCGCGACAGCGGAGTGGGACTTTTAATTCCTTCAATGTCACCTATTCTCGTGCGCTATAGCTTGTAGTATATTAATTATTAAGTTTTTTTCTTTTGGTTTATTGACAGCAAAGGAGATTATTTTTTTATGCCACCAATGCCTAAATCTGAAAAAATTTGGTATAACGGTAATATGGTCGGTTGGGACGATGCCAAACTCCATGTTCTTTCTCATGTAGTTCACTACGGTTCAAGTGTTTTTGAGGGAATTCGTTGTTACGATACCAAGCATGGTCCAGCCGTGTTTCGCTTACGGGAACACGTTGAACGGCTGTTTGCCTCAGCAAAGATTTATCGCATGGAATTAGGTTATACGGTGGATGAAATTTGTGACGCAATAAAAGAAACAATTGTTCAGAATAATATAAGTGCTTGTTATATCCGGCCTGTTGTATTTCGGGGGTATGGATCTTTGGGAGTAGATCCACAGTCATGTCCCGTTGAGGTTGTAATTGCTGTTTGGAAGTGGGGTCAGTATTTAGGTGAAGAAGCCTTAAGAAAAGGTGTCTCTGTGTGTACTTCATCATGGAATAGAGTAGCGCCAAATACACTTCCTTTTTTAGCCAAAGCTGGTGGGAATTATTTGAATTCTCAACTTGTTAGAATGGAAGCTAATGTAAACGGTTATGATGAAGGGATCGTGTTAGGTCCAGATGGGTTGATTAGTGAAGGTAGTGGTGAAAATATTTTCGTGGTTCGCAAAGGAAAAATATACACGCCGGCTTCGCATCATTCGATTTTAACTGGTATTACGCGTGACTCCGTAATGACATTGTCGCAAGATCTTATTTTGGATGTAAATGAGTGTGGAATTCCACGTGAGATGCTTTACATCGCAGATGAACTGTTTTTTACAGGAACTGCTGCTGAGATTACTCCGATTCGCGCTGTAGATAAAATTACGATTGGCTCGGGTGAGCGTGGCCCAATTACAGAACAACTACAAAATGAATTTTTTGATTGTGTCAGTGGTCAGAAAGACGATCAGCACGGGTGGTTGACGTCTGTTTAGTCAATAATTTGTGGAGACAAAATATGGTAGATGCAATAACTAGCAAGTGCCGCGCAAAGCTTAGGAACTTCTGTAGTCGGGAGAGTTTTTATCTGATCCCTTGGATATTGACTGTCAGTCTATATGCTTGTATTAGTGAAGGAACGAAGCCGGCGGGAGAAAATTCTACCTTGGAAGTTGGTGATCAGCGGGTTTGGGAAGAGGTTCAGAATTTACTAGTGAATACCAAAGAGATTGTCGTTTTAGATGGTATAAAACCGGTTTCACTTAAGAATGAAGAAAGCTTTACTGGGAATTTTGGTGATTGGATGGTTAGGCACATGTTGTCTGATCCACAAAATTTAAATCCCTATACTTCGAATGACGCGGGTTCCTCATTGGTTCTCGGTCATATTTTCGAAACCCTATTGTATGCTGAAAATGAGCCTCCTTACCAGTTGAAAGGTAAGTTAGCTGCCTCTTACCCCAAGATTTCTGAAGATAGACTAAGCTATACTTTTAATTTGAGAAAAAATATAGAATTTGCTGATGGGACTGCACTTACGGCACATGACGTACTCTTTAGTATGAAAGTCATTTTAAATCCGCGTGTTTTGGCACCACATCTACGCAATTATTATGCTGCAATTCGTGATGTTGAAATAAATAATGATTACGAGATAACGTTTCATTGTCACGAACCATATTTTTTGAATGATGTGTCCTTAGGTTCTTTTGAAATTATCCCACGTCATTTTTATGATGCCGAAAAATTAATGGATGAAGTGCCGATCAGTTCACTTATTGATGGATCGTGGTCTTCGGGGCCTCACAATACTCTTATAGAGCGTTTTGCCGATCAGTTTAATCAAAATTTCAATAGAAAATTAATGGGTTCAGGATCTTATTTAATAGAGAATCTTGATCGTGATTTTGTGACAATGCAGAAAATCGTGTTGACACGCAATAAGGACTATTGGGGGGTTGGCAACAAAGATATACCGGCCTCTGGATATTTGGAGAAAATTATATTTAAGATCATCAATAATACTGATGCAGCTTTCATAGAATTGACGAATGGAAATATTGACTACCATAGCCTTCGACCACTTGAGTTTAAGGAGAAGAGCTGGTCAAAAGATTTTAATGATCGTTTTCTTAAAGCTGTGAAATATTCCAACGGTTACACTTATATAGGATGGAATAATGCCGATCCTATATTTGAAGATCATAGAGTTCGTCAGGCTATGACGCATCTAACCGATAGAGAAGGTATGGTGGCTAATCTTCTCTTTGGTCTGGCAGAGACGGTTGAAGGACCTATAAGTAATTTTCGACAAGAATATAATCATGACCTTGAGCCGTACGGTTATGATGTTGATCGGGCTCTTGATCTTCTTGATGAAGCCGGCTGGGGCGATAGCGATAACGATGGTATTTTGGACAAAGTAATAGAGGGCGAACTAATCTCTTTCGAGTTTGAAATCCTTATCAATTCCGGTAATCAAATTAGGAAAGATGTAGCACTTTCTCTTCAAGCTGAGTTGTCTGAGATTGGAATCGATTGCCAAGTACGCGAATTAGATTGGTCGATATTTCTTCAAAGGGTAAAGAATAAAGATTTCTCAGCAATGATCCTCGGTTGGGGTAGTTCGGTTGTGTTTGCTCCGGACCTTTATCAGGTATGGCATTCGTCGCAAGCTGAAGCTCAAGGTTCAAATGCTATAAGTTTTAAAAATTCTGAGGCAGATACTATATTGGAGGCGTACAGAAAAGAATTTAATGAAAATCGTCGAATAGAAATGTATGGTAGATTACAAGAAATAATATACGACCAACAACCTTATACTTTTTTGTGGAAATCACGCTCAGCTCAGGCGTATAGCCGTCGATTCTCTGGAGTTAACTGGTATCCATCTGGTGCAGATTTGCTTGAATGGTGGGTTGATGTAGAAGATCAACGCTATCGGTAATATAGGAAAGTATGAAGATCCTAAATAAGTCCGATCTAAGCTGGAGTGTTCATCCACTGCTCCAGAACAGCCTTACTAGAAGTGCCTCTGTAATATGTATAATCGTTTTCGTATCAATAGTGGCATCCTACAGTTTTAGCCATATTGGCTACGGTATTATCTCAGTTTGCTGTCTCTTCTTTTCTATGGTCCGATATTTTTTGCCTTCTCACTACACTGTAGATGAGAAGGGCCTTCATTGCGAATTATTGTGGCATGAAACATTTCGTGAGTGGAGTTATTTTGGTCGGGGAGAAATTAGAGGTCATGGGATTTTTCTTAGTCCATTTGTTAGTCCGAATAGATTAGATACGTTTCGAGGAGTTTTCCTTCCGTTTAACAGTAATGATGATATCCTGTTACCTTTTATACAATGTCATGTTCAAATCAAAAAATAGAAGTGGTTGGCGACATGCCTTTGCTCTTAATTCTTCTAATCAACCATTAACCGATTTCGAGAGAGCATTAGTCGATAGACTTGGAAAATTTATTGTGGATCGGGGATTGTGTGGCCCGGCTATAATGTTGTTGGAATCATGTAGGCCACTAAATTTTGTTGGTAGTCAGTTACTGGCTTTTTTTTCGCCATTTCTTTCGCTTGTTTTTTCGTCTAAAGAATGTGATTGTGTTGTTCGCTTACTTGAACGTCGGGAATCTATTGATCACATTTTAGATGCTATTGGACGTGGCGAAAATGAAACGAGTGTATTTGAATGAGTTAAAGGTAATAGTTGCCACGGATTGTGGGAGTACTACGACAAAAGCCATTTTAATCGAAATCGTGGATGGGAAATATCGGCAGACTTTTCGTGGCGAAGCTCCAACAACGGTCGAAGCTCCATTTGAAAATGTTACGCGCGGAGTCCTAAATGCAATTCAAGAAATAGAAGAGCTTTCGGGTAGAAAAATTTTAGAAGGCGAGAGTATAATTACACCTGCAGAATCTTTAAATGGCGTTGATGTTTATATTTCTACAAGTAGCGCAGGTGGCGGATTGCAAATGGTTGTCTCGGGGGTAATCGATTCAATGTCGGGTGAAAGTGCCCAGCGTTGTGCTCTTGGTGCGGGCGCGATCGTCATGGACGTACTTTGCTCTAATGATGGTCGATTACCTCATGAAAAAGTGGAGCGCATCCGGCGATTGCGGCCTGATATGGTTTTGTTGGCTGGTGGAACAGATGGCGGTACTGTCAAACACGTTGTTGAATTGGCTGAATATATAAGCGCTGCGGATCCGCAGCCTAGGTTTGGGAGTGACTTTAAACTGCCCGTAATTTTTGCAGGCAATATTGATGCTCGGCCTGAAGTTAGTCGTATTTTAAGTAAAAAATCTGCCCTCAAAATCACAGAAAATATCCGAGCTGTTTTAGAGGAGGAAAACTTAGGACCCGCCCGCCAAGTTATACACGATCTTTTTTTAGAGCATGTAATGGCACAGGCACCGGGCTACGCGCAGTTGATGACATGGACGGATACGCCGATCATGCCCACGCCTGCAGCGGTTGGTGAAATTATTCAGACTATTTCGAGCCAGTCCAATGTAAATGTTATCGGAGTTGATATTGGAGGAGCCACCACGGATGTGTTCAGTGTCATTGCTGGGGTATTTAATCGAAGCGTAAGTGCAAACTTAGGTATGTCATATAGTATTTCGAATGTATTGGCTGAATCTGGTTTGTCAAATACGTTGCGTTGGATTCCCTTTGATTTGGAATCAGCAGATTTAAGAGATCGAATTAAAAATAAAATGATTAGGCCTACGACTGTTCCGCATACGCTTAATGAATTGCAAATCGAGCAAGCTATAGCTCGGGAGGCTTTGCGATTAGCATTTTACCAACATCGTAAGTTAGCGACTGGCTTAAAAGGTATACAAACGAAGCGCACACTCTCAGAGGTTTTCGATCAAAATGAAAAAGATAGTGACCTAATTCGAATGATGGACGTAGATCTAATTGTAGGGAGTGGGGGAGTTTTGTCGCATGCTCCGCGTCGTGAACAAGCAATGGCTATGCTAATTGATGCTTTTCAACCAGAGGGAGTTACTCGTTTAGCGGTAGACAGTATTTTCATGATGCCACATTTGGGTGTTTTGTCGAAATTAAACATACGAGCCGCAACAGAAGTTTTTGAGCGCGATTGCTTAGTACACTTAGGTACGTGCGTTGCTCCAGTTGGGATCGCAGATCAAGGTGATATAATCCTTAGTTTTAAGTTAAATTTGCCGAGTGGTTGTTTGGAAAGTGAATTGAAAATTGGTCAGATTCGATGCTTCCCCTTGCAGGAAGATGAGGTGGCCGATGTAGAGTTGATGCCAGCAAAAGGATTTAATCTCGGAGGTGGTAAAGGTCAGAAAATAACTGTTCGCGTAAGTGGCGGTGTTGTCGGCCTTGTAATAGATGCTCGTGGTCGTCCTTTAAATATAGATCCTGATAAAGAAAAACGAGTTTTACAGTTAAGAGAGTGGCAAAAAGCAATGTCTATTTACGAGGCTACTTTGTAATGGCACATTCATATACACCAGGGCTCCGTGTAACTAAAAGTACGACCATCTGTCGACAGAGAAAATTGCCGATGTCAGGTGCCGTAGTTGTAAGCAAAGGGGACACTATTGTTAGGGACCAGATCGTAGCGAGAACTAATTTACCTGGAGAAGTCGTAGCCCTAAATCTGGCTAATCGCCTTGGCTGTAACCCTGCGGATGTAGGTTCTTATATGTTTTATCAGGAAGGTGATCATGTTCAAGAAGGGGAAAAGTTAGCCGAGACTAAACCACTAATATCTTGGTTAAAGACTACTGTCTTTTCACCTGTCACGGGAACTGTCGAAAGTATATCTATTGTTACCGGCCAGGTGATTTTTCGAAAAGCGCCCCGTCCAGTAGAGGTTCAGGCTTATATTCCAGGTAAAGTGGTAGAGGTTTTTAAAAAAACGGGCATTTTGGTTGAGACGCAGGGCAGCCTAATACAGGGAATATTTGGAGTAGGAGGAGAGGCGTGGGGGACACTTAGTGTAGAAACGAAAGCGCCAGGAGAACTTTTAACAGACTTACCCGATGATTGTGAAGGAAAAATTATAGTCGTTGGTCGATTGATAACAGCCGAAATAATTTTAAAGGCTAAAGATCGAGGTGCAATCGGTTTGATTGGAGGCGGGATTAGGGATCAAGATTTGCGATCATTGCTTGGTTATGATCTTGGAGTTGCAATTACAGGAGATGAGGACATCGGGATAACTATAGTCCTTACAGAAGGTTTTGGTGAAATTCCGATAGCTCAAAAAACTTTTAACATTCTTGATTCTTGTAATGGGAATCAAGCTTCTATCTCAGGAGCTACACAAATCCGTGCGGGAGTATTGCGACCGGAAATTATAATTCCTTTCGAAAATGAACTAGAGGATTCTGAAGATGTTGGAAACTCCTTTAGTAAAGGTCTGCGAATTGGAGGTTTGTTGCGTATAGTTCGAGTTCCATTTTTTGGAAGGATTGGCCGTGTTAGTGGGTTACCAACAGATTTACAGCGAGTAGAATCGGGAGCGGTTGTTCGTGTCTTAGAGGTAGAATTTGAAGATGGTGAGCATGCGATAGTTCCACGTGCTAATGTAGAAATGATTGAGGAGTAATTTTGATTTTTTTCGGATGGATATTTTTTTCAATTGCGTGCATTACGATATCGGATCAGGATGCAAAAGCACTGTCTCCTTTGACAGGCTTCCGCGTATTAGATGCTCCAAACGATGATGGAGGACGTCTACTCTGTATATGGGATACACCAGACGAAATTCCAACAGACGGAATTTATAGGATTTTTATTTCAGATTCGATAGAAGGTCCTTTTTTTCGTGTTGGCGAGCAAAAGTCTGACGATGGATTTCAGGCCAGTGCCCCGGATCTCTTTGGGATTCAGAATTCTTTTGGCCGTGATTATATTGGTCAATTTTATATTGTCGATAAATTTACTAGTATGCAGGGCGATGATGTGATCGAAAATGATAAACAGTATTTTTTGCGCCTAGAATTACATCAAGGTCTTCGTTCTACTCGTACTGTTGTGACACCAGGAAGGGCCGCCGAAAATTTTTTTAATTGGGCTAAGCTGAATAATTTAGTGATAGCTTCCGCTTTTTCAATTTTGATCTTGGGATACATAGGTATTGCTCGCAGAAAGGCTCTATACATTCGCAGGATAGGTGGATTAGAGGCGCTTGACGAGGCATTGGGGCGCGCGACAGAGATGGGTAAACCGGTGCTGTTTATTCATGGCTTGAGAGACATGAGTCAGATTTCTACTATCGCTGCTGTCAATATTCTTGGTCGAATTGCAGGAAAGACGGCTCTTTATGATACGTCTCTTCGAGTTGTTGCTCCCGATCCAGTGGTGATGTCCGTTAGTCAGGAGACGGTTCAAGCCTCTTATTTTGAGGCTGGTCGACCCGACTCGTTTAACCCAGATCACGTTTTTGTGGCGGGCACAGAACAGTTTAGTTATGCTGCGGCGACAGAGGGAATAATGGTCAGAGATCGTCCGGCCGCTCATATCATGATGGGTTATTTCTATGCGGAGTCGCTTCTATTGGCAGAGACAGGTGCGACGACAGGAGCAATACAGATTGCCGGGACCGATGCTTTTACTCAGTTACCATTTTTTGTAACTACGTGTGACTACACCTTATTAGGCGAGGAACTGTATGCGGCCAGTGCTTATTTGTCTCGAGAACCTAAACTTTTGGGTAGCTTAAAAGGACAAGATGTGGGGAAAGCAATAATAATTGCTGTACTAATTGTCGGCTCTTTTTTGTCAACATTTGAAATAATGATTTTAAAACAATTGATCTCGTCTTATTAAGGGTTCCTAATGCTATTTTTTAGTCGAACTGTTCCTGTGATTGTCGCTTTTTTGTTTGGGATGTTGGGGATAGCAATTTATTATATTCCACATTCTATTGCACAAAATATTGAGCGCGAAATGGCCTTATGGTTGCGTGTAGTTTTCGCGTTTTCGTATTTGTTGGGACTTTATAGTTTATTGAATCTTCATTTGCAAAGAATTCGTCAGCAGGTAGCTGGTTGGGGTTATAGTGCTGTTGTTTTTGGTGGTTTTAGCGTAATGATGTTCTTTGTGATAT
>MDTG01167884.1_pt1 | contig 17857 bp, 14 predicted proteins | sample 811421 | NCBI WGS metagenome assembly MDTG01 (sample SAMN05326645, study PRJNA326480) | marine metagenome | isolation source: seawater | place: Pacific Ocean: South East | collected 2011 | reverse complement strand
GCAAAGCTACAGCCAGGAGAGTCGCATGAATAAACTGCTAACAGGAATAGTCCTACTCTGCTTTTCTGCCCTGGTAATGGCAGCGGAACAAAGCGCATTTGACCTACTTTTAGACCGCCTGATTCGTCTAGAAGCGAGAGTGCTAGAACTAGAAGGGCAAATATCTGCTCAGTCTAATAATGAATCTCCGACATCACGTGTTGTGGGAATATCCAGAGATAAGGCTTTTTGGAGGGATAACGTAAAACAGGGAATGACAAAAAGCGAAATAAGAGATGTCCTTGGTGAGCCTACCTTGATTAATGTAAGTAGCAGGCTCGAATACTGGTCTTACGCATTGAATCCTAGCAGTCACTTAAACAAACCATCAATTCGATTCAATGATGGTCGAGTCGCAGGATTTCAGGAACCAGATTAGCAATGAAAGCACTAACTACGATATTGATGCTTTGCCTACCTATGGCAGCAATGGGTGAGGCTTATATTTGCACATCGGGTAACGGCGATCACACATATGTTCGGACAAGAACAGAAACTGGTTTCTCAGAGCGTCTTAGAGATAATGAAGAAAATAGAGATATAGGAGAGCTTTAAAGTTTCAGCATCATAAATGAGCAAGGTAGTTTGCTGACTTTGGTGGAGGCTGACTATTGGCCGGTTGGTAAATACACAAGTGATTCCGATAATATCTGGGTTACATTAGCTATTATTAATAAAGAAACTGGAGACTCCGTAGTTGGTTTAACTGACTTCCTAATGCTATTTCGTCAAGACACAGAATTTTCAGACCCCAACACTACATTTACAAAACACTCCTGTGTGACAGTACAGTAACAGACAAATCTATAACTGCTATGACCGCTACAGTTTTCTGCGATTACCGTACTCAGTCTGTACACAACCGTTCGGTTCTGTACAAACCTCAAAGAATATTTTGAAATTTTTCTAGCAATAATCCCCAACCCAGCCTTTATTTCTGCTCGTCAGGGGGGCTTAAAAATAAGGGGGGGAGGCCCTAAGCTGCCCTTATATAACTATTAGTACCCTTACAGACTTACTAGAGTGAATTTGAAAGAGTCCGGCATACTAGGTCTATAATATGCATAAAAACAGTTAGTTATAGATAGACATTTATTTGGGTCTGTGTAACTACCCAATTATTTAATCTCAGAAACAGCTCAAACAAACAAAAAAGAGGATTCAAACCCCCAATAAGCGTGTCCGGTCCCATTTCCATCAGGGTTTATCCCCTCTTTCGCTTTCATTTTGTAGCGCTCTTGTTTAGCGCAAACGCACCAAAATCGCGCAACTTATGGGTGCTCTCAGAAAAATAATCCTAAGCAGTCCCCGCAAATGGCTGGCCTAGCTCCATATCGGGGAATTGGCACGGTGTGTGCAATAGATCGGTGTTTGCAATGCACGAGTAAACTTGTTTACTTCAACCATGTTTCATAATGATGTGGCTTCAAACCATTACAAGCCCACGCCAGTGTTGAGTTGAACTGTAGAACATATCTGGGTACGAACCTCTGATGCATTTACCAAGATTATCATGACGACGCACTATTTGGAGAAACACGATGGGATCAGTACTTTTTAGGAGCATGACCGCATATGCATTGCTTGCCGCAGCGACACTCAATCCGCCTCCCAGCATTGCACAGGAAAGGTTCAGCATTTGCTGGTCCATCTATGTAGGCTGGATGCCATGGGAGTACGGCGAAGCCACAGGCATCATCGATAAATGGGCTGATAAGTACGGGATCGACATTGATGTTGTTCAGATCAACGACTATATCGAATCCATTAATCAATACACAGCGGGAGAATTCGACGCCTGTTCAATGACAAACATGGATGCTCTGACCATCCCGGCCGCTGGCGGCGTGGATTCTACCGCGCTAATTGTGGGGGACTTCTCGAATGGCAACGACGCCATCATTCTCAAGAAAGGCTCAACTCTTGCAGATATCGAAGGACAATCTGTTAACCTAGTAGAGCTTAGCGTTTCTCACTATTTGTTGGCCCGTGGCTTGGAGTCTGTTGGCCTGAGTGAGCGTAATGTAAGGGTTGTCAATACTTCAGACGCCGACATAGTCGCCGCTTTCAGCACCAATGACGTGACTGCTGTCACTACCTGGAATCCCTTGGTTAACGAAATTATGAATCTGCCAGCTGCCAAAAAAGTTTTCGATAGCTCACGAATCCCCGGAGAAATCATCGACACCTTGATGGTGAAGACTGAAGTACTGCAGGACTCACCCGAATTTGGAAAGGCGTTAACTGGCGCCTGGTATGAAATTATGGCTGCTATGAAAAACAACGAAGAGGTTCGGGCTCACATGGGTGAAGCTTCAGGAACCGACCTTGCTGGCTATGAATCGCAGCTGGCCTCAACGCGGATGTTCTACGCCTCGGAAGATGCCGTGGCCTTCGTTAACAGCCCCGAACTTAAAACTATAATGGAGTATGTTGCCAACTTCTCTTTTGATCATGGTTTGCTGGGCGAAGGTGCCGCTGATGCTGGTTTCATCGGAATTGAAATGCCCTCTGGAGTCTTTGGAAATACCAGTAACATCCAATTGCGATTCGACCCTTCATTCATGGCGATGGCTGCAGCGGGCGAGCTTTAAACAAGCAGTATCTAACACCGGATAACCGTAGCTCTGCCGAAAAATTAGCACCATGCGAAGGCTCATCAATCTGCAACCCAGCCGCTCTTTAAAGGTCGGCCTGGGACTTATTCCATTCCTAATTGTTCTGTTGCTATATCAGATTGGCTCCGATGTTCGCAAAGCGGAAAATGAGCAGGACAAGCTGTTACCCAGCTTCTCTGAGATTGCAGATGGTATAGATCGCATGGCTTTTGAGCCAAGCCGTCGCACCGGTGAGTTTCTGTTCTGGGTTGACACCAAAAGCAGTCTGTTCCGGCTTACCAAGGGCATATCCATCGCAGCCTTCTTTGGTTTGTTGGTTGGCCTCGCAGCCGGTTCTATCCCGATAATTGCAGCCCCACTCAACCCGCTGATAACTGCGATCTCGTTAGTTCCCCCTATGGCAATACTCCCGGTTTTGTTTATTACTTTTGGATTGGGGGAGTTATCGAAGGTGATGTTAATAGTCATTGGAGTTTGCCCATTCCTGATCAGAGACATCCTGCAAAGAACTCGGGAACTTCCCCGTGAGCAAATCATCAAAGCACAAACTCTTGGCGGTAATAGCTGGCAGATTATTCTGCGAGTGATTCTTCCCCAGATTATTCCCCGTTTGCTAGACGCCGTTCGTTTGAGTCTCGGCGCCGCCTGGCTATTCCTCATCGCTGCCGAGGCTATTGCTTCTACTGATGGTCTTGGGTATCGCATCTTTCTGGTAAGACGCTACATGTCGATGGACGTAATTCTCCCCTACGTTGTCTGGATTACGTTTCTGGCATTCACAATCGACTTGACGCTACTGCGGCTTAGTCGATTTCTGTTCCCGTGGTATCACGCTGAAAAATAGGAACAAATCGTGAATAGTTTTATCGAATTGGATCGCATTGCAAAACATTATGGTGACGACGTGGTGCTGGAAAACTTGAGTTGCACTATATCCCGAGGTGAATTCGTTACCCTGGTTGGTGCATCCGGCTGTGGCAAAAGCACTTTTCTGAAGATACTGCTTGGTACGGAGAGCCCTACGACAGGGCAAGTCCTGATGGAAGGCGAACCTATTGGTCAGGAACCCAGCGCTGAACGAGGCGTTGTGTTTCAAAAGTATTCGGTATTTCCTCATCTGAACGTCAGGGAAAATGTCGCATTGGGTCTAGAGTTAGAGGCAAGTAACTTCCTAGGCCGGCTTTTTGGAGACAAGCGAAAAAAGGCTCTGCTGAAAGCCGATGAATGGCTGCAAGCGGTCGGCTTGGAGCACGCATTGACTCAGTATCCCCATCAACTCTCTGGCGGCATGCAACAGCGACTTGCCCTCGCCCAAGCCCTAATCAAAAAACCCAAGGTCTTGCTTTTGGACGAGCCATTCGGCGCGCTTGACCCAGGAATCCGCAAAGATATGCACGAACTAGTATTGAGTCTTTGGAAGGAGTACTTATTGACCGTGTTTATGGTCACGCATGATCTTCGGGAGGGTTTCCATCTAGGAACAAGACTATGGGTTTTCGATAAAGTGCGACATGACACTCATGCTCCGAACAGATTCGGTAGCACAATTACTTATGACCTACCGCTGCGCTCTCAATCGGAGGCAATCACCGCCTCGAAGTTATTGAATATCAATGAAGAGCCATCAGATATCTTGGCTGACTTTCCATAGGAGAAAGAATGAACACTGAAGGATTATTTCTATCTGAATACACAACGGTAGTTTCACCTGGATCTCACTGGTCTCTAATGGTCCGTCAGGGAGTAAAAATGACCGTTACCGATCTTACTGGTGGAGCGAATGTTGGGATGGTGTTTTTTAACCCAACCTTTCTTTGTGAGAGATTCAACGCCCCTGACTCCTTAAAATGCCAGCACACCTTTAAATTGACTCGTGGGCATTGTTTATATTCCGACATGGGTAGAATTTTTGCTTCTATAGTGGAGGATACTTTTGGTTGGCATGACTCCGTATGTGGGAATTCTCATGCGGCTGACGTCGAAGCGCGTTGGGGCAAGCGGGACTATCAATCCCAAAGAAATGAATGGCTTCAAAACGGTTTTGACGCCTTTCTTGTAGAACTAGGCAAGTACCAGCTCAAAAAAGAAGACTTGTCTTCTAATCTAAATTTGTTTTCTGAGATTTCAGCAGACTCAAAGGGAAAACTCAGCCTTTCGAGGCGTAGTAATGCTCGAGACAAAATCAGTCTGCGTTTCGAAATGGACACTTTGGTGGTATTGCATACTTGTCCCCACCCCTTAAATGACGATGAGGAGTACCCTCGCAAACCTGTACAGATAAGATTAGAAAAAGCAGCGCCCGTTTTAGCCGACGACTACTGCCTGAATCTGTGTGATGAGAATCGTCGGGGATTTAGGAATAACGCCCTGTATCACTTCGGGATGGAGGATGTCTCATGATTAAAGAGAGCAAACTTTCTACATATAGCGCAAAACAGAAGGTCATCGTCGACTCCGGAGATTACTTTATCCAGACCATGCAAGCTGGTGAAACGATTCGCATCGTTGACCTGGAGGGAAATCAGGCTGCTGACACGCTTTTCTTTAACGCCCACGACCCACGCGAACGGTATAGCATGAGCGACACGCTACGCGGTCAGGCTGCCTTATATCTCACTAGCGGAACTACACTGAAAACCAATCTTAATCGGGATCTTTTGAAAATAGTCGCCGATACTTGCGGTCGCCATGACACTCTCGGTGGAGCTTGCGCAACTGAATCCAACACAGTGCGGTATGACCTTGAAAAACGCAACATGCATGCTTGCCGAGACAGCTGGATGCTGGCTATAGCCGAACACGAGGAGTTTGGCCTGACGAAAGAAGACATAGGCCACAACATAAACTTCTTCATGAATGTGCCTGTCACGCCAGAAGGCGGACTCGAATTTGCGGACGGCGTGTCAGCACCGGGCAAGTATGTCGAGTTAACTGCAAAGATGGATACACTTGTTCTCATCTCCAACTGTCCGCAACTAAACAATCCCTGCAATGCTTATGACCCAACTCCCATCGAGCTTGTGTTCTGGGAAGCGACGTAAACCATTAACCCAAACCTACAGGACGACCTGTCGGCGTTTTTACTCTTGTGGGACGGCCCATACCAGTAAGAGAAAGATCATGTTTCAGCGCGTCCTCATAGCGAATCGTGGCGCTATTGCCGTCCGAATTATTCGCACGCTCAAAAGAATGGGTGTCGAATCCGTCGTGGTCTATCACGAAAAAGACCGGGACAGCCTACATGTACAGCATGCAGATATCGCGGTAGATCTGGGTGATGGGCCGGTCACCGAAACCTACCTAAATCAGGAAAAGCTCATCGAAATCGCTCTTGAAACTAAGACCGAGGCCATTCACCCTGGATACGGTTTTCTGAGCGAGAATCCGTCGTTCGTAGAAAAGTGTGAAGCTAACGGATTGAGTTTTATTGGCCCAACGCCGCAACAGATGAACGTGTTCGGACTTAAACACCTGGCGCGAGAAACGGCTGAGAAAGCTGATATACCAATAGTTCCAGGTTCTCCTGTTCTGGATAGTCTGAAGGCTGCACTCTCATGGGCCGATCAGATTAGTTATCCTGTGATATTGAAAAGTAGCGCCGGCGGCGGTGGTATCGGCATGCAAGTTTGCCGTGATGAGGAATCACTGACTGAAGCCTGGGGCATCGTCAAACGTTTAAGCGCTAATTATTTCTCCAACGACACTCTCTTTCTCGAGAAGTTCATCGACAATGCGCGGCACATAGAAGTGCAAATCTTCGGAGATGGCAACGGAGACGCTGTTGCTCTTGGTGAAAGGGATTGCTCGGCCCAACGTCGTAACCAGAAAGTTATCGAAGAAAGTCCCGCCCCCAATCTCGACCAATCCTTACGGGAAGCCATGCATCGCACCGCCGAAGCGCTGATGTCGTCAGTAGGCTATCGCAACGCCGGCACTGTTGAATTTATCTTCGATACTGATCAACAGAATTACTATTTTCTAGAAGTAAACACCCGCCTGCAGGTTGAGCACGGTGTTACCGAAGAAGTGTTTGGCGTGGATCTAGTTGAGTGGATGTTACAGCAGGCGGCCTTGGAACTTCCCAGTCTGGAATCGATCCGCCCGCGCCTTCAGGTTACCGGCCATGCAATACAGGTTCGATTGTATGCGGAAGATACTCAACAGAATTTTCAACCCTGCGCTGGCTTACTGTCTGATGTATCGTTTCCAGATGGAGACGGCCTGCGAATAGACACCTGGGTTGAAAGCGGCCAGGAAGTTCCTTCTTTGTTCGACCCGATGATCGCCAAGGTGATTGTTTCTAAGACTGATCGCAAAGAAACGCTTCGGAGCCTCATTTTGGCTCTGCAGCAAACAAGACTGTATGGCATTGAAACCAACCTTGACTATGTGGTTTCGGTGTTGGCAACTGATATTACAAAGTCAGGACGCCTACTAACCAAGACTTTGGCTAATCACCAATTTGAAGCACCCACCATTCGAGTCCTGAGCGCTGGCACACAAACCACCATTCAGGATTTTCCAGGCAGACAAGGCTACTGGCATGTTGGTGTACCGCCTTCGGGCCCAATGGACAACGTATCGTTCCGACTGGCGAATGCGCTGATCGGTAATCCACATAGTGCAGCAGCTTTGGAGATAACCCTCAGTGGGCCCGATTTGCTATTTATGAGTAACACCGTCATTGCTCTAACCGGCGCAGAAATGAACGCTGAATTGGATAGCAAGCCAGTGCCTCGCTATCAAACCGTATCAGTCATTGCTGGTCAGACTTTATCGATGTCGAAAGTCTCGGGCAGAGGTGCACGCGCATATTTGGCCATCGCAGGTGGCATCGAGTGCCCAGTGTACCTTGGGTCGAAATCGACGTTCACGTTAGGCCAGTTTGGCGGACATGGTGGCCGAGCATTGCGAACAGGCGATGTGTTACATCTGGGTTCTAGCGTCGATGCCAAGCCTCGGAAAATCATGCCACCGCAAATTTCTGAACCCACAGAACTAAGAGTGATTTACGGACCTCATGGAGCACCAGACTTTTTCACTAACGAAGATGTCGCCGTATTTTTCGCTAATGACTGGGAGGTTCACTACAATTCCAGTCGTTCTGGTATACGACTAATCGGACCGAAGCCTAATTGGGCACGTCCATCCGGTGGCGAAGCGGGCATGCACCCTTCCAATATCCACGATAACGCCTACGCGTTTGGAACAGTTGACTTTACTGGCGATGTGCCGGTTATCCTCGGCCCAGACGGCCCTTCCCTCGGCGGATTTGTCTGCCCGGCCACAGTTATAACAGCAGATCTGTGGAAACTCGGGCAGTTGGCCACCGGGCAGAAAGTCCGCTTCATCCCAGTCAGTTATGAAAAAGCGGTAGAAGCGGAAGCCAGGCAATCGATGCTTCTCGATGAATTACAGCTACCCGTCGAGACTACTGACCTAGGCCAACATGAGCTTTCATCGCCCATAGTTAAGGAGTTCGAATGGGAAGGAGAAGATGTAGTCATTCGTCTTGCTGGCGATCATTTCTTGCTCATCGAGCTTGGACCACAAGCGCTGGATATTCCTCGTCGTTTCAAAGTTCATGCCCTGATGCTTGCAATCGAGAAACTGGGATTACATGGATTGAGGGAGCTTACACCCGGAATTCGTTCTCTGCAGATTCATTACGACAGCCAGAGCATCAAGCTCGATGATCTTCTGAAGAACATCGAACAAACCCTGATCTCTCTTACAACTGGCGCATTCAGCGTTCCGAGCCGAATCGTTCACTTACCAATGAGTTGGAATGATGACGCCTGCAAGCTGGCCATCGAAAAGTACATGCAATCTATTCGAGCTGATGCTCCGTGGTGCCCCAGTAACCTCGAATTTATTCGGCGCATGAATGGCCTGGACTCTATCGATGATGTGAAAAAAATTGTATTCGACGCTTCCTACCTCGTCATGGGTTTAGGTGATGTATATCTGGGCGCACCTGTGGCGACGCCTGTGGATCCCAGACACCGACTGATTACAACAAAGTACAACCCGGCGCGAACTTGGACTGCAGAAAATTCAGTAGGAATCGGTGGCGCGTATCTCTGTGTCTATGGCATGGAAGGTCCGGGAGGATACCAGTTCGTTGGACGTACAGGTCAAATGTGGAATCGCTACAAACAGACTGAAATCTTCACTCAGCCCTGGTTGCTGAGGTTTTTCGATCAGATCCGCTTCTATGAAGTGACGGCACAAGAGCTTGCCGATTTCCGTCGTGACCTGCCCAGAGGCAGCGCTTCTGTTCGCATCAAACAAACAAAGTTCTCGTTGACTGACTATCGTCAATGGTTGGAGAAACATGATGCTAGTATTAATGATTTCAAGACCATGCGCGAAGAATCGTTCGAAGAAGAACTTCAGCGATGGCGAGACACAGGACAGTTTACTTTCGACGCGCTCGAAAAAGAAAACCCCGCTGTTGACACTGGCGACCTTCCGAAAGGTTCTGTGGCCGTAGACAGCTCCGTGTCCGGCAATGTTTGGAAGATAGAAGTTCAACCCGGCCAAACTGTTGCTGAAGGGGAGACTCTTTTGATTCTCGAGTCCATGAAAATGGAAATAGCTGTTACGGCACCGCAATCAGGTGTAGTAGGCAAAGTCTGGGTTGGCAATGGTCAGGACGTCCAGGCTGGACAATGCCTGCTTTGGCTGGCTTGTAAAGGAGTACGCAAATGCCAGATGCAATGAATCTAACCATTCGATCAGTCCATGAAGCTTATAATACTGGCACCGAAACTCCTGAGAGTCTGTTTGCAAAACTACGCTCTCAGGCTGAAGCTCAAAGTGATTACAACGCCTGGATTTATCTGCTTAATGAAGAGGAGCAATCGCCCTATTTCGACGCCTTGAAACGCAAAAAAAAAGATGAGTGCCCGCTGTGGGGTATCCCATTTGCAATAAAAGACAACATCGATTTACGAAGGGTACCTACCAGCGCAGCTTGTATTTCATTCACGTACACGCCAAAGCATTCGGCAACCGTCGTTGAGCTGCTAATCAATGCCGGCGCGATCCCAATGGGCAAAACGAATCTTGATCAGTTCGCAACAGGATTGGTTGGTACGCGCTCCCCTTTCGGCGAAGGGAAAAATGCTTTCAATCCTGATTTTATAAGTGGTGGCAGCAGTGCCGGATCTGCAATAGCAACTGCCCTAGGACAGGTTTCGTTTGCATTGGGAACGGATACAGCAGGCTCTGGTCGCGTACCAGCTGCTTTTAATAACCTTATTGGTCACAAGCCCAGCAAAGGATTATTAAGTACATATGGTGTTGTGCCTGCTTGCAGGTCACTGGACTGTGTTTCTATCTTCGCGTTAACGACTGAAGATGCCGCGAGTGTCTTTCAAGTGGCAGCTCAAGAAGATGATCATGATCCCTACTCCCGCAACAACGTCGCGTTTAACTCATTGGACTATTACTCTCGGCTAGAGGTAAACGCCGGTTCCTTTCAGTACGGAGTTCCCGATCAACTAGATTTCGACGGAGATGTTCGGGCAGAGGAATTGTTTGAGTTCGTCTGCAAACTACTGTCTGAAATGGGCGGCAAAGCAAAAGTTATCAAGTTCGAACCATTTCTGACCGTAGCGAAACTTCTCTATGAAGGTCCGTGGATTGCAGAACGGGCATGGGCAACCCAAGGTGTAAACAGAACCGATATGTTACCGGTTATACAGGACATACTTTCCGCCACTGAAAACTTCGAGGTCACTGACGCTTATGCTGCGCAATACAAATTGCAGGCTCTTAAGCGTCTGTGTGATCGAGAATTGGCACAGGTCGATTTTATTCTCACACCCAGCACCCCAAGCTGTTATAGCCGAGCTGAGATACAGAACGAACCGATTGTTCTTAATTCCAAACTAGGCACTTACACCAATTTCGTAAACCTGCTGGACTATGCAGCGACGGCCGTGCCTGTGGGCAAGCTTGAATCCGGTGTAAGTTGGGGAGTCACACTTTTTGCCCGAGCATTCACTGACATACGTTTGCTGAGTTACTCTGGTGTTCTGCAAGAGAAACTTGGCTTACCTCTCGGCGCAACTTCAAATGAATTCGAATCGTATACCAGGGTCTCACGATCCCTTCCAGATAGCACCGTCGATGTGGTTGTTTGCGGCGCTCATTTGGCCGGACAGCCGTTAAATTGGCAGCTAACTGATCGAGGCGCCAGCTTGAAGTGCCAGACCAGAACCTTGGCGGCCTATGAGCTTTTTGCCTTGCCGGACGGAAAACGCCCTGCGCTGGTTTCAAAGAAGTCAGGTGTCGCTATTGAAGTAGAAGTGTGGCAAATGCCCATGAGCGAATTCGGTAGTTTTGTTGAAGGAGTCAAATCGCCACTTGGCATTGGCAAAGTAGCGTTGGAATCAGGCGGCCAGGTAGCCGGCTTTATTTGTGAAGAAGGAGGCCTCGCTGGCGCCATCAATATCTCTCACTATGGCGGTTGGCGAGCCTACCTGGCTGATGCCAAATAAGTTCTTGCGTAAAGGAGAACCTCGTAACTCGATTATTGCAGTCTTTGTTTTTTGCGAAGCTCGGGTTTATGCACGCTTTTAGTGCCGAGGTTGCAATATTTTTGGGCTAAATAGTTTCGGCCAAGCAGTCCGATTCGAGTAATCGCATAAAGTGTACTCGTAGCCAGCGGCTCATCCTCGCCCGCCTTTTCTTAACCCCTGAAATCATTAGAGATAAAGCTCAAAGAAATTTAGCTCAACCAAACCATCGCACCAAATTCAGGGAGACAGATTTGCGCATTCTTGGCGGGGTTTTTGCATTAAAATCGGTATCTACGTCTGCATAAGATTCGCCTGGGGGAAATTTAATGAGCGACCAGTCAACCAATGTCATTGAGGGATTAGAAGCCGAGCCAGGCGGCAGCCTTGCCTCCCCTGCGCCATCCAAACTAAGCGATATCGTCTGGATGATGGTGCAACCGGTTCTGGTGATGGGCTCGTTGATTCTTGTGGGCACCATGGTGGCTTTGGAATGGATGGATCATGAGCTGTTTGCCGCAATCATGATAATTATACCAATTCCAATTTGTATGCTTGCTGAACGCATCTGGACCAAGCGCAAAGACTGGCTCCTAGAACCCAAGGAAATCGCGGAAGATGTTATGTGGTTGACAATGGGCGCATTTGTTTGGGTGCCATTTTACAGTAACTTTTACTCGACTCCGGTTTCCGAGGGATTTAAAGCCCTGCGGGATATTGCTCCTTTGAACATATCACTCGAGCCCACTTCGTTTCTCGGCACCATGAGTAGTGCGCTGGTGGTGATGCTTACGTCAAGCTTTATCTACTACTGGCTTCACCGCATACAACATGAATCTTTGTTCTGGTGGCGCATCCATGCAACTCATCACCACATAACCAAAATGGGCTGCATGCGTGGCGATCGCACGCATCCGCTTGAGTGGGTAACACTTATGATCGGCACGCCGGTAGCATTAGCCGTGCTTGGTGCCAATGATGGAGTGATCGCGGTAGTTGGTGCGTTCAACATGTGGAACGGTACCCTTAATCACTCCAATCTACCCATCAAAACGTTACCGATCTATGACTGGGTGTTTGCGACAGCGCCGCAACACCAGGCTCATCATGCAGCCGAGCGCAGTCAGGCTGACTCAAACTATGGTTGCCAAATAATTTTATGGGACCGTGTGTTTGGAACGTACTGTGATGATGACACAGTCGGGCAAATCGGGGCAGGTAAATGTATTTCTTTGTCGATAAAAGACCAACTCGCGCTAGCATTCTATTCCAAAACTAGATTGAAAGATCTTTGAGGCGTTCATAGCTGATCCCAAGTGGCCCAGTCGATGGCGCGACCTGGATAGGCCACTTCTGAGAATGGCCATCCACTACACAGTCCACGCATATAGTTTCTCATCAAAGCCAGCATCAAATTCCGCTTTGGTGACCCACAGGGAAACCTCGGCATCAAAACCAGGCTTAAGCGTCGGTCTAACATAAACACAGCCACGCTCGCGTTCACCGTCTGGAGTGAGCACAGCGTAATCAAAAGACTCACGGGCATTGAAACGCGCTTCTTCATTTATTGTGTCCTGCAAAGCCGCTTCATCGTCGATGTCTGCATGTGGGCAACTTTCGCTTCGAGTGAAGGGTTCCTGCAGATGCTCAATAGAAGACAGATAGGCAGCGTGATCGATCTCTGCTAGTGCCGGGCCAAGGGGTATCAGTATAAATCCGTCGACTTCAACCAATACTGGTGGTTCGAATTCATCCGGGATAAACGCATGCGTTTCCTCCGCCTTCATCACATCCATAAACTGCCTGTAGCCATCAGTCATTGCTCTTGCGCAGTCACGTGGAGTTACTCTAAATCCCTCTTCTCTCTTACAAGGTCCTTGCATTACTTGAGGAAGATTTTCTTCTACCCACTTTTTTGCTTCATAGTATATCGGCTGATCATCAGGGCTTGTCTGAACATCGACAATGACACCCTTCGCGAAGGCGATGTGAAAGGTATCCGTTACATTGAAACCGGTTTCCAACGCTACCACAGGATCGTCCTGCACAGTGATTGCACAGGCGATAACACCTTCAGACTCCAGCGCACAGGGCGCCCTCTCAAGTACGATGTAATTCCCACCTTCAGCCCAGGCTTGGTAGCCAAGAATGCCGTCTTCAGCATCGCCGGCCTCGCTAAGGAACGGTTAAAGTAACCTGGAATCGAAGGAGTAAAAGGCATCAATCATGCCTTCTGCTGTGTTCAGGTTCGCTGCAATGTCAGAGACGTGGTCATAACCTAAGCCGGAGCAGGAGCCTAGCCCCACGACTGTCAGTCCACCAAGGAGGCTGCTTATTACCAGAGGTTTATGTATGGGTATTTCTCCAAAGCTGTAGATTTCGTATTGTAATCATAGGGCAAAATATTAGTTGGCTCTAAATTTCGTTTTACAGGACGTAAAGAAATTGCCTTTTGGCAAGCAGGGATTCTGCAAACTTACTTAGAGCGTGATCGACTCGAGCTGTGAATCATATGTGTGAGGATCTAACCACTACTATTTCTTGTATGAACTTTCACCGAGTGTTTCGTATTCTGCTTTCTGCTGCCAAAATTTTTTTTGATCTCGGTTGCATTAAACTGCACGGACAAGAAGCCGGCGTCATGGTGGGATCCGGAACAAGAAGGCTAACGACTACTTAAGTCAAAAGCGCAACAGAAATACATCTTCCCTTCCTTCCAATAAATGGCACCAGGTCAGTTTTGAGGACTGACTGCCATTGACACGTTTTCTTCAAATTACTCAAAGCTCCCATATATCTGCGCAGAAGCTTTTTGCAGAGAAAACTATGAGGGCATGGGGCAACCGTAAATTTTTGATCTCTTCCAAGGGTAATTCAGGAGACGGATTGATTTCCATATGAATTATACCTTCCCGAATCACACGACCAATCTGTCAAGTGTCCAATAACTTATCGCTTCTAACATCGGACGAGCCATCACACAGTCTGGTAAATCTATATATGCGGTCGAGTACACCCCGGATATATAGTGGTCTCATTCTTGACAGGCCCGCAAAGTAGACAGTTTCCGGTGCTGCCGGGAGGTTTCAGCGCACTGAGTTATTTGGTTACAAGTGTCGCGTCGGTTTAGGTCCTACAAACTTTTAAGGCGCTTATCTGAATAGAAAGCCAGCATGAGTTGATCTTTTATTGAAAGGCGAACACCTCTACCTGCACCTGTACGTCCAACTTCAGAATCTCCGCAATAAGTTCCGAAAACGCGGTCCCAGAAGATAATATCGCAGCCATAGTTGGAGTCAGCCTGACGGCGCTCAAGTGCATGATGGCAATGGTGCTGCTGGGCAGTTGCGAAGAACCAGTCCCAAACCGGCATGGAAACCATCGGCAGATTAGAGTGATTAAATTTGCCATTCCACATGCCGAACGCAGCCGACACCACGAAAACTTCATCACTCGCACCCATCAGCGCTAAAGCCATTGGTGTGCCGAGGCCAAGCGCCAAGTATTCAAGTGGATGGGTACGACCACCGCGCATCACGCTCATTTTGGTGATGTGGTGATGAGTCGCATGGATACGCCACCAGAACAGTGACTCATGCTGGACACGATGCAACCAGTAGTAGAAGAAGCTCGAAACAAACCGGATGCACAACGCGGCACCAATCAGCCCAAGCACTGTGGTAGGTTGAAATTCAATCTGCAGCGGAGACATATCACGCAGAGCTAGAAACCCATCAGAGACCGGCGTCCGGTATAGATCGGAAATGATAGGCCCCCAAAGAAGGCCACCTGAAGCCATCCAGAACACGTCCTCTGCCAGCTCGTCGGGCTGGAGTAGCCAGGACTGTTTCTTTGCCCAGAACCGTTCCGCGATCAGCAATAACGGTGTAGAAGAAACTGCAACAACCAGAGTCCACACACGGTAATACTCTCCACCCCATTGGTTCACCATAATGGCGGCGGCCAGGAGCATTGAGCCGATTACCAGAAGCGGCTGGGGCAAGGCCCATAGGATGGCCTTCCTGTCCCACACTACTTTACTACCCTCGGTAATGATTCCCTCTTCAGTGCGCACTATTGGCTTTCCAGAAGCTCCCTTCTCAGGCGATGAGCGATCCGCTGAGTTACGGAGTTCGTTCATATCGAGAGCGTATACGGATTGATCAGTCATTGATGCTACTCCTGAGCGATTCGGCTGAAAGTTAAAATTAATCGATTAGACGAAAATTTGATTTTTGTCTATCTAGCAGGCGTTATTACCGCCACAAGTCCCAGTGGTTGCCCACTCAACTTCGCCATCCTTAATTATCGGGGTAAGAATATATGTCGCTCCGTGCAGGTCAGACCCATCATGCATCCACGTCGCAATGATCTGGCCGTCGATAACCGAGACTCCGTGCGCTTCTGCAGTGACAAGCGCCTCATCGGGCAACCCTCCATATCCGCTATCAAGAAAATCGATGCCGGAAGCGCTCCCAGCTAGCAGAGAAGCCTCGACCGTGTCTTGAATGGGCTCGACCAACTCAACCAACTCGTTAAAACGAAACTCAATGTTCAAACTTTCATATCGATCGATATTTCTCGTCACATAGAGGGCTGCTAACGCAATCATTACTCCCGCAAATGCAAGTCTTGCCAACCGAATATGCTTAGTAGACTCAGTTTTATTCGCATGCGTTGGATGCCCGATTGTTTTGGTCTTATCGACTGAGTGACCGCTTGGTTCCTCACCGATACCGTCACCCAGATTCATCGCGCCCAACTGGTTGACGCCCCAGGCCATAAGGATAACCACGAGAACACCGATAAGATTATTCTGACCCTCGAATTCCAGATAGCCCCAGATCGGGACACAGACAAAGATCAGTGCAACGCCCATAATTGCTGGCGGAATTTCTTTTCCGGCGGTTTTTACAGTACTTCCAAGGTTGATCTTCTGGAACAGGAGATCGAGCTTTTCGCTCATATTGTCCAAAGATCCCATCGGTCAACGCCTCTTTTTGAGACGAAAGGAGGCGATGCGCACAGAATCGGTGCGATCTCGCAAGAAACAAGGCGTGGAACGTTGTAGATAGGTCATGATCTTTTTTACATGCAATTACTGTGCCTAGCTTGACAAATATATTTGATGCCCGGCTCTCCTCATTCCTAAACGCAGCTCTCTCCGGGAGCCGTGAAGGCAGAGGTCATTTCGCGAAAGGGAAGTGAAATAGCCGAGTGCCACACAGACAGGCTCGGTGAGACCCTAACTAATATGGTGCGAAGAAGTTGGCATACGATAGGAAAATTGGAAAAAATTACAGCTCTCTGGTATGGAAATTGCATCGTAAAGCGCGCCCGCAATGGTGCTGGGAATCACTATCTCCAACCGGAATTGAGCCCGATGGCAAACCTACAAAAAGCGAACCGACAGACTGTGCTAACCACCTCCGAAATGTTTGTCTACCCAATGATAGTGGCTGTACTGACCGGAGTTGCCTTTGGTTTTTTCCACAACTCCAGGATTGAAAACGCTGTGTCTGATGCCGTTGACCTAGGTTTGGAGCTTCGGGCCACTATTGAAGATTACTTCAAAACCAACGGCGAGATGCCACAGTCAGAAGCAGACATTAACCTGCACTCTCATGTTCCGAGTGGAATTCTTATCGATGTGGACTACCAAGCAGGCGAGTTAGGAGTACCTGCTGCCGACAAATTGCGCACCGGAACTCTAAGAGCCATTGTGGATATGACAGAATTTGGTACACGATTTGAAGACATTAAGTCTGGCTTTTTGCTCATCGCGCGAGCCCAAGAAGATGACACCATCAAATGGGATTGCTTGGCGGACATGGTTACAGTAGACGCCCTAAGTAGGCGCTACTTGCCAGAGACATGTGGTGGAGGTAAAAACGCAGAACATGGGCGGCGGGATAGCGGAGCCGAGTAACTATGAGGTTGTAGCAACCACATAGCCATCTCAGAGATTTAACCAGCGTGCCAAGCAGGAACACGCACATTTGAAATGTCTAAGACCTGTAGTTTGGGTTATATCAATCGCAACAAGAAAAGGACTTGATTAAGAAAGCGGCATGCTCTTCAACCCACATTGAAGAGCATGCCGCCTCGAAGTTTCTATCATCAAGGAGTAGAGAAACGAGTTCATAAACCAACACATTCCTTCTGTTTAACCTATCGAATTCTCAGTTCCTTTCTTTACCTACGGAGATAGTAGATACCTCTCCTATCTGCTCCATATCGCTAATATATAAGATTCTGGAAACACTCTGTCATCAATAGGTGGTCTGTTTAAATCTGACTGCTAGCCCACACCGTTCAAGTGATATCTCCTTAGCTAGTGTTCCGCTTCATCCAGTTGTTACCCCGTGGGGGGTATTGGGTGAGGCGGTTTTTAAGGAGCTTGCCCCCTAAAGGGATAATTAAGCTCTCTGGGCATTGGCTCTCGCATCAGCTATAACCGGCGTTACCCACCTCTGAACCTGCGCCAGATTGAAAAAAAGTCTTTTCCCTCTCCAAATTCACTCTCAAACTAGATAATCTCAGTAATTCTGAATATCAGGACTATCTGATGAATCTGCCTAAGTTAGCAATCGAATCGTTTCTGTTATTCTCTGGAATTTTTCTCGCGCTGCTATTAGAGGGATACATTGACGACAATCAAATTAGAGAAAG
>MDTG01448944.1_pt1 | contig 17859 bp, 21 predicted proteins | sample 811421 | NCBI WGS metagenome assembly MDTG01 (sample SAMN05326645, study PRJNA326480) | marine metagenome | isolation source: seawater | place: Pacific Ocean: South East | collected 2011 | reverse complement strand
TCCTCTCCGGTCCTCATAGACCAAGATATTTAAAATCTTAAAAATAGTGTTTAAAAAACTCATAAAATTTTCTTGTATTTTTATTGGTTTTACAATTTTAGTTTTAACCATATTCCCAATTTTTTTAAATAAAGATAAAATTACCTCGTTTGTACAAAATAAAGTAAGCGAAGAATTTAATTTAGAATTTAAATTTGATAATAATTTAAAAATTAGTTTATTTCCTCTGCCAAAATTAATTGTAAAGGATGTTTCCTTTTACGATTCTAAAAGTTTTTTTGAATTAAAAATAGCAAAAGTCAAAATAGTATCATCTTGGAGTTCAATAATAAAACTTAAGCCTGAATTTAAATCTATTGAATTGAATTCACCAAATTTAGAGATAAAAAAAGATTTTTCTGCGAGAAGTGACGTTATATTTATCAAGAATAATGCCCATAGTTTCAATAAAAATGCGAAATTTCTTATCTCAAAATTGGACAAATTAAAAATTAATAATGGGGATGTAAATTTTTTATACTTAGATCAAGAAAATAAAATAAAAAATGTTGATTTATTATTGACTAATTCGGAAGAAATCAAGCTTAATACAAAATTTGAATATGAAAATTTTGGTTCTTTTTTTAAGATCGAAATTAAAACAAAAGATTTTAAGAATTTCCAATATTCAATTAATCAATTATTTGATAATAAAAATGAAATTATAAGTACTGGAAAAGCAGAATATGATACAAAAAATATTTCAATAGAAGGAGATATTTATAGTAACCAACTTAATATTATTGAGATATCAAAATTAATTACTCAGGTGAGAAATATAAAAAGTAGGAAGAACATTTTTCCTGTGAGCCTAAAAACTCCCAAAATAAATTTTAATTTTGATCTTGAAATAGACAATATTTTATTAAATAAACACAAATTGCAAAATATATCATCAAATATCTTTTCAGCAAAAAACGAATTTGTTGTCCAAGATTTGAGAATGAATTATTTAAAATCACAAATAAAAACAAATGTTATTTATCATTCAGAAAGTAAAAAAGCTAAAGGAAAAATCTCCATACTTAATTTTATTGTTGATAAAAATTTTCTAGGTTTTGATAATTTTGATATTTCTGATGCATCTTTTGATTGTGATATTCTTTTTACAGTTGAAAATAATAAGAAGACAAAAGTGATGTTGGATAAATTGTTCGCTAAAGGCAACTGCAATGCAGATAGTGCTAAACTTATTGGTTTAAGCTTAGATAAAATTTCAAGTGGAGTTGATAATTTGGAAACTTTTCAGGATTTCTTTGATTTATTTAATAAAGAAAAGATGAAAGGAATTACGAAAATTGATGAGATAAGTTTAAAGTTTGATCTTAAGAACAGCATTCTTTATTTAAAAGATTTCTTGGCTACTCAGAGGAATATCAAGGTTAAGGGAGTAGGGGAGTACAACTTCAATAATCAAAAACTTAGAATAAATAACAATGTTTTTGTTAAAACCAAAAAATATGATGATCTTCCAAGTTTTGTTGTTTTTGTAAGTGGAACTCCTGATAAATATAAAGTTAGTTACAACTTCGATAAAATTAAATCTGCAGTTTTAACCTCTGGCATTAATTCAATTTTAAAAAAGCAAAAAAAGATTGTTATTAACCCGGAATCTCTCAAGGGTCTAATAGATAAAAATAGAGAAGATTTTAAACCTGAAAAAATAATTGATCTATTTTTAAATTAACGTATTTTTGTCATTTTAATTGGATCAATGATAGCATCAAACTCGTGAGACTTTAAATACTTTAGTTGCATTGCTGCCTGTTTAAGTGAAATTCCCTCAATAAACGCCTTCTTGGCAATCTTTGAGGCCTTTTCATAACCTATTTTTGGATTAAGAGCAGTGACTAGCATCAAAGAGTTTTGTAAGTTTTCTCTTATTCTTTTTCTGTTTAATTCAATCCCAGTTAAACATTTGCTTACAAAAGAATTTATTGCATCACTCAAAAGATTGATCATCCTCAGCAAAGAAAATAAAATAAGCGTTTTATTTGCATTTAGTTGAAAATGTCCTTGACTACAGGCCATGCACACAGATGTGTGTATACCAATAAGATGAATACAAACTTGACATAGAGCCTCGCACTGAGTTGGATTAACTTTTCCAGGCATGATTGATGAACCAGGTTCATTTGAGGGTAAAATTATTTCACCTATTCCACATCTTGGACCAGATGCTAGCATTCTGATATCATTTGATATTTTATAACATGATGTAACCAAAGTATTGATGGATCCTGAAATATTCAATAGAGTTTCATGTGATGCTAAAGACTCAAATTTATTTGTAGATTCTTTGAAATCATATCCAGTTATAATTTTTATAGCCTCAATGAATCCTGAAATAAATTTTTTTGAAGTATTTAATCCTGTTCCAACAGCAGTTCCACCTTGAGCTAAATAAAGAGCTTCCTCTAATGATAAATTAATTCTTTTTGTCGCAGAACTCACTTGAGCAGAAAAACAACTAAATTCTTGCCCTACTGTAACAGGAGTCGCATCTTGTAAATGAGTTCTACCAATTTTTGTAACATCATTAAACTGTTTTTTTTTTGCCTCCAGAGCACTGATCAATTTTTCAGTAGATGGAATTAATTTTTTGTAAGATTGAATAACCACTGCTATGTGCATTGCCGTAGGAAATGAATCATTAGAGGATTGCCCAAGGTTACAGTGATCATTGGGGTGCACAGGACTATATGAGCCAAGTTTATTTCCGTAAAGTTGATTTGCTTTATTAGCTATAACCTCATTAATATTCATATTAGTTTGAGTTCCTGAACCAGTTTGCCAAATTGATAAAGGGAATTGATCATTTAATTTACCTTGGATCAATTCATCACACACATCAACTATTTTTTGTCCCAAATCAGAATTAAGTTTTCCTATTGCAATATTACTTATCGCTGCTGCTTTTTTTTGCATTGCAAAAGCTTCTATAAATTCTTCAGGCATTTTGTCATTTCCAATTTCAAAATTTATTAGACTTCTTTGAGTTTGTGCTCCCCAAAATTTATCAATTGGCACTTTAACTTCACCTATACTATCTTCTTCAATTCTATATTCAGTCATTTTTCTTTCTAAAATCTTCAAGAGAAATTACTTTTTCTTTTGATATTTTTTTTGTCTTCTTAACACTACGTTTATTTTGTTTTTTCTCTTCTTTAAAATCTAACTGAATGCTAAATTTTACGAATGGATCATAAAACTTAACAATTGTATCAAACGGGATAGTTAATAATTCTTTTTTTTTATTAAAGAGCAATGCAACTGAAAAGTCTTCTTTTCTGATTTTAAGATCCCAAAATTGATTTTGTAAAACTATTGTCATTTCGTTAGGATATTCTTTTTTTAAATAAGCTGGTATATCAACTCCATTCGCCTTGCTTTTAAAAGTTATATAAAAGCAATGATTTGAAGATATTTTTGCTTTTGATAAATCTTTTAATATTTCTTTGATTACAGTCAATATTGCTTGATTAATTCTTTTTCCGTAATCAATAAAAATCTTGTTCATAGTTCTATGTCAGATAATAACAGAACAATTTATGATTTTAAATATAAACCTTAAAGTATAAAAAAAAGTATAAAAATAATAATCAAAAAAATCACTGAAACATGTTTTAAAAGACGGCATAATTCATACATAAAAAATTACTTTATCTAAAAAAAATTAGTTACATATCTGTGTATAAAATATCCAATTATTAAAAAAAAGAGAGCCAAAATATATGTTGTTAAGAAATTCATCCCAAGCGTTTTGCTAAAAAAAAAAGGTAAGAAGAACATCAATGAAGCGGGTATCCCCACAAGAATACTCTTTGCAAATAACATTGTTTTTTCAAAATTCTTATGCTCTATGTAGGAGAATAGAATTGTTATAATGCTTACCAGCGGGAGAGCTATAATAAACCCAGCCAAAGAAGGTTTTTTGAAAGATAGCCAACTTGCAAATGCAATAATAAGTCCTGACAATAAAACCTTTAAAGTAAAGAAAAGCATTAATTTTTAACCAAAAAAGTTTTTAATTTTTGATATGGGGTTTCTTAGAGGTTCGTAGACTCTGTCAATAAATTCAATGTGATCAGACAATGTTTTTTCTAATCTTGTAACTGACTTTTGAAGTTTATCTATTTTAGCTTCTAAAGCTTTTATTCTGGCGGAATCCAATTCATTCTTCATATTTATAATTTAGATCTTGAGTTAAAAATAGCAAATGATTTTTTAAAAAATCAATCAATATTAGTTAATTTTTTTTCTTGGTTTTAATGTGTATGTTTTTGAAAATTCATCAGTGTACTCTGCCGGTTCATTTTTTTTTGAAAAAATTAGATAAATAATTATAAATAAAATGAATACTGAATTCATAAGCATAAAAAATTTGAAGAGTTCTGAATACATGCATTTTACAACGACAAGAATAAAATAAAGTTAAGTTCATTCCCACTCTAGTTCAGTGTAAGTTTTTGTAATATTAGTGTAATGATACTCAGTAAATAAAATCCAACTTTCTTTATTGACTTTTTGAGGATCAATAATTTCTTTTTGCAACACTAAATTTATAGATTCTTGGAGTGATCTATTATCAATGTGAAAAGATCTAATTTGTTCAATTAGTCTATCAAAGTAACTTATCATCGGTTTAATTGCCTCTTCCTTTCTTATTGCTTTTCCATGTCCTGGAACAATTAACTCAATATCCATTTTCATAATATCTAATAAATTTTCTTTCCATCCCAATATACTTGCTCTTATTGATGGAGTTCTTTTAACAAAAACGTTTTCGGACCAAAATGTTTTTGTTTTGATATCGTAAATTGATAAATCATTATCAGTATGACCACTTTTCCAAGCTTTAATCTCTACTAGTCTTTCCCCTAAATCAATTACTTTTGAATTATCAGTTTCAATTTGTAAATTTGCTTCAACAAGCTTGAGCTTTTTTAAAGATTCAGCTTCTATACTAGAATATTGAGAGTTTTTATAAAACTCAAAGTTATTTACTAAAGATCTATTTAATTTTTCATGTCCAACTATGATTGGATCTTCACTTAAAAATGCCTCAGTTCCAAAAAAATGGTCAGGATGAGAGTGTGTGATAATAACATGTGAAATGGGTAGTTTTGATATTTTTTTTATTTCATTATAAAGATTTTTACCAATTTTATGCGTCCCACCAGTGTCTATAACCATTATAGACTTTTCTCCTATAATAAATCCAATGTTTGCAATGTCTCCTTCGTTAATCGAATTCGTATCCTCTTGTAATCCGTAATGCACAAAAACTCCGTCTGCAACCTCCTGAATATTAAACGAAAAACATTTAATTGGTACTAATAAAAAATACGTAATTAAAAAACTAGATAGTTTAAGTCTTAAATTTGATTTTTTATAAATTTTTTTGGTCATTACTGTTAATTTTGCAAAATATATAAAATAATTAATTTAGCAGAATATAAGCCAAAACGGTAAAAAATTTAATCAAATAAAATAATATTGATAATTATTATCAAAAAGAGTTGACATTGATTATGATAATCATTATTAATATAATTTGATAATAATTATCATTATTATTTTTCCTTCCTGATAATGATTATTATATTCAATTATACGAATTAGCATAGTAATAAATTTTTGTCATGGAGAAAACAAAATGGTAATTAGAAAATCAAGGTTGGTACCTAAACATACCCATTGGATGTCAAGGTTAACATTCTTAACTGGCTTGGTAATAGCTGGAAACACTGTTGCACAGGATATTACATATGTAGCTCCTGATGTTAACATTTTTGAATCACCAGAACAGGTTTTTGAAATTCCCGGTTCTGGTGATTATATCGGTCCCGATGAGATAAAGAAATATAATTTCAACAATATTAATGACATACTTAGAAATTCAACTGGTATTTATTCAAGAGAAGAAACAGGTAAAGGCATCGTCCCGAATATTAGTTTAAGAGGTACAGCTACCCTTAGATCAGCTCAAGTTAACCTTTTAGAGGACGGTATCAATATTGCACCAGCACCATATTCAGCTCCTGATTCGTACTATGCGCCTATCACTGGCAAGATGCATGCACTTGAAATTCTGAAAGGCTCAAGCCAATATAGGTTTGGTCCTCATAACACTGGTGGTTCTTTAAACTACGTTACAACGCCAATTGATTTTGGACAAAGATATTACGCGATGGCGTCATACGGTTCTGGTGATGATGTAGTAACACATGATTATTTTAACTATGGTTATTCCTCAAATACCTACGGTGCTGTAGCTATATTAGGTGAAATGTATTATAGAAATGGTGGCGGAAGAAGAGACTTTAACATAGATCCAACCGGTTCAACAAATAGCGCTAGAAAAGGATATGGAAGTGACGAATTAGGTGACGTTCACAGAATTGCGCCAATGGTTAAGCTTCTTTGGCAATTACCAACTCAAAGAAATATCATATTTGAATTGAAAGCCGCTTGGCATGATATGAATTACAATCAAAGTTATTCTGGTGTATCTACTGCCGATTTTAATGCAGATCCAATGCAACAATATGTTGCACTTCAATTCGGTGAATATAACACTGAACAGTTCACTTACTATGGTAAGGTAAGAGCTGAGCTAAATAGCAATATTACAAACACATTCACACTTTACTACAATTATTTCACTAGAGATTGGTTTAAATTTGATAAGGCCGGTGGCGATGGTGGTGAAAAGTTTAACTCAAAAGCTTACACAGGATCTGGAAGAAATATAGCCAAAGGTCTGGCGACGGGTGCGGTAACTTATGTAAACAATGACCGTCAATATGGAGCTTATGGAGTTATGAATGAAACAGATTTCACATTCAACACCAACTTTTTCGGTAAAAGCATCGATCATGAGCTTAAAGTTGGATTCAAGGGTCATAGAGATTATATCCATGCTGATCAGCAAACACATAACTATACAATGGCTATTGGTGGAGCGATGACAGGAACTGGAGTTTCTTCCAAAAGTGATTATTTATATGCCGCTAAAGGTGTTGTTGGTTACTTTGAAGAAAAAATGACTATAAACAACTTTGACGTTATGTTTGGTGCTAGGTATGAATTCATTGAGAATTTCTACAGAAGTAGAAATACCAAAGCTAGAGAGAGAATGCATGCATTTGCTCCAGGCGGTGGTCTAGTTTACAATCATGATGATAACTGGCAGTGGTTCGCGGGTGTATACAAAGGATTCAATATTCCTGGTCCCTCAGCAGCCAGAGATGATGGAAGTCCTGTTGAACAAGAAAAAAGTATTGCCAAAGAAATTGGTGTGAGATTCAGTGGCTCAAACTTAGCTTTATCAGCAGTAGGTTTTCATACAGACTTTAAAGACCTAATTGTTTTAGACAACTCAAACTCAGATAGTGCTCCTGATAATGCAGGTAATGTTGTTTCAAAAGGTCTTGAACTGAACATAGATTATCTTCCTCCAGAGGAATACCAGATTCTCCCTGTGGGTGATTATTCTTTCTATCTCGGTTATACATTTACGAATGCTAACCTAGATGGTGCAGCTTCAAGTACAAATAGTAAAACATCATTATTCGGTGGTGGTCAAGACGGATCAAATGTTCCTTACATACCAGACCACAGACTATCATTTGGAATAGACTATGAATATGATAAGTTTGATTTTGGCGCACGTCTAACATATCAATCAGAATCATACGGTACAGCAACTGAAACCGAAACCGAAGTATTTAACGGTTCAGCAAATGCTAGAGCAGGTAGAATCGATAGTTACACATTGCTTCATTTTACAGGCGGATATGACTTTAATGATAATTTTAGATTACAAGCTGGTGTTAATAACGCCACAGATCTTGAATATATAGCCACTAGACACCCGTCTGGTGCGAGAGCTGGAGCACCTTTAACAGCATATGTTAAAGGAGTTGCTAGGTTCTAATACCAAGAATATGGATGAAAGGAATCAAATTCTCCACATACAATTAATCATACTCTGATTCCTTTCATTTCATATATATTACAAAAATGAAAAAAAACACATATTTTTCTTCTCCAAATAGCCAAATAGTTACTGATGAAGATTTTCAGCATATAATTTCAGAAATTATTAGCGATCTAATCGAAAAAAAAAAAGATATACATATAAAATACGATCAACTTATTAAAAAACTTTGGCTTTCAAACAGAAAACTAAATTATAAAACTACCATTGCAAAGTATATTTTAGCTAGGCTTCTAAGGGAATCTGATAAAGCTTTTACTGAAGCACAGCTCATGGCAAAGCAAATTTGTCCTAGGTGTAAGAAAAATTTTTCAAATTATGAAAACTTCTCTATCAAGTTACATTAGATTTTAAAACGGTACTTTTTATCAAATAAACAAATAAATATTTCTATCAAAAAGTATTGATAAACAAAGTAAACTTAATATTGTTAAGAATCTGTAATGCCATATTATTTTATAATTTTTCTTTGTGTATTATTTTTTGATGATCAACTTCATTCTAAAGAGTTTATAGTTTTACAATCGACAACTTCAACAAGAGATTCAGGATTTTATGATTATTTATTACCAAAGTTTCTTAATAAGAGTGGTTTTGATGTTAGAGTAGTAGCTGTAGGAACTGGACAGGCAATAAGGAATATTAGGAACTGTGATGGAGATGTTTTGATTGCTCATAATAAGGAATCAGAAGATAAATTAGTATCGGATGGTTTTGGAATTTATAGAAAAGAATTTATGTTCAATGATTACGTTTTAGTAGGACCGAGAGATGATCCAGCACTTATAAACAAAAATATATCTATAAAAGACGCACTTAAACAGATTGTTGAATCAAAGTCTTTGTTTATTACAAGAGGTGACAATAGTGGCACCTACATGAAGGAAATTAAACTTTGGAAATCGATAAACTTAATTCCTAACCCAAGAATTGATGAATGGTACCTTTCCGTTGGACAAGGAATGGGAGGAGCACTAAATATTGCTGTAAATAAAAACGCTTATATTTTATCAGATAGAGCAACATGGGAGAGTTTTAAAAATAAAAAAGATCATGACATTTTAGTTTCAAATGAACCTCTTTTACTAAATTTCTATGGTGTTATACCTATTAGCTCTAAAAAATGTTCAAATGCCAAGGAAATTTTATCAAGAATATTTGTAGAATGGTTGATTTCTGATGAAACAAAAAATTTAATAAATAATTTTAAGGTCAACGATAAACAACTTTTTCATCCAGTGGAATAAAATGAAATTTTAAATTTTAAAAATAAAAATAGCAGGTATTATTATTTATAAAAGAAACTATTTTAGAGAATAAAAATGGTAAAAAATGCCCCACTTGCAATTTGATTTTAATAAGAAATTAAAAGATTCCCAAAAAGAAAAATTTATTCAATTTGTAAAAGAAACATTTGCAGACGTCATGCAAACTGGTGAAGGGCATATTGCAATTAGTATAAGAGAGTTTCCGAAAATCTCATTAAATCTTGGAAGAGTAAAGATTGGTGAGCAGGTTTGCCTTATGAACTTTGACATAAGAGAAGGGAGAACTAAAGAACAAAAAAGAAAATTTGTCAGAACAATTATGCAAGAAGTAGAAAAAACTTTTGAAATCAAATTAAATAATCAATACGCCACGTATTCATCTCACCCTGCAGTAGATTTTAATTTATATGAAAAATTTTTAAAAAATTGGGTGAAAAAGGATAATCCTGCTGGTTAGTTCTTGAAATGATCTCAGTAACGCAGAATAAAAGAAATGAATTTAAAATTATTGTAAAATCCGAGGTTGAAACAGTTCACTTTGTGACAGTAGATAATGAATGGTACGATAACCTTACCAAGGGTAGGTTAAGTAAAGAGGAATTAGTGAAGATATCATTCAGGTTTTTGGTTGATAGAGAACCAAATACATCAATTTTAAGAGAGTTTAGTTTGGATACAATTTCAGATTTTTTCGATGATTATATTGAATATATAGAAACTCATTGTTCAAAATTTAACTCATCAGATTAGCAAACCATAAAATCTATCACTTGTTTTAATAGTATAGGATTTATATATTATTACTATAACCATTTTAAAGGAGGTGATCTGATGTCTAGTGTTATAGATTTTATTCAACTTAAATTATTAATATTGTTGTCAGAGCAACCTTTGGTAGCAAATTTATAATTACCAATAAGTTGACAAAACTTTAATACGGGGGGGGGGAACTCCCCCCCTTTTTTTTATAACAATGCAAAAATTAATATTTCTAATATTTCTTTCTTTCTTTACTAATATAAATTCTGAAGAATTGAGTTCATGGGAGCAACTTATAAAAAAAGGGAACACATACTTCAAAAAATCAGATAACAAACCATTTACTGGGGTTCTTAAAAACTTTTTTGAAACAGGAGAGCTTTCTGTCATTGATCATTTTAAAGATGGTAAACAGCACGGTGTTTTTAAGAGCTTTCACAAGAATGGTCAATTATCTATGGTTGGTGTGTTTGTGAATGGGCAACAACACGGAGAATGGTCTGAATTCTATGATGATGGTTCTCTATATTGGAGATTAAATTATAAAAATGGAATAAAACAGGATGGATTGTTTAGAATGTTTCATAAAAACGGAAAAATAAGATCCGAAGTAATGTACAAAAACGATAAACCATCTTCTAATTGGACATATTATGACCCAGAAGGAAAAAAAGAAAGAGTTGATATTTACAAAGATGGTAAATTCTTTTATGAAAAATATTTTGACTAGCATGAATTACTCACTAATTTTGAAGTCTTAGTTAAGCAGAAACTTAATATCTATTAAAAATGATAATATTTTCAGTTGTAATTTTTTTTTTGCTTTCGTTTAAATCATATAATTCAGAAATTATTATGAGTTGCCGAATAACAAACGAATTAGAAGATAATCAAGAAACATCAAATAGAATATATGAAGATAAGAAATTAGAAATTTATCTAGATAAAAATAAGCTATGGCTTTATGATATCAAATATAATGATTGGATAAAAAAGAATATAGAAAATAAAGAAAAAGTTGAAACATATTTCCGTGAACATAAAAAAAGTTATCATTTTGAATTAAAAAAATATGACGATTCTGAAAAAAATATCCTAGAGTCAAGATCTAAAATAATATTCGAAAAAATTGGAGGATATTTAGAATTCAAGAAATTTTATTACAATTACAATCAAAAACTATTTTTCTCATCAGAGGTAAAAGGCGTGTGCACACAAAAATAATTACCTATTCCTAAGTGAAATCTCAATAATCTCATTTTGTGTGCCTAATCTCATTTTTGGTCCCCAACATCCAACTCCTGAAGAAACATATAAAAATGACTCTTTACTTTTATAAAGCCCATATAGATTTTTAAATTTTAACTTAACAAAAATATTAAAAGGAAATATTTGTCCATTATGAGTATGTCCAGATAACATCAAATCTATTTTTTTTTTTGAGTCACTCCAAATAGATGGTTTATGAGCAACAACAAGATTAAACAAATTTTTCATATGAACAGAATCTATTAAAACTTTTTGATTACGAATGGAATTATTTTCATCTAATCCAATGATATTTAAATTCTTAAATTTAATAGCTTTGTTTTTTAGAAGTTTAATGTGATACTTGCACAATATTTTTGATCTATTTTTCCAGTCTTTTAAGTAGTACTCATGATTTCCAGTTACAAAATAAATATTTTTTTTTATTGTTTTTAAAATTTTTAAGTTTTCCATTTCAAAGTCAGATGAATCAATTAAATCTCCTCCAATAATTAGAAAATCAAAATTTAATGATCTAATCTTTTTAACAATTTTTAGTAAATAATTTTTAGAGTTTGATCCTAAATGTACATCGCTAATAAATAGAAACTTTACATTATTTTTGATTTTTTTAGAATTAAGTTTTAGTTGTCTAATTTTAATTGATTTGCCCTTTAAAAAACTTATTACACATAATAAGATTATTATAATAGAGGAAATAATTCCGAATAAGAATGAGTCTGCTTTTGATAAAATTACTATTATTAAAGCTAGCGAACTAACCCAGAAACTTATAAATCCTATCCCAATCAATTGCAAAATTATTAATCTGAAAATTTTAAATGAACTAATAAATTTAAATCTATATGTTATAAAAAAATAAAAAAAAAAATTTAATATGAATAATGAAAAATTGAAAAGCTCTGTTTTAAAAAGTAAATTTAACAAAACGTTATAGGGAAAAATAAAGATTGAGAAAGTTAAGGCATATCCAATAATATGGGAAAGAACTTTTCTTGATATAAACATTTATATTATGTGGTCATAATTTATTTAATTGAAATAAAAAATATGAATAAAATCAGAAAAGTATTTATCAAGAACTTAGAAGATTCATTAGAAATTAAATGAATGATTTTGATAATAGATATCTTTAAGAAAAATGATATATTTTAGTTTGATATAGAATACACTTAATCATTTAATTGCTTGCTTTTTCTTTACTAGTTATAATGTGCACATGTCGGACACGCTTTTTAAATTAGAAGATATCAAGTATAAAATTGGAAATGAATTTTTATTTAATAACTATAGTACCTTAATAAAAAAAAAACAGCATTTATTGATTCTAGGACCCTCAGGCTCTGGAAAAACAACGCTAATTAATCTTTTGGCAGGATTATTGAAACCGTCCTCTGGAGAGATTTATTTCGAAAATAACAGGTATTCAGTAATGTCAGATAATCAGATTGACAGCCTTCGATCAGAAAATTTTGGTTTTATTTTTCAGAAACTTCATCTCATTGGTCATTTGAATGTAGAACAAAATATTTCTATTGCCAACATGAAATCTAGAATTTTGAATACAGAGGAATTAATCAAAAATCTCGATCTTTTTGAAAAAAAGAAAGAAAAAATTCAGAATTTAAGTCAGGGAGAGGCTCAAAGAGTTGCAATTGCAAGAGGAGTAATTAATGATCCCAAAGTAATTTTTGCAGATGAACCTACATCTGCTCTAGATGATAGAAACGCAAAAAAAGTTATGGATTTAATTTTCCTACAAGTTGAAAATACCGAAAAAACAGTGATTGTATCAACCCATGATGACAGAATTAAAAAAAGATTTGTCAATGTTTTGGAAATTAAGTAATGAGTGATTTAACGTTTATAATTCACTCATTAAGAGCACGCTGGCTTAATTGCATGCTATCAATATTCTTAACAGCATTTGGTATAAGCATTGCTTTTTTGATGATACAGTTTGGTGATCATATTAAAGAGCGTTTGAAGAAAGATGGTCAAGGGATAGATATTGTTGTTGGTGCAAAAGGAAGTCCCTTACAGTTAATATTGTCGACAATTTATCATTTTGATGTACCGACGGGAAATATACCATACTCATCTGCAAAAGAATTAATTAAGAATCCACAAATTAAAAACGCAATACCTTTGGCACTAGGTGATAATTGGAGAGGTCATAGGATTGTTGGAACTACAACTGATTATATAACCCATTATAATGCTCAAATAAATGAAGGTGATCTTTGGCTAAAAGATTTTGAGGTTGTAGTGGGAGCCTCAGTTAATTTAAATCTTAATCAAGAAATAATTGGTTCGCATGGATTATTAGATGATGAATCTACCCATGAAAGTCATAAATATATAGTTAAAGGTATATTAAAACCATCAGGTACAGTTTTAGACAGGCTTATTCTAACATCTTTGGATTCAGTTTTAAAAATTCATGGTTTAAACACTGTTAATCATGATACACAGGATCATGATAAAGAGAGTAACAATGGTTTAAATCATGAAAAAAAAAATCATAATGAAGATGATAGTTCTCATATTAAATCAGATCATAAAAAACACAACCATGTTGAAGAAGATGAGCGTAACGATGAACATCATCACGAACCGCATATTGGTGATAGTAATGGTTATGAATCGAAGCATTCAGAGATAACGGCTCTTTTAATTACAACAAATTCACCTGTGGCCAATATTAATCTGCCGCGTATAATAAATCGAAATACTTTATTTTTGGCTGCAAATCCAGCTGTGGAAATGACAAGATTTACTTCAATGCTTGGTTTAGGATCAAAAAGTTTTGCCGTCCTGTCATTTATTTTGATAATAATAGCGTCAATGAGTATCTTTTCTGGTCTAGCTGCAAACTTAGAAAATAGAATGAGAGATTTGGCTATTCTTAGAGCAATTGGTTATTCAAAAAAAAGAATTTTTAAAATTATTTGTTCAGAGGGTTTGTTTCTGATTATTTCTGGAATAGTTCTTGGGTTTCTTTTAGGAATTTTTTTATTTAATTTGTTTGTTCAGTTAGTCGCTCCGTTAAATATTACCCAAGCAAGTTTAAGTTTGTCGCCAAATATTATTTTTTTAACCTTATCTGTTTTACTATCTGGTTTTATTGCCTCATTAATTCCAGCAATGAGAGCTTCTAAAATTAGTGTTGCAAAACAATTATCAAGAGATATATAAATCTATACTAGATTATTAAATTTCTTTTTAAAATGCTTTTAAACAAACTAAAATCTTATTTTTTATTTCCTATCTTCTTATTTTTTTTTTCAGATTCTGTCGGAGTTAGTTTCATAAATAATTATAAGCCAGAAAATATATTTGTAACAAAAATATTCACGACAAATCAAAATGATGATGAGTCTTATTTGCTCGATGAACTTCTTTCAAACGTTGAAGATTTTATCAATTTACCAGACGGGGGCACACCATGGGAGATTTTTGGAGAAACTGGTATGCAAGAATATAGCTTCGAAGATGATCAGGGTTATGAATGGATGGGTGTTAGACCTGAATTCTCCAATAAAATCAAAGAGTTAAATTCAAAGAAAATTCTTGTACAAGGATACATGTTTCCACTAGATCAAGAAGAAAAACAAAAAACTTTTTTGTTGATACCATTCCCTGCTAGTTGCCCATATTATCCTCATGTTTCATCAAACTTGATAATTGAAGTTCATGCCAAACAACCAATCAATTATTCTTTTGATGCAGTCAATATTGAGGGAATTTTAGAATTAGTTCCAAATGATGATCTATATAATGTCTTCTTCAGATTGAAGAATGCTAAACTCTCTTTAAATTAATATTGAAAGACTTATGTACACTTATTGCAAACACCGTTTATTTCTAAATTCCATTTGGTCAAAGTAAATGTTTTTTGTTCAACACTGTTTCTTATAGCTTCTGGTAAATCACAAAAATGTGATTCAATTACATCTCCACATTCATTGCAAATCATATACTGTGATCCATCATGAATATGACCAGCATCACACGCCTTGTAAGCATTTAAACTTTCAATTCTATGAATGAAATTATGAGAATGCCAGAAATCTATTGCTCGATAAGCTGTTGGAGGCTTTGGATTATCGAGGATTTTATTGAGTTTTTCTAAAACTTCATAGGCCTTGATTGGTTTTTTACTGGCAACGATTATTTTAAGCACATACCTTCTTGGATCAGTATATCTATGTTTATTTTCTATACAAAACTTTAGAGCTTTTTTTTCTATTGCAGATTTCATGATAAATATAAATTCGAAATTAATAGTTAATTATACATAGAAATTTGCAAATTTGAACCAGGGTTTAAAAAGAAATATCATCAAAGATAGTTGAGGTGAAAAGAGAAGTAGTTTTACCTAAATCTCTTTATCACTAATTTACCGCAGTATTTAATATAATAACAAATTAGTAAATATTAAAAAACTTTCAAGTACAAGTTTGATCAATTAGTTTCCTTATAAAATTTAAGATAGGGAAGATTATCTTTATTTTAACTTTTTATAAAGTATAAAAACTAAAATCCATAAACTTATAACAATTAATAATTTTTCTATAAATGACATTTTTTTCCACCAATTTGTTAAGATCAGATTTTTTATTCAAAGAATTAAATAATCTGTTCTTTTATTATTGTCCTACGATTTTACATAACTATTTAAAAAAAAAAAAAAATAGTTTATAAGTTTTGTAATGTTTAAATCTTTTGAGAAATTTATTGAAAGTTTAATGTTTGCTTCAAGGTGGTTGTTAGCTCCATTTTATTTCGGTCTAATAATATCCCTTTTTTTTTTATTAATTGTATTTATAAAAGAAATCATTCATTTTATTTTGCATTTTAGTACAGATGAAACCGAACTAATCTTGTTCATTCTTACTTTGATAGATTTATCATTTGCCGGTAATCTTCTTATTATAGTTATTTTTTCTGGATACGAAAATTTTGTTTCTAAAATTAATATCAGCAATCATGAGGATAAACCTGAATGGATGGGGACAGTCGATTTTGGTGGACTAAAATTAAAATTAATATCTTCAATAGTAGCTATATCAGGTATTCATCTTCTAAAAGTATTTTTTGGATTGGAGAAATATACTCAAGAACAAATTGTACTTTTTATAGCAGTGCATTTTACTTTTGTCTTGAGTGGGGTTTTACTTGCTTATATGGACTCCCTAATTGTAAAAAGTAAATCAAAGATAAAGTAAAAAATTTCTAAGATCTTTTTCCAGCAGGTCTTTGAGAAGTAAGATTTAAATTTAATCTGTATTAAGATCTATTAATTTCATGTGTATAAAAAAAAACTTAATTTCTTTTAAATTATAATTACATTAAATTTATGAAATTTTTTTTTATTTTCCCACTTTTTTTTATTACTTCATGTGTTTCGGTTAAATATCCTCACAATTATTTTGCGGAGTGTGAAAGGAAATTTAATGATTTTTCTAATATTTCTTCATGTGCATTAGAGAAGATTCAAGACGATTGTAAAACTTACGCAAGTTGCGGAAATGAAAATACCAGATTTGTTGATATTATGAAAAGACTTAAAACTATGTTGAATAATGATGAGATATCAGATAACGAAGCAATGTTTAGATACTTCAATTTAATTGATTTTGAAGAATCAAAATTTAAATCAAGAAAAATAACGAATTTTAATAATTATAGATATTATCCAAATAGTTTTTATTTAAGGGGATTTTCTTCATGTTATTATTCAACAACTGGTTTTTGTTATTAAAAAAATTTAGAGAATTTTAGTTACTAAAGAAAGTTTTATAAACTAATTAATTCTTTTTTTTATTTAAAACCAATCCTTTGAAAACTTTGTGACATTTCTCAAAACCAGTAATGTGTTTAAATTCCTGTTCTAATAAATAAATTTGAGGTCCAAGTTTACAATTTTATACTTTCCATAAATAAAATTTTTCATAAATGTGATGCAAATGAGTATTTTTTCTTCACAGCTTATGCTCTAATTACTTTTTTATTAAAATAATTGAATGTGATTTTATGGATTTATTAGGAATTACAGCATTGTATATTTTTTTATATGTTCCCTTTTTATGGATTAGTATTTATCCTGTTTATTGGTTAAATAAAAAAACTAAATCCAAGGTAAATCCTTTTTTAATGAGTTTAGACCTTGAATTTCTTGGAAGTTCACTGTCTATTTTTATTCGTGTTTTAATTGGAGTGGTATATATCATTTTCTTTGGTTCACTTTACTGTATTGTATTTTTTCTTACATTAATGGTTACTGGAAATTTTATCTTCTCATGGTTTGGTATTTAAGACGATCGTGACTTCTTCTGAGACTAGTTTTTTGTTATCAAAAGTATATTACACTTAATTCGTTTCATTTTCCCTTATTTGTAAAAGATTAAATTCTCTGAAGTCCTTTGTGAGTCTCCCTAAAACAAACAAGGGGGAACAATTGCCCCCCCTTGCCGATGAGACTTCTGTGTCTCGGTGTTTGGTCTAAGACCCTCT
>MDTG01414325.1_pt1 | contig 17859 bp, 14 predicted proteins | sample 811421 | NCBI WGS metagenome assembly MDTG01 (sample SAMN05326645, study PRJNA326480) | marine metagenome | isolation source: seawater | place: Pacific Ocean: South East | collected 2011 | reverse complement strand
TTTTCTCCGCAGCGTGGGCAAAAAGTGTCGGCCCAGCTAGGGTGTCGATCAAGCGGGTTGCCGTGCGTATCAAAATCTACATCTTCAGGTAAGGTTACAGGCAGTTGATCTTCCGGCACCGGCACAGGACCGCAGGCTGGGCAGTGAATTACTGGGATTGGGCAGCCCCAGTAACGTTGGCGAGATACACCCCAATCACGCAGGCGATAAGTGACTTCACGAGTGCCAGAATTGGTGCTTTCCAGCGTGTCAATCGCCGCTGCTTTTCCAGTTTCAATATCCAACCCTGTCCAGGGCCCTGAATTGATCAGCTGGCCAGGTCCAGTATAGGCTATATTTGTGATTTCAGTTACCTCGCTTGTGAGTGTAGGCTGAACAACAGGCAGGACAGGTAAATTATAGGCATTTGCAAAATCAAGATCACGCTGATCATGAGCGGGGCATCCGAAGATCGCACCTGTGCCGTAATCCATAAGGACAAAATTAGCTATATATACAGGAAGTATTTTGCCTTCAATCAGCGGATGTACGGCATGACAGCCAGTGAAAAATCCTTTTTTCTCTGCTTTCTCAATGGCAGCCTCAGATGTGCCAATACGGGCACATTCTCTAATAAAGGCTTGCAGTTCAGGGTTATCCGCCTGCAAGGATGTTGTTAGCGGATGTTGTACGGATAAAGCAATGAAAGACGCGCCATATAACGTATCTGGCCGGGTAGTGAATACCTCGATTTGCTGGTCTGTTTTTTCAAGATCAAAACGAACTGTTGCGCCTTCTGATCGCCCAATCCAGTTATGCTGCATCAAGCGAACGCGATCTGGCCATTTGTCGAGCTTTTTGATAGCAGCCAACAGCTCTTCTGCATAATCTGATATGGACAAAAACCATTGTGCTAACTGGCGACGTTCAACAGGCGCGCCTGATCGCCACCCTTTTCCATCCACAACCTGTTCGTTTGCCAAAACAGTATGTTCAACTGGATCCCAATTGACCCAGCTTTCCTTTCGGTAAGCCAGGCCAGCTTTTAGAAAATCTAGAAACATTTTCTGTTCATACTGATAATAATTTGGCGAGCAGGTTGTGACTTCCCTGTCCCAGTCATAAGACAGGCCCATGGTTTTCAGCTGAGCTCGCATGGCCGCAATATTTTCTATTGTCCATTTGCCAGGATGAACACCGCGTTCTATCGCGGCATTTTCTGCTGGCAAACCGAAAGCATCCCATCCCATGGGATGAAGTACATTAAAACCTTTTGCGCGCTTGAAACGCGCAACCACATCCCCTAGAGCATAGTTGCGCACATGGCCCATATGAATCCGCCCGGATGGGTATGGAAACATTTCGAGGACGTAATATTTCTTTTGGCTGACATCTGTATGTGTCTTGAAACATTGTTTTTCTTCCCAGATAGCCTGCCATTTGGGTTCAAGAGCAGAAGGTGAAAACGGTTTCATCATAAGTTCACCTGTGAAAGGAAGGAACCACTATCATTTTGTGGTAGAAAAACTGCTTAATTATTTGTTTCAACTATGCCCGACGCTCGAATTTCGCGGGCACGAGACAGAATTACCTCTTCTATCTGTTTTCCCATCATATTATCTGTGCCGCTATCCTGCCATCCATTGCCAAACCGTTTCTGGACGTAAACAATAACTCTGACACCATCTGAGCGCAGTTCGCGATCTAGGACGAATACTGTCATTTTGATGCGTTCATCAGATGTTTCATTTAACTGATACCATTCGGTCACAATTGTGCCGCCAAATGTGTCCACATCATCAAGGGGTATTGTCGACACAACATCTAATGAGGCGCGCCATAATAGCGCATTTATGGGCAAACCAACTCTGTCGTTCCCAGTGCCTATACCAGCAAAATCAGATAAACTTATTCCTTGTTCGGCGCGTCCAGTGATAGCAGAACCGGATCCCAGTTTTTTTGAAACTGGTGTGTCGTTTGCGGCACATGAGGCCAGAACGATTAGAATTGTAAAAATTAAGAAATACCGCATTTAACACATTCCATTAAAAAAAGAGGCAGGAATTCCTGCCTCTTTCTTATACACAATTTTTGATAGCTTAGAAAGAAACACTAACAGACAAACGTGTTGTGTTGTATGTATCCATTGTTGTTTCATCTGCATCATTCTGAATTTCGCCTTCAGTGATAGCAATTTTAGCTGTGATCCCTGTTGCGATTGAGTAGGCAGCACCAAATGAATCATACTTGTATGTATCAAGAGCGGCTGTGCCTGCTGCATTGTCCCACTCAGCTTTCACTGATTCGTAGCCGAGAGTGATATCGCCAAGAGGATAAGCTACGCCCATGCGAGTTCCTTTACCTTCTGTCATATCACCAGCAGTACCATCTGACTCTTCATACTTATTCTGAGCCATTGCGATAGTTGCGCCGCCTACTGCAACACTAGCACCGAAGTGTGAACCTTCGATTTCGCTGTGTGCAGCTGCTGCACGACCGGCAACACCGTCACCGTGAGCTACCGCTGTAACAGCATTTCTGTGACCAGCCATTTTAAGAGCTGATACAGTTACTGGGCCCATTGCATACTTTGCACCATAAGCAAATGATTCTGCACCTGTTTCGTTGAGGTGCGTAATTGCTACAGTTAAACCATCCATGAGTGATGGCAGTGTATAGGATAAACGGTCACCTGTACCATAGCTAGCTGCCCAACCACCTGAGTAGTTGCTGCCATAGTTCGATGTGTGTGACGCCCATACTGAGTTCTCGTCAACTGTTCCGGCTTCTTCATCCATACCGTCAACAGCGCCGTCGTCACCATCTGCAGAGTTTGCAACTGCAATTGTACCGAAGTCACCACTAATTGAATAATTCTGGTCGTCAACGCCACCAGACTCATCAAAGCCATAGTTCAGTGATGTTGTAATTCCTGAATCAGTTGTGTTTGAAAACATCACGTTCCAATCTGTCTCAGATGAAATCCGTGAGCCATCTGACTGGTCTGATTCTGAGTCGTAACCCAGCTCAAAACCACCTGAGATGGTAATGTCAGCTGCCATTGCTGAGACTGAACCCAGAGCAAACAGAGCTGTTGATGCGAGAAGTACCTTACGCATAATTTTTCTCCCAAAAGGTTAATAGTCGCCATAATTAACGACCTTATCAAAATATTGGAGAAAAATTTTTCAGCAATTCAAAACTAAGAATTATTAAATTATTTGATTTAACACTGTGTCATTTTTGCAACATCACATATCTGCAGGGTTCTGAATAATGTAACGATCTGTCTTCAAAGCTTGCATTTTTAGCATTTGATGCCTTTAAAGAGAATGTAACGTAGTCGATTAAAGTAAAAGGCGAAGTCAATGGGGCTTTCAGAATTCTCAGAAGCTTTTAACCAGACACAAAAAAAAATAAACAAGGCGGCAGACGCTAGTGGAAGGTCAGCTGAACAGATTACCTTAATTGCTGTGTCAAAACAGCAACAGGAGGATAATATTGAGGCCAGCCTTGCTGCAGGCCACCGTGTCTTTGGAGAAAACCGGGTTCAGGAGGCACAACAACGCTGGGCAGCTCGAAAAAACCACTATCATGATTTAACTTTGCATTTGATAGGGCCTCTGCAATCAAATAAAGTTGCTGATGCAGTGCGCTTGTTTGACGTGTTTCATACAGTTGACAGGCCTAAAATTGCTATGGCGATTGCAAAAGAAGCTGTCAGACAAAATAAAGACATTGAGTGTTTTATTCAGGTGAATACGGGCGACGAGCCTCAGAAATCAGGAATCTCCCCTGATGATTTAGCCGATTTTATTGAGTTTTGTCAGACAGAGGCTGACTTGTCCATTAATGGGCTGATGTGTATACCGCCGATTGATGAAGAAGCGGCCCTTCACTTTGGCTTTCTGAACACACTAGCTGCTCGAAATAACTTAACTGGCCTATCAATGGGTATGAGCGCCGATTATGAAGAGGCTATAAAATTTGGTGCAACACATGTCCGGATAGGTTCAGCCCTTTTCGGGTCGCGAGTGTAAATTACATCTTCATTTCACTGTGGGTCAATAAAATGACCGATGCGAGCCTTTTTAGTTTCTAGATAGCTGTGATTATGAGGGTTTGTTGGCAGGCTGAGACCGATACGTTGGATAATAGTGATGCCATGTTTGCTAAGCTGATTCAGTTTATCTGGATTGTTGGTGATCAGCTTGATCTTTGATGCGTCCAGTGCTTTAAGCATTGCTGCAGCGGGGCTGAACACTCGTTCATCTGTCTCAAACCCAAGTCGGTGATTCGCATCAACCGTATCTAATCCAGCATCTTGCAGGGCATAGGCTCTGATTTTGTTCAATAAACCGATATCCCGCCCCTCTTGAGCCAGATAAAGGAGAATACCGCCTCCTGCTTCTTGCATCTGGACCAATGCAGCTTGAAGCTGCGGGCCGCAGTCACACTTCAGACTGCCCAAAATATCGCCAGTCACACATTGTGAGTGCAGGCGCACTAGAGGAGGCGTCTCAGCGTTGATCTCGCCAACAAGGATAGCAAAATGCTCTTCTCTATTTGCAGGTTGCCTGAACATTACGATTTTTGCATCAGGTGCTGTTGCTAAAGGCAGTGTGGCTGTGATGCTTATGCTCATTTCAGGTTCAGAGTCTTTGGTAAGATTCGTAAACTCGTGTAAATCTAGTACAGGAATCTGAAAATTGTCAGCAAGCCGGGCCTGCTGCTGCTGATTCCTCACCGAAACATGGCTGAGCAATGCTGCTGGGATCAGCCTTACTGCACGCAGCAGCTGGCAGGCCATATCGGGCAGACTATCCTCACGCTCACCCAGAATGTTCGCATCTACAGGCAGGAGCGTTCCATCTCCCAGGATAAGAGCTGTTATTTGGCCTTCATCAAAGGTTTCTGCGGGTAGTGTAAAACAATTCAATTTATCTGCCACTGTTCTGCCAAAAGCGGTCATGTGCCGTCTGGTCAGGCAAAGGATTTCTGAACCTCTTGAAATATCCCCCAGACGCTCTGGAGCAATATCTGAAAACTCAGCAGCCCTGACAAGCGCAGCTTGGCCTTTGATGTCACGGATCATCACTGAACCACCCCGCCGCAAAGTCATCAAAATGCGGTCAAATTTCAAATCGAATTGTGATGCTGGCATGCGCATGATCTGGTAATCTCTCAATCGCTTTAGAGGCGTGAACTGCAACCTTAGCTTTTACGGCGTTTTCTGGCATTATGCAAATTTCTATTAACATTTCCATGCGATCCAATTTAAAGTAAGTCTGGTGTTTGGAGTTGATATGATGGATGCCGAAAGTCTGCTATTTTCAAAACGGATTCTTATGATAGATGATGATCATCATCTGCGAAGCGTACTGTCTAGCCAATTGCGCAATGAGGGTGTTGAATTTTTAGCAGAAGCCACAAAGGCCAGTGAAGCCATTGATAAAGTAAATAAATTTCAACCAGACTTGGTCTTGCTGGATATTGAGCTCCCTGATGGGAATGGTTTTGATGTTTGTCAGCGTCTGCGCGCCCACGGATTTGAAAAACCCATAATTATGCTGACCAGCAAACAAGATGAAACAGATATCATTAAAGTTCTTAATAAAGGTGCAAATGATTATATTGCTAAGCCAATGCGTTTTGGTGAACTGCTCGCTCGGGTGAGGGCCCAGTTGGTTCAAAATCAAGCATCGGCTGATGTCAAATTTACGACCCAGAATTTAGAGTTTCAGCCTGCTAGTAAAACGCTTACCTCATTGGAAACAAATCGGATTATCCCGTTGACCCAAAAAGAAACTTTAATTCTGAAAAAGCTTTTCTGGATTTGGCCAGAGTCGATTTCAAAGGAAAGTTTGTTAACAGAAGTATGGGGCTATCAGAATGTGTTGGCCACCCATACGCTGGAGACTCATATTTACCGGCTAAGGCAAAAAGTTTTTCGCCTAACAGAGGCGCCTTTGGTTGAAAAAACGCAGGATGGCTACAGATTGATCAAAAATACAGAGGCTTAGGACAAAAAAAATGATTAGAAAGCCTTCTGGCCGCTTATTAATTTTCTGTTGGTGAAGATGGCTGGGGTAGTATTTTCAAATGATATAATTTTTGAACATTGTTTTAGGATTGTCTGTCTGGAAACATTTGCTCAACTTTAGTGGCGAACTCCTTTGCTTCCTCACCAGCCTCAATGCCAGTAAGAAAAGTAGTTATGCGTTCCTTCATCTGCTCAAAACAGATTTGGAAATACTTGAGCTTTTCAGAATCGCCAACTTTTTCAGCAGCCGGGTCTGCAACACCCCAATGTGCAGCTCCGGGCTTGCCGGGCCATACAGGACACACCTCACCAGCTGCATTTGCGCAAACGGTAATGATTAAATCCATCTCAATAGAATTATCATTTGCAAAATAATTCCATGATTTGGATTTGGCAAAAGCTGTGTCCATCCCGTTATTTTGCAGAACTTCAAGTGCATACGGGTTAGGTTTGCCTGTGGGGTTTGAACCTGCTGAATAAGCATTAAACCTATTACCACCGAGGTGATTAAAAAGACCTTCCGCAATTATGGAGCGGGCTGAATTTCCAGTACATAAGATTAAAACGTTTAATTTATTTGGTGAGACATTCATCATTTTGAAAATTAACCCCATATCAAAACTTAATGGATAATGTCTGATACGGAATCTATGCTCTACCAAAGAAAACAACAGAATGGTACTTAGTACCAACTCAGTACATTAAAAACTAGCAACACCTTAAGCTATCGATTTTAGCAAAATTGGCTGGGGCGGTAGGATTCGAACCTACGATACACGATACCAAAAACCGATGCCTTACCACTTGGCTACGCCCCACCAGGACAACTTGCACGGAACGCTTATCTGAAAACAGACGTCTCTAAATTGTTAGTCTGCAAGACGCACAAGCTGGTGAATAATCGCGAGACTATACCCACTAAGCCTGCGGTGATCAATGAAAAAATCAGTGAGTAAACTCCAATGAAACAGGGCACTATAACATGTGTCTTTTCAGACGCTGTCTAATCGATCAAGCGTGTGGCGACTGCCCAATAGCCGTTGGAAGTCAGCTCACAACAAAGTTGCTTAATTGCCTCTTGTGAGGTGCTCAATGCAAAGCAGCTCGCACCACTTCCTGACATGCCTGTACCTGACAATTGGCGAACAACTGAAGATTTCTGAATTTGTTCACGCAGTTTAGCAATTTGGGGGCAGATTTGAGTTGCTGGTCTATATAAATCATTACCGCGTGCGAGAACATCTTTTAGCTGCAGCTCTGCATGAGCGGGAAAGGGTTTTATATTAGGGCTGAAATCTGAGTCTTGAAGCGCAGTGAATATACTAGATGTTGATATTGAAATGCCTGGATTTGCTAAGACACAATAGTAGTCTTTTTCTTTTAGTTTTGCTGGACGAACATCCGTTCCAGTCTCTTCCATAATCTGATAGCCAGGCTGAAGGCAGACAGGCACATCTGCGCCAATGTCACCAGCTAAACTGAATAAGTGGTGTTTTTCTGAAAAGGATAAAGCCATCATATCTGCTAGGCATCGAAGATAAGCGGCAACATTACTTGATCCGCCACCAAGTCCGCTGCTTACTGGAATATGCTTTTCAAGATGAATATGATGATTTGGTGGTGTAAATCCGGCTGCCAGAACAGCTCGTTTTGTTTGTAAAATTAGATTGCCTTCTAGTTCGTCTTGAAGTTTTTCAGAAAATGGCCCGCTCACAGTCAGACCTGCTGGTCTGTCATCTGTTATGGTTAGTTGATCTGCATATGACGTAAAGGCAGCGAAAGAAATTAGATTATGGTAGCCGTCTTTTCTTCGGCTTGTAATGTTCAGGCTCAAGTTCACTTTTGCCGGAGCGGGGCTAGTCCAGTCCATCTGTCATCTTTTCTACAATGATAGTGGCATATTTATTGTCAATATCCATATCTAGGGCTTGTTGCCATTTATAACGGGCTTCAAGAAATCGGCCAACCTTCCAATATGCATCGCCAAGGTGATCCGCAATTAATGGGTCCGTGGGGGTAAGTTGGATTGCTTTTTCTAGCCATAAAATTGCTTCATCAAAATTATCCTGTCGGAAGTAGGCCCAGCCCAGTGAGTCAGCAAAATAGCCGGATGTTGGGCGAAGTTTGACAGCTTTTTTTATCAATTCAAACGCTTCTTCAATCCGTCTATCTTCATCTACCCACCAATAGCCAATATAATTCAAGGTTACAGCATCATTTGGGTTGAGTTTAAGAGCTGTTAGAAGTGCGTCTTCTGCCTGCTGAATATAACCGGCACGCTCGTAACTTATGCCTAGATTCCGGTAGATAAAGTTCGTTTTTCTGCCCAATACCATGGATTTTTCATAATAGCTGATAGCCTTTTGATATTGTTGGCTGCGCCGCGCAATTGTTCCTGCATATTGTAAAATCAGAGCCTTCTCATGTGTAAACATCTTTTCACCTTCAGTAACAGTTAATGCGGCTAGAGCATTTTCTGCCACGATGAAGGCAGCTTCGGCATCTTCTTTTTGATATGCAATTTCCATTTCCAACATGATAGCCTGATTGAAATAAGGACTGGTATTGGGGATTTGAGCCAGATACAAACCTGCCCTATTGTAATCAGATTGGTCAAAATAGGTTTGTGCTAGAATCAGAAGACCAAGATCAAGGCTGGGCCAGATTGACATAGCCAGATGGATGCGTGGCAGGATGAAAGCTTGCGCAGCAGGCAGACGGCCAAACCAATTCATTTCAAAAATGAATTTGGCGAAAAGCTGTCGCAGGTCAAGTTTAGGGATCAGTTCTGTCTGTCCAGAACTAAACAGATGTATCAGTTGTTCTGCAGCTAGTTCGTCTCCTTGATATTCGTTTAATACCGCTATTGCCTTATTATGCGCGCCCATTCGCCAAAGACCAGCGGAGACCGCTAACAGAGTGTAACTGGAATCTTGATTATGTAGGCTGACAGCTTCATAAAAGGAAATTGCTTCTGCGTTATTCCCTGTTATCTCGGCAAGATAAGCTTGCTGGAGTAACAGAATTTCATGTGGAATATCTATCTTCGTGTCAATGATGAAATCCAACATGCGTTGCTGCTCTTGCAATGCGGTTTCTGGCTCACCAAGGCCAACAAAGGCAAGACTGCGCAATCCTGAAGCGATGATATAACCATTATCTGCCAGCCCAATTTTGTCACAGAGTGCGATAACAGCCTGCCAGTCACGACTTATGACTGCAGCACTTAGGGCGGGTTCTGAAGCGAGGCTCAATCCGCTGCCCAATTGTTCCAGTTCAACAGCTATTGCTGCTGCTCTTGTCAGATTCCCATTTTGATAGTGGCTTAGGAAACTCTGTTCACGAAGCATTAAGCTGCGGCTGCCCTCAGGCAAGGCTTGATCAAAATAAAATCCAGCCGCTGCATTATCTCTGTTAAACAATGCCTGACGGGCTGCAAGAAACTGTCCTGATCTTGATGGAGATAAAGAAGCCGGATCATTTTCTGCCTGCAGGCTAAGCTGTTTCTCTTTGTCTACAGAAACCGAAACTGATTTGCAGGATGCAGTCAAGCAAGCGCCTGTTATCAGCAATACAGCTGTAATTTTCTTCATCTGTTTTTCGTCCTGCATGTCCGTTTAGCCGGCGCCTCAGCACAAAACAAACCCCGTCTACATATTCGGATAATTTGGACCGCCGCCCCCTTCTGGGGTCACCCATCTGATATTTTGGCTTGGATCTTTGATATCACAGGTTTTGCAATGAACACAATTTTGCGCATTAATCTGTAATTTTGGATTATTGCCATTTTCATTCCGAACGATTTCATAAACCCCGGCCGGGCAATAACGTTGTTCGGGGCTGTCATATAAGGCCAGATTATGTTCAATCGGCACAGTGTGATCCTCTAATATTAAATGAACGGGCTGGTTTTCTTCATGATTTGTCCCAGACAGATATACAGATGAATTCCGATCAAAACTTACCTCATTATCAGGTTTGGGGTAATTGATTTCAACAGCCTCCGCAGCAGGCTTCAAACAGGTGTGATCTGGGTGGTGATGAAATGTCCAAGGCGCTTTGCCACGGAAAATAAAGGTATCAATGGCAGCATAACCCATACCGAACCATAATCCTTTTGCAAAGGCAGGGCGGATATTGCGCACCTTGTAAAGCTCGGACCACATCCATGACGCCTTCATTTTCTCAGAGTAGCTGGCAGGTTCTTTTCCTGCCGTCTCCCCAGAAATGAGGTCAAATACAGCTTCAGCTGCCAACATGCCTGACTTCATGGCGGTGTGTGTGCCCTTAATTTTTGGCACATTCAAGAACCCAGCTGTGCAACCAACAAGGCATCCCCCGGGAAAAGTTAGTTTTGGAATTGACTGAAACCCGCCTTCATTTAGCGCACGTGCTCCATAAGATACGCGCCGCCCGCCCTCAAAAACTGACCGGATAGCCGGATGTGTCTTAAAGCGCTGAAACTCATCAAAAGGTGATAAATAGGGGTTGCTATAATCTAGACCTACAACATATCCAACAGCAACTTGATTTCCATTCAAGTGATACAGAAATGATCCACCATAAGTATCTGTTGAAAGCGGCCAGCCAACGGAATGCCATACCGTGCCAGGCTTGGATTTTTCAGGGGAAATGTCCCACAGCTCTTTAATGCCAATGGCAAAGGTCTGCGGATCCTTGCCCTCACGCAGTTGAAAGTTGTCAAATAGCCCTTTGGTTAGGTGGCCTCTGCAGCCTTCAGCAAAAATTGTCTGTTTTGCTAGCAAATCCATTCCGGGCATATAGCTATCTGTTTTCTCTCCATCTTTGCCAATTCCCATATCACTGACAGCAACACCTTTCACGCTTCCATCATCAGAAAACAGAACTTGTGCCGCAGCAAAACCAGGATAAACTTCTACGCCTAACTGTTCAGCCTGAACGCCAAGCCAGCGGCAGAAATTACCAAGTGAAATAATATAGTTACCATGGTTGTTCATTTGCGGTGGTGTCGGCAACTGTATCGAACCTGTTTGGGTTAAAAACATGAATTTGTCACTGGACACGGCTGTATCAAGTGGCGCATCTTTATGTGCCCAATCTGGGATTAACTCGTTAAGGGCGCGGGGCTCAAGAACAGCGCCCGATAAAATATGAGCCCCAATCTCACTGCCTTTTTCGATCAGGCAGACAGATAAATCTTGACCTCTTTTATCAGCCAGCTGTTTTAGTCTGATGGCAGCTGACAGACCTGATGGTCCCCCACCAACGACCAGCACGTCGAATTCCATTGTTTCACGTTCCATGTTTTCCACCCTCATCACAGTCTGCGAATCATTCTTAGTCCTATGCGCTTGCTCGCTTGGCGTCCAGTGAATCCAGGATTGTTTACTGAACTGTAGAATATCGCCGCGTCACTAGCACAAGACAGCATACTTGTTCATTCTGATATGTCATTATATTCTGCCTTTAATTGATTCGGTCTGGACACAAAATAAATGACAGCGTCGTATGTAACATTTTCTGAGCTTTCGGCTGCTTTGCGCTGGCAGATGGATATGGGGGTTGATACAGCTCTTGTTGATAGCCCGGCGCACCGAGAACAGCTTCAGACAACTCCATCTAAAGAGGATGTTCCGCGGCACAAACAGCTTCCAGGCACGCGTGCGCCGTCTGACCATACGGCACCATCAGACGCCATATCGTCTGTTTTGACGTCAGCTCAGACACCGAGCTCTGATCTAGCTGCTATAGAGACCTTGGACGCGTTACGGCAGGTTATGGCACGCTTTGATGGTTGCGCATTGAAAAAGACAGCGAGCAACCTTGTTTTTGCTGATGGCAATCCAGAGGCAAAAATTATGATCATTGGAGAAGCTCCAGGGAGTGATGAAGACAGGATGGGCCTGCCTTTTGTGGGGGCGGCTGGTCAGCTTCTTGATAAAATGCTGGCTGCGATTGGACTTGACCGTCAGCATGTCTATATCACAAATATTCTGCCTTGGCGTCCGCCAGGGAACAGAACACCCTCATCAGAAGAATTGGCGTTGCTTTGGCCCTTTTTGCGCCGCCATATTCAGCTGAAAGCTCCGCAGGTTATCTTCGCACTTGGTGGCAGTTCAGCAAAATTGTTGCTCAAAACAACAACCGGCATTCTAAAACTCAGGGGACAAGTTCAGGAGGTTGATTTTGGCGATGTAGGGCAGGCGAATGTGATTCCAGTTTTGCCCAGTCTGCATCCGGCATATTTATTACGGGCTCCTAAAATGAAACAACAGGCTTTTCATGATCTTTTAGCTCTAAAATCTATGTGTAGGGAATAAGAAATGCGGAACAGATTTAGTTTTAAAATGGCAATGTTGTGTGGGGTTTTGACTTTATCTACAGCGGTTGGGTCTGCGCCTGTTGGTGCCGAAGATGAGCTGCCGCAGCCTTTATCTGCCGAGGATGCGGACACTTACCGTCAGATTTTTGCTTTACAGGAGGATGGTGAGATTAAAAAAGCGGCAAAGCTGATCAAGCTATTGGATAGCGATTTGCTTATGGGTCATGTGCTTTCTCAAAAATATCTGCATCCTACGGCCTGGCGGTCAAGTTTTAAGGATTTATCAGCCTGGTTGTCGGTTTATAATGACCACCCCTCTGCTAGCCGCATCAAATGGTTGTCTGATAAGCGAAAGCCAAAAGGTGCGAAGTCAGCCAAAGCCCCGAAAAAAGGCTATCTGAATGGCGTTGGCTTGTCGCGACCGCAAAGTTATCGGGCGACCATTCCTGAATCATGGAAAGGCAGATCTGCTCCACGCCGCACAGCAAATATTGCTAAGGAAATAAGGCGTGCGATCCGAAGAGGGCATCCTTCTGGTGCGCTGGAAATAATCAACAATAAATCGAACCAGCGTTATTTGACCGCTTCTGAAGAAGCACATCTTCGTGGTGAAATTGCACATGCTTATTTTATTTTTGGTGTTGATGACAAATCTGTGAGGGCGGCTCGACAAGCAATTGCCAAACACACTGAACATGCCTTTATGGGCTATTGGGCAGGCGGTCTTGCCTCATGGCGTGCAGAGCGGTTTGAGCTTGCGGGCAGTTTTTTTAGGACATTAGCCGAAATGGAAAACGCGCCTGACGTATTGCGTGCGGGTGCCGCCTTCTGGGCACACCGGGTCGCGATGCGGTTTGGCCAGCCCACTCAGGCATATAGCTATCTTGATATTGCTAAAACATATCCGGAAACTTTTTATGGCGTTATGGCTGTAAAGGCTGTTGGTCAGCGCTATGAGATTGATTTTTCACTGCCCGCTATTTCAGAAGACTTCAGAGTTTGGCTGGCTGCAAAAAAAGGGGGTCAGCGCGCACTGGCTTTACTGCAAGTCGGTAATTGGACAAGGGCTGCGCGTGAACTGCGGTATCTTGTCGAAGAAATGCCCCCTGCTTTTGAGCGTGATCTGATCGCTTTTGCAACAAACAATCATATGCCTGGTTTGGCCTTCAGGCTTGCTGATCTACATCAACGCGATACGGGTGAACGGATCAATGCCGCTCTCTATCCTTTGCTATCAGATAGAACAGATTTTGTTGCAGATGAAGCTCTTGTTCTGGCAATTATCCGAAAGGAATCAGGTTTCTATCCACTGGCGCGTAGCCGCGCACGGGCAGCTGGCCTGATGCAAATCATGCCGGCCACAGCAGCTTTCATTGCAAAGGACAGGCGTTATAGGCACAGCCACAAACATAAGCTTCATGATCCTACCCTGAATTTGCACCTGGGACAAAAATATATTAGCCATTTGTTGGCTGAGCCGCATATAGATGGAGATTTGGTGCGTATGCTGGCAGCTTATAATGGCGGGCCTGGCAATTTGAATAAATGGTTGCGCAAACTTGATCATAAAGATGACCGTTTTCTTTTGATTGAATCCATTCCGGCGCGTGAAACACGAAATTATGTGAAAGGTGTTCTCAGCTACCTGTTTATTTACCGCAACCAGCTTGGTCAGTCCATGCCGTCACTTCTTGATTTGGTTTCCGGCCAGAAAGTAGACAGACGGCTGGCCTCGTCTCAGTGATGGACTTATGAAACATTTCAGGAAAAAGACATGTCAAGAATTGATGAAACAAGGCCCTTTATCGCTGTCCGGATTGCTGTTCTGACTGTCTCCGATACACGCAGTCTGGCTGAAGACAAATCAGGTGACCTTCTGTCCAGCAGGTTAATCGAAGCAGGTCATACACTTGCCGCTCGTGATATAGTCATAGATGATGTTGGCGCTATTACCGCACAGCTCAAAAGATTTATCGCTGATACTGAAATTGATTGTGTCATTTCTACTGGTGGTACTGGGGTTACCGGACGTGATATGACACCCGAAGCGTTTAGGTCTGTTTTTGAGAAAGAAATTGAAGGTTTTGGTGAAATGTTCAGATTCCTGTCATTTCAAAAAATAGGCACTTCTACCTTGCAAAGCCGCGCGGTTGCCGGAGTTGCGGATGGAACTTATCTATTTGCCTTACCTGGTTCACCCTCTGCTTGCCGTGATGCCTGGGACGATTTACTGGCACATCAACTGGACTATAGGCACCGGCCTTGTAATTTTGTTGAAATTATGCCGCGGTTGCGTGAAACGGGTTTGGCAGGCCGATCATCTGGCAAATAAGCGGTTATTTCTAACGTAGAAAGCTTTTCATATGCTTAGACAGGTTACAGCCCCTTTAGCCAAGCCAGATTATACTCTGGAACAGCCTTTTTGCAGCAAGGGTGCGGTCATTGGTGTTGATGAGGCAGGGCGCGGACCATGGGCTGGCCCGGTGACTGCAACTGCTTTCTGGATCAATCCAGAGCGGAAAGATAAGCTGCCAAAAACTCTAACAGATTCGAAAAGATTATCGGCACTGAAAAGAGAACAAATCCGACAGGAGCTTTGCGCAACAGATAGTGGGCATTTATGGGCAGTTAGACACTCTTCGGTTGTTGAAATAGACAGGGTTGGCATTCTGCAAGCAACATTTTTAGCGATGGCAGAGGCTGTGTCTACGCTTTCTGACCTGCTGTTACAAAGGCAAAGTCTTAGATTATCAATGGTTTTGGTTGATGGAAATCTTTTGCCGCCTTTGGATACCGATTGTCAGGCGGTGGTTCAGGGTGATAGCCGCTCACTCTCAATTGCAGCAGCATCTATTCTGGCTAAACAGGCCCGTGATGAAATAATGCAAGATCTTGCCGTTACCTATCCTAATTATGGATGGCAGAACAATGCAGGCTATGGCACAAAACAACACCAGATTGCTCTACAACAATTTGGTGCTACATCGCATCACCGCAAGAGCTTTGCGCCGATAAAAAACATGCTAAAGGCAAATATCACTTAACTGAGGGGTATTCTGCCTTAATCAGGCTGCCGATACAGCATAGCTAGCTATCAGTATCACATCAGACAATTGCCGTCCGAATTACCAGATTTTGTTCATTTGGCATGATTACCCACAATATATAGACATCACTTTAGCTCATTCATATAAATAATTGACTTTGTTGGATTCTGCTGTCAATTCTTGGTGTGTTATCTGATTATGGCTTTGGAACAATCACATGAAAACAGATATAATTATACAGGGGAGTTGTGTCGACAAGCTCGCCAGTTTGCCTGAAAAGTCTGTTGATTTGGTTTTTGCAGATCCACCATATAATTTGCAATTATCAGGTGACTTGACGCGTCCAGATCAAACGCGGGTGGATGCCGTAACTGATGATTGGGATAAATTTGACAGTTTTGCCGCCTATGACCAGCTAAGCGAAGCCTGGCTAAGTGACTGCCGGCGCGTGCTAAAAGATGATGGGGCTTTATGGGTGATTGGCAGTTATCACAATATTTTCAGACTCGGGCGTATGATACAGGATCTGGGGTTTTGGATTTTAAATGATATCGTCTGGCGTAAATCAAACCCGATGCCCAATTTTCGTGGTCGCCGGTTTACCAATGCGCATGAAACCCTTATTTGGGCTGCAAAGAGTGAGGTATCAAAATATACCTTTAATTATGATGCGATGAAAACCCTTAATGAGGGGGTGCAGATGCGCTCAGACTGGTATATGCCCATCTGCACAGGTTTAGAGCGGTTGAAGGATAATTCTGGTCAGAAAGCGCATCCGACACAAAAACCGGAAAATTTGCTTGCACGAGTAATTTTATCATCAACAAAGCAAGGAGATGTGATACTTGATCCGTTTTTTGGCACAGGGACGACAGGAGCTGTCGCAAAGCGACTTGGTCGTCATTATATCGGCATTGAACAGAATAAAGATTATGCAAAACTTGCTGCCAAACGCATTGCGGCCGTTCAGCCAATTGTCGATGATGAAATTCTGACAACAGCTGAGAAACGCTCACAACCGCGGGTGCCTTTCGGCGCGCTTTTGGAAGGCGGATGGCTGTCAGCAGGTGATACGCTGTTTGACAAAGCAAAGCTGGTTAGGGCTCGTATCTGTGCTGATGGCTCTCTAGTTACGGATAACAAACAAAAAGGTTCAATTCATGGTCTTGGAGCTGCTCTGCAGAACCAGCCATCCTGCAATGGCTGGCAGTATTGGCATGTCAGCCAGAATGGCAGGGATGTGTCCATTGACAGTCTGCGTGACGAATATCGCAAACTCATCCAAAAAGACTGATCAGGTAGCTGCATGATGACGCGCTGGTAGCAGAAAATAACCTAATAATAATAGGATGATCACAATCGCCATGCCGCTGCGTTCATAGCCTGTAAAGACTACCAGCCAGCCATAAAAGAGTGGTCCAATAAAACTGGTCACTTTACCTGATAAGGCAAACAGACCAAACATGCTAGCCGTATGTTCTTCTGGCACACGTTTGGCCATCCAGACCCTCGCAGATGACTGGCAGGGGCCGATAAACAAACCCAAAGCAAGGCCAGCTACCCAGAAAATAGATTTATTCGTTGCCAGCATGGCGATAATACCCAACACTGTGAGACTGATCAGGGATATACGCATTACTAGGGATGGCCCAATACTGTCTGTCAGCTTGCCAGACAGTATTGCCCCTAGCCCTGCTGTGATATTCAACGCAATGGCAAAAATTAGGATATCTGTCTGGCTGAAGGAAAAGACCTTTGCGGCAAATATTCCGCCAAAAGCAAATAAGGTCACAAGACCATCTGTGAACATCATTCTGGCCAGAAGAAACCGCTTCATACCTGGAATACGTCCGGCTTGTTCCAGGCTTGTTATTATTTGTGATATGAGATTACCATCTAGCGGCCGGGCAGCAGGCTTTGGTCCGAATATGAATAAGGGAAGCGCAAATATAATCAGCCACAAGCTTGCAAACAGCATAGTCAGTCTCACTGATAGCCCTGTGTCACTGTTTGAGCCAAAAAGGGGCGGGTCAGGGAGAATCAGAATAAATAGAACCAGAATAAGTGCCAAAATCGCCCCTATATAACCGCATCCCCACCCTAGGCCAGACAGGCGGCCATATTCTGACTTGCTGCCAATCTGCGGCAACAGCCCATTATAGAATAAAAAGGCTGCCTCACTGAAGAAAATGGACAGGCTGGATAAAATCAGTGCCAAGAGAATAAAATCAGATGAAGGCTGGATAAACCATAGACTAGCTGTCACGGCTGCCGCGATCATAGAACTGACGATAAGTCCCTGTTTAACCAGCCCTTTACTGTCTGCATATCGCCCCATTACTGGGGCCACAAGGGCTAGCACAAAAGCCGACAAGGCTGTCATTTGTGCCCAGTAAAAACTGCCATTTTCTGGGGCGATTACAGTGGTAAAATAGACAGCAAAAACAAAAGTTGCATGTAGGGTGGGCAGAGGTGATGAGGCCCAG